>CEUV01013553.1_pt1 | contig 12247 bp, 10 predicted proteins | sample 356401 | NCBI WGS metagenome assembly CEUV01 (sample SAMEA2622710, study PRJEB7988) | marine metagenome | isolation source: saline water (ENVO:00002010), including
GGAAGTGAGTCAAATGTCAGATGTTCACAATGTCATCATTATCGGTTCAGGGCCTGCTGGATATACTGCTGGTTTGTACGCAGCTCGAGCCATGCTCGAACCTCTCATGTTCGCAGGATACATGTCCGGTGGCCAATTGATGCTCACCAGCGATATCGAGAATTTCCCGGGCTATCCGGAAGGTATCGGTGGTCCAGAAATGATGATGCAACTTCGTGAGCAAGCAGAGCGATTTGGTTTGAAGGTTGAAGACAAGAATGTTGAATCCGTTGACACGTCTTCTCGTCCGTTCAAGGTCACGGTTGAAGGCGAGGATTTCTTTGCACATTCGCTGATCGTTTCTACTGGAGCAGAATCCATTTGGCTTGATGCACCAGGTGAGGCGGAGCAAAAAGGACGAGGCATTTCTACATGCGCAACGTGCGATGGTGCATTTTTCCGAGAAGAGGAAGTTCTCGTTATCGGTGGAGGAGATTCTGCCTGTGAAGAAGCAACCTTCCTCACTCGTTTTGCTTCAAAGGTCACGTTGGTTCATCGTCGAGATGTGTTCCGAGCCTCGACCATCATGTACGAACGTGCTGCAAACCATCCAAAGATTGAGATCAAAACCTTCCGTCAAGTCAAGGAATGGCTAAGCGATGAGAAAGGACTGACTGGAGCCGTTCTCGAGGATCCAAGAGATGGGTCGACCGAAGAGATTGCTGCAACCGGGGCGTTCATTGCCATTGGTCACAAACCGATTACCAGCTTCCTTGGTGGACAAGTTGAAACCGATGAAAACGGCTACATCATTCACAAGAACCACACCATGACCTCGGTTGATGGTGTCTTTGCAGCAGGTGACGTTGTCGACACCCGCTACAAGCAAGCCATTACCGCAGCCGGAATGGGTTGCCAAGCCGCTATGGATGCAGAAAAGTGGCTCGAAGAGAACGTTCATTGAGCAACGATGTCTATTTCATTAAGCATCAATACGCATCAACATGGTCGATATGCAACGGCATGCCCGTCATCTAGTCCTTCCACAAGTTGGAATTGAGGGACAAGAGAAGTTGGCCAAGGCCAAGGTCTTCGTTGTTGGTGCAGGTGGGCTTGGTAGCCCTGTTCTTCTCTATCTTGCTGCAGCAGGTGTTGGAACCATTGGTGTCATCGATGATGATCGGGTCGACATTTCGAATCTCCAACGCCAAGTCCTTCATCGAACCGTGGACGTGGGTCGGATGAAGGTTGATTCTGCCAAAGAACAACTTCTCGCACTTGATCCAAACCTCAACATTGTTGAGTACAGAGAGAGACTTAGCCCTGAGAACGCACTTGAAGTGTTCAAGGGCTGGGACGTTGTTGTTGATGGGACAGACAATATTCCTACTCGGTACTTGATCGACGATGCATGTCACCTTCTCTCGATCCCTTGGGTCTACGGATCAATCCACCGATTTGAAGGTCAAGTCTCGTTCTTTTCCTCAAAAGAAGACCGCCGTTATCGGGATTTATTTCCCGAAGCACCTCCCGCAGGAGCTCTGCAAAACTGTGCTGAAGCCGGTGTGTTTGGTGTTCTTCCTGGCGTTGTTGGCAGTCTTCAAGCAACGGAGGTCATCAAGCACATCGTTGGAATGGGATCGAGTCTCATCGGGCGCCTCCTCTTGTACGATGCAGAGTCAATGAGCATGCAATCGTTGCAATTTGGTGCTCTTGATACCAAACCAGACGTCACGGATTTGTCTCATGCTCAAGCGTTGTTTGACGATCCTACCTACTGCACGCCACGCCCTCAGCAACTTCAAGAAGACGAGGCTGTAGGGGAATCCATGATGCAATCCATCACCGTGCCTGAATTGAAATCAAAGGAACAAACAGGATGGAATCCCTTCATTATCGATGTTCGTAGCAACGAGGAACTTCAACAAGTCCGTCTTGCAACATTCGATTTGCATGTCATTCACGACGTTGCGAATACGGCATCGAACGAAATTCCTAGCGACCGTGATGTTGTGGTTATCTGTCGAAGCGGTATGCGCTCTCAAATGGCCATTATGTTGCTCAACCAGTCGGGTATTGATTCCAGTCGCTTGTACAACCTTACTGGCGGTATCATGGCATGGGGTCAAATCGCTCCAGAAGACATTGTTCACGGCTAATTCGTGGGTGAGGTTCAAAGAGCCGGAGGTCTCGTTTCCTCTTGGTCATCATGGGGAAGGTCATCGTTGCCGACGAGAATCAGGGTCGTCGTACCCTTCTCGCATCAACGCTTGAACGTGAAGGATTTGATGTTACTCGGGCTGGAACTCTGCGTCAAGCAGAAGGAACAGCCCTTGCCGTCATGCCCGAGGTGGTTCTGCTTGATGGTGAGTGGAAATCAGGCGATGCCATTGATGCAGCTCAACGATTGATGGGCGATCCTGAATTTGCGTTCAAATGCCGCATCGTCTTGTTGTCTCGTTCAAAAACACCGGATTTCATGTTGGTCGCTGCGAAAGCTGGAATTCACGAAGTCATTGGTAAACCGGTTGACATGAAGGTTCTTGTCGAGCAACTTTGGAAACACAGTCGCAAACAATTCGTTCCACCTCCAGCAGACGTGACGCTCGAAACGGGAGGTGGTTCGTTCGATGTCGCAGTTATGGCCGGTGGAGGTGGATGGGCATTACCCATGCTCAAAGGACTGGTTGGACCCGACCGAATTAACGAGTCTTTCATCAACGAAATTCTTGTTCAAATGGGCGAAGAAGGAATGGATGTTGACTTGGATTTGGAAGCAACGGACTTGTCCAATCTTCTTCGCGTCGCACTCAATCGCTTGGTGGAAGATGGTGGAGATGCAGGCGAAGCAACAGGACCATCGTTTGAGGATTTGAAGAAAAAGAAATCCCTTGGCGATTTGAACGAGAAACCAACACCCGTTTCAGCGGGCGGAATGGAATCGATTTTGGAACAACAAGCAGCAAACATCGCTGGTGAGATTGAATCAAAAATGGATGATATCCTCGATGAACTTCCAGAACAAGTTGCGCTCCTTCCTGAAGATGATATGGACCGTATCGATCCTCAAGTCTTGCGCATGACTCGATTGACAACAGAAATGGTTCATGAATTGATGTGGGATTTGGGGCGGCCAGGAGCCGTCGCTGATATCACACTCATGACGCGAATTGAGGATGCAACAGAAATGCTTGGTGACGTCCTCTCATCGTTGCCTGAATCGGAAGAGGAATGACGGTATGAAGAACATTCCTCGACCTTCGGTTTCGCAACTACCGAAGCCTTCAGAGCTCCATCTCATCGATGGACGTCAAAACCTTCAACAAATGAAGCAACAAAAGGTTCGATTGTATCAATGGCGAGCATTGTTCGGACTTACCGTATTGGTCCTGTGTGGTGTTGGAGGCTACTTTTTGTTTCAAGATGCTGTGAGCATCATCAATTGGATCAAGAGTTTCGGAATTTGGTCACCTGTTCTGTTTACGATTGCACTCTCGTTGGCCATTGTTCTTCTATTACCAACGCCGTTCGTGAAAGTTGGTGCGGGTGCAATCTTCCCATTCTGGATGGCTGTCGCCGTCAATTTTGTCGCTTCCATGGTTGGAGGCTTTATTGCATTCGTTCTTGGAAGATGGCTGTTCCGAGAATCCATTCACGAGGCCATTCAAAACGATCAGAGGATGCTCAATATCGAAGCAGCACTGGGTGAGGATGCGATGCGTATCTCGGTCCTAGTACGTCTTTCACCAATCCTTCCTGATGAGTGGCTCAACTACATCATGTCGGCAACTCCAGTGACCCTTCGTGTCTTCTTACTCTCGAATCTTTCAAGCCTGATTTACTGCCTGATTTACGCTTACTACGGCCATGCTCTGGGCTCGATTGCTCTCAGTCGATCGGGTATGGCAGGTCTCACCGAGTCGAGTGGGGGGCTGTTCTTGCTCCTCCTCGGTATCGTTGCAACAGTCTTGGCTACTGTTATTGTGACGCGTACCTCAATTCGCGTGCTCAAGGACGCTATTGGGGAAGAAGAGTGAGGCATTTTGCCAAATCCATGAATCCATAGCCTTGATACAAGGGGTCTCTTGGCCAACATGGGGCGGGGTCATGACACAAGGTGCACAACCAGTCATTCACGGTGCCGAATGGACGCCAAGTGAAGCGCTAACCTTCACCCAACCGCTGCTCATTGATGCCGCTCGTGCAGAAGTGATGCGATTCTTTTCGGAACGCCATGAGGGGCACGTTTTCTTGGCAGCCAACATCTGGGATCATCTCCATGTCGATGGTCAACATTCCTTTGATGGTGCATCTTGGCATGCTTTCAGTGAGCGTTTTGTTGATGCATTCAAGCGAGGTTTTGAGGCGCAAAACACACACAAGATTTCGACCATTCTTGATGAAGAGGTGATGCCCCGAAGAACCATCGAAGAGCACCTTCAACGACGAATCAAGCATCTTATCGTCGATCTTCGTTTGTGCCTAAGGCGTCTGGCCCATTACATGTCGACAACGATGGAGCAGCGAATGGAATGGCAGCGAATGATGACGCGTACCCGTGCCATGGATGCTCACCTCAAGGAAGTGTTCTTCTCTGGCATGGAGACGCCAGATGGTTCCCGGTTTGGAGGGAAGGGATTCCGTTCAACATGGCAAGAGGGTGTTGTTGCCGTTGCTACAGCGTTGAAGCGTTCTGATGAGCCAGACAAATCACAAACACCTGGAAACGGCTACGATGGTGACCTCGTTGCGCCGATGATTCGTGATGTCGGCCTTGCACTCGCCATGGGTGACACTGTTATCGATGTCATGGCCGCACAAATGGGTAAGGCAGGTTCAAACCAAAACGGTGGCCATGATGGTGCTGGAGGGCGTGATCTACACATCGGTGCTTGGCACGTGGGCGTACTCCCTCCTACAGCCCCACTTCCTATTGCCAGTGCAACCATGACAGGTCTTGCTTTCGCAGGATGGAAACAATCGCTCGATCGTTTCCACGTTGCATGCATCGGAGAAGGAGCCTCTTCGTCAGGAGAGTATTGGGAAGCCATCAACTTAGCAGGTGCACGAGGACTGCCGATTTGCTACGTTCTTCAGAACAATCAGATTGCACTCGATACACCACCTGCGCACCAATCAGGTGTTGAATTGTGGGCCGATAAGGCCGTGGCAATGGGATTCCCTGCATGGACGATCGATGGTTCTGACCCTGCAGCGTGGCATGCGAGTGTCGCTACAGCACGAGAATTTGGACTCGAAGGTGGTGGTCCGACCATGATTCATGTTGAGACCATGCGTGGTTGCGGTCACGCACACCATCATGATGACCTCTATCTCGGTTCAGAAACTGGAACGCCTCCGGGTTACGTTGATCGTGAACTTCTGGAATATTGGGCCAACAAAGACCCCATCCCATCACACCGTGAGTTGTTGCTGACACTTGGTGCCAGTGAAGACCAACTCGCTGCAATGGAATCTGAGGAACAACAGCATGTTGATGAAGCTCGCCAAGCAGTTGAAGCGATGGCATGGCCCGAGCCAGAAACCGTGACGAAGGGCGTTACAACACTCCACGATGCGAGGACGCATGATGACCATCTTGCTTTGATTGGAACCGTTGCAAGCTCGCAATCTAGAGCATCCCATCAACCACTGGAGTACGTCGAAGCTGGTGGATGGACCTACGCTCGAGCCATTCAACAAGCCATGGTCGACATTGCGAACATGCATGGAGAAGATTGTGTCTTCATTGGAGAAGATATGGAGGTCGCAGGAGCATTTGGAATGAACATGGCCCTGAAGAACGCAGGACACCAAGAGAAGTTGGTCGATATGCCGCTCTGTGAAGCCATCATCGTCCACACTGGCGTCGGAGCTGCCCTCTCTGGCATGCGCCCAATGGTTGAGATTCAATTTGGAGGATTTGCTGCTCTCGGTTTCAATGCCCTCATCAACAATGCAGCAATGTTACGTTGGCGATGGGGTGCTGATTGTCCGATGACAATCCGTGTCCCACTTGGTGCACGCACTCGCTCGGGTCCGTTCCATGCGAACATGATCGAATCGTGGTTTGCCAACGATCCAGGGCTGGTGGTCCTTGCACCAGGAACGCCGCAAGATGCCTACGATCTGTTGGTCGAAGCAGCCCATCTTGATGATCCAGTCCTGTTCCTTGAACACATTGGATTGTATGGGCTACGTGGAGGAAAAACCGGGTGGGGTCAGAACATCAATCAGAAGGTTGACACGTCATCAGTACATACATCCATCGAACAAGGAAAACGCCATTCTATCGGCAAAGCATCCATTGTCCGTGAAGGTGAAGATGTTACGATTGTGACATGGGGGGCCATGGTCCATATTGCAGCGGAAGCCGCATCAGCACTCTCAGAAAGCGGTATTGATGTTGAAATCGTTGATTTGCGAACATTGCTTCCGTTCGACGCTGAATCGTGTATCGCATCGGTTCAAAAGACAGGACGTCTCATCGTCTTGCAAGAAGGGCAGTGGCATGGCGGTCTTGGTCATACCATTCAATCACGAATCCTCGAGTCGACGTTCTATCAACTCGAGACACAACCAGTTGTTATCGGGGCAATCGATACGCCTGTACCGTTCTCTCCTCCACTGGAAAACTACACCATTCCTTCGGTGGAACACGTGATCAATGTCATTCAGAAGTTGATGCGATAATTCGTTCGACTGCTACGGCGAGAAGCGCTCCGATGATCGTGCAAACGAAATACACTGGGATGATTAATCCGTCACCTGAGACGAGATTTGGCCCAAAGGTTCTCGCTGGGTTCATGCTCGCTCCTGTGTACTTGCCAAATACAAACGCAAGGGCTGCAACGGTTGAACCTACCACAAGAGCGATTGGAACCCATTGTTCCGTCCTTCGAATAATCCAGAGAATGGAAGCCATCAGCAAGAATGTAATCAGAATCTCAATTCCAATGAGATTGACCCATGTGGTGTTACGAACGGTTGGTCCTGCACCGTTTAGCAGAACACCAGCGAACAACGCACCGACCAATTGGCCGAGAACATGTGCTATCGTATCGTTCGTCGAAAGATTACCTCTGTACCAAAAGGCGATTGAAACAGCTGGATTGATGTGTGCACCACTCCAGCGACCAATGCCGATGATGACAAGAGTTACAATGGCTCCAAAAGCAAGTGAAACTTCAAGCGATGAACGCTCCATTGCAACGCTTCCACAACCAACAAAGACCATCATGAAGGTCCCTGCTGCTTCGATGCCTCCACGCTTCCACATCGTTTCGACGAATTGAATTGAGAACATGATATTAACTCCGTAGAAGGACAGAAGCATCAAAACCCATAACCCATGGGGAGTTTATGGAGCAGAAGGATGAGTTGATGGGAATTCCCCAACTCCTTCACTTCAATGCCATGCTTATCACTGGAGCACTCTTTTTCGCTATTGTCTTGATGAAGTATCTCGGGCAATCGAATTCGATGTTCGTAGTCAGCCTCATTTTGGTTCTTTCACTTGGCCTGCTCATCACCAGTGCAGACTTCTTCATCGAGGGTGCGAAGGGTCTTGCTCGACGTGCAGGAATTGCAGAAATCGTCATTGGTTTAACCATCGTATCGATTGGTACCTCGCTTCCAGAGATTTTGGTTTCTGGTAGTGCAGCCTACGAAGCGAGTCAAGGAAAACAAGGAGCAGCAGACTTTGCTATTGGTAGTATCCTCGGATCTGTCCTTGTCCAAATCACACTAATCCTTGGTATCGTTGTGATGACGAGATCAGTCAAAGTTCGTCCATCATGGTTGAACCGTGATGGTGTCATCATGCTTCTCGCTGTGGTTCTTCTTCTGTTCTTCGTTTGGACGAAAGGCGAGCTTGCACGGTGGGAAGGAGCGATTCTTGCATCCCTCTATGTGGCCTACATCGTGTGGTTACTGATGAAACGCGAAGCAATTCGTCAAGAAGAGGTCGAAGAATCGGGTGAATACCAAGTTCGAGGATCAAATTGGAGTTCAGCTGCGTATCTGATCATGATCTTCCTTGGTCTTGCTTTTGCGGTCTATGCTGCAAATATCTTGGTTGAACAAGCCTATGATCTTGCGTTGAAGCTGAAGGTGCCTCATTCCGTTGTTGGTACAACCGTCTCTGGAATTGGAACCTCCTTGCCTGAACTCACCATAGCATTGATGGCAGCAAAACGCAGCAAAGGTGTAGCGATTGGAACGCTCATTGGGTCGAACATCACCGACCCTCTGTTATCCGTGGGAATCGCTTCAATGATTCATCCTCTTTCCATTTCACCTCAAGACAACGGATTGACCATGGACATTATCGCGCCAGCCACCGTCCTTGGAGTCTTACTCGCCTTGTTCTTTATGCGCCGAACCTATCGATTCGAGCGTTGGGAAGGCACCTGCTTGGTCCTGTTTTATGCCATCTTCTTGGTCGTTTTGCAACTCAATCGGTGAGTTGAAGCAAAATCAAGACTTATGTCCGACCTTCCACTGGGAGAGTCATGGTCGACTTCCAATTGGACGAAATGCAGGAGATGCTTCGTGAACTTGCTCAAGAGTTTGCACGTGACGAGATACGCCCACATGCCGAACACTGGGATGAAGAATCCGTGTATCCAAAAGAAACCATTCAACTCGCCCATGAGATGGGTTTGCTGAATCTTCACATACCTGAAGCATACGGTGGACCAGGACTTGGCTGCATGGAAGAAGTCCTTGTCAATGAAGAACTTGCATGGGGCGACCCTGGTTTCGCTACTGCGGCTTACGCAACGGCATTGGCATGCGCCCCAATCATTACAGGTGCAACCGAGGAACAGAAGAATGTCTGGTTGCGAAAAGTCGCTGAAGAAGGTGCCCTAGCATCCTATGCAGTCACTGAACCTGGCGCAGGTTCCGATGTTGCGGCCATTCAAACCACAGCGGTTCGTGATGGTGATGAATATGTGATCAACGGCTCCAAAATGTGGATCACTGGTGCAGGATATGCTGATTTCTTTTTCGTCTTGGCCAAAACAGATATCGATGCGGGTTATCGAGGCATGTCTGGATTTATTGTAGAAGCAAATGCTGAGGGCCTTTCTCTTGGCAAAAAGGAGACCAACATGGGCCAACGTTGCAGTGATACACGCAGCATCACCTTCAACAATGTCCGCGTACCTGCCAACCAATTGGTCGGTGAAAGCGAATCGGGTGGGTGGATGAATGCCATGAATGCCTTCGATTTGAGCCGTCCCAATATCGCAGCTCATGCAACCGGGCTTTCGCGTGCAGCATACGAACACGCACTTCAATACAGCAACGAGCGTCAAACCTTTGGAAAGCCGTTGCATAAGCATCAAGCCATCCAATTCATGCTTGCGGATATGAAAACAAGCATTGAGGCGAGCCGAATGCTTACTTGGAAGTCTGCTGCAGACGCAGACGCTGGCATCAAGAACACAGAATCTGCAGCTCACGCTAAGCGGTTCGCAGCAGATACGGCCATGCAAGTTTCAACCGATGCAGTTCAAGTGTATGGGGGATATGGATACTCAGAGGAATATCCAGTTGCTCGACTCATGCGTGCTGCAAAGGTCATGCAGATTTACGAAGGGAGCAGTCAAGTCCAGCGTATGATCATCGGTCGAGAAATCACCAAGAATCTATGATGAGCTTCTACTTTCTTCGATGTGTTGTATCAGGAAATCACCGAAGTCGTGACCCCAAGTTCGTTGCATTGGCTCCGGCTCCGTAGGATTCTCGAGATCTGGGGCCTGCCATTCCATCTCATCAAAATCAGCCAACTCATCCTCATCGAAGTAATCGTATTCATCGTTCATGGCTTGTTGTTCATCGATCATGTCTTGTGTGACCACCATGTCATCTTGAAATGTATAGACGTGGAACAAATCTTCTCTTGGGCAGACGATGAATTGTGCAACGAGTGGGATATCCATGGCCAATTTGATGTCGTTATGGAGGCTTAGCACCAATGAAGCAAGGCGGTCTCCAACAGGCAGGTGCCGTTTCTCTTCGTGAGTATTTAGGCACAGGTTTGCTGTGAACGAACGGGTTTTTTCCGAATCAAAATCTCCTTTCCAAGCTGCACCTTCAACCGTAGTTTTCCATGGTTCTTGACTGAATAGGCCGATTGGGCGGCTCGCAACCACTTCATAATGACGACCTGAACGCCCTCGAACCCGTACCGTAATGTTGTAGATTGTACTGCTCTTGAGCAGCTCAATTCCATCCATTTTGCAGACGTCCTTGAGAAATTTGATTGATTTTTCATGTGGAGAATCGATGATTGTGGTTTGCATAGCAGGAAGATAAATCCACATTATATGAACCGAAATTCTCAATGTCATTCCGTCTGTGGCTGAACCATGGGAGTCATCGATGTCATTCTCTTGGCGGCAGGTCGCTCTTCTCGGCTTGGTCAGCCAAAATCCCTTGTCGATGTCGATGGTCAGCCTTTGATACAACGAATCATCAGCAGGTTGCACCAATTGGGCCAAGCAGAGGTGACGGTCGTCACAAACACTGACCTTCTTGCTGACATCATGCTGTTTTGCCCATCGGCTCATGTTGTGCTTAATCCTGACCCGGAAAAAGGTCGGACTGGGTCCGTTCAATGTGGACTTGCGAGCATTCTTGAACGAAATGGTCGTTTGCCCAAAAAGGTGCTCTTAGTCCCTGTCGATCGACCGGGTTGGAGTGTAAAAATGGTCAGTAATCTCCTGGAATCAGAAACGAGCGCTTGTCCTGTTTGGAACGATCGTGGAGGCCACCCGTTGTTGATGGTTGGAGACGATGTCAATGCCGTATATTTGGCTGAACGTGACCAACCTCTTTCCACTTTGGTTCAACGAAAACCTATGCCTGTTGACTTCTCTTGGCTTCATCTTAACATTGACACTGAAGCCGATTTGGCCGATCTTCTCGCAGCTTCCAAAGAGGATTGGTTCTAGGGCAAATCGTATGTGTATGGTCATCGAGGCGTCGTTATGACGGCGAGGGTTCTAACATGGGTGTTGGAACAATTGCAACACAATTCGCCTGTTGTTCTGGCTACTGTCGTTGGAACGAAAGGTAGCGTGCCTGGAAAATCAGGAGCACGCTTAGCAATGAATCGGTTTCGTGATTGGGTAGGGACGGTCGGCGGAGCTGGTTTGGAACATCGAATTCTCAACCGTTGCAAGGAATTACTTCAAGCATCCAAAGCAACATCTGAGGTGCACACGTTTGGCCTCAACAAAGGGGCGAAGGGCTATGAAGTACAACCACTCGACTCACTTTGTGGTGGACAAGTCACCATTTCCTTGGAGTTGATGTTGCCGATGCCACATATTTTGTTGATGGGAGGAGGACATTGTTCAGAGGCCATCTCCAAACTGTTGCCAAAAAAAGGATGGAATTATTCTGTTCAAGACACACGTGAAGCGTTCACGACCAATGAACTCTATCCAGAAGCGATTGAACGCTCTCATTCAACCGTTGAAGCATTCTTTACCAACGAAACTGTAGAATCGCTCTCACGTTTTTCGGATGTTCTTTTGCTCGGCCATGATTATTCCGAAGACCTTGACAGGCTTCAGAGGTTGTTGCAACTTGCAGAGGGAGCAGATGTGTCACCTGATGGCAAAGCCTTCCCTCGGATTGGGGCGATTGGCAGCCGTTCCAAATGGAAATCCTTCACAGAATCGTGCACCAATGTAGGAATTCAGCCATCCTCCCTTGACCGAGTGCGATGTCCAATCGGATTGAACATTGGCGCTGAATCGCCTGAAGAGATTGCGATTGCTGTTATCGCAGAAATTCTGTCGATGCACAAAGATGCTGATGTCCATGCTCCAAATTGGCGAGATCAGTGAGGCCATCCTATGCCATCGATGGATGAGTCATGGGAGATGCGAAACGGTTTGGTGATTCCAAATCGTAGCGTTCTCGCAGCGATGACCAACAAACAAAGTCATGCTGATGGAACGCTTTCGGATGAAGAGATGCGATTTCTGCTACGTCGTGCTGAAGGTGGATTTGGACTCATCACAACAGCAGCATCTCATGTGCAAGAATCAGGTCAAGGTTGGGAAGGTGAGTTCGGGGTATGGGGCGATCACCATCTTCCAGGATTGACTTCACTTGCGACGCAATTGAAACAACACGCTTCGAAATCGTTTGTTCAGATTTTCCATGGAGGCATGCGTGCACCCTCTTCGATTACAGGTCAACAAGCCTCCTCTGCAAGCGTGAATTTCATTTCCGAAAGCGAGGG
>CEUV01094948.1_pt1 | contig 12225 bp, 9 predicted proteins | sample 356401 | NCBI WGS metagenome assembly CEUV01 (sample SAMEA2622710, study PRJEB7988) | marine metagenome | isolation source: saline water (ENVO:00002010), including
AAATAACGAAACGTTTCAACGAGGAAACAGGGAAAGACGTATGTAAATTGACTGTCTTCAGATTTTGTAACAGTAGAGGTTGGCATGAAGTTTATGACAAAGAGTGTACTGCTTCCCCCCCCTGCTCTCAGGCTCTCTCCCACGACACAAAACGTTTTGAAGTTCGCGCGCGTGTTCTCGACATGTACAATACTGTGGTGCTTCACAGGGATATGTAAAATAATCGTATTTGAAATAAAAATCCATGATATGAAATATGACGAGTCACAGACCATCAAATTTTCCAAGGCCTGGAGGATAATACATAATGTAGTCTCAGGTGACTACAACTAATTCACACCGGTGCCGCTGCCTTTTTCAGTTTCAAAATGCACGCAAAATGCACGCATCACTAGTCGACGGGCGCAACCGCAACGCGGGGGCGCCGTCTGCAAGCAATATTACGCAGACCTGTAGCGCAAGAACACTCACGCTCAGGCACGCCTTTCGATACGGCGACGGTGTTCCGTTTGTACTCTACGTACACGGGATAAAGAAATGTCAAAACGCCACTTACGCGATCTAACTAACGCCTCTCTCCTTGAACGCCGCGGTGTTCCAAAAGTAATTTGTCTCACAACACAAATGCAAAAAGTACTAATTATAGCGTTTATCACAGGTTACAGATCTCGTTTCTCCGCGGTCTGAAAGCACCAGGGTCGCTGATGACACTTGTAGAAATTCCTGTGGAATTTCGCCCAGAGAGGAACAAGAACAAGAGTTGTACGCATACCTGAAATGTGCCGAGGACGAGTTTATGCATACTCGACTAGAATTATCTTCTCAAGGTGAAACAACGTCAAAAATGAGAGTCACTTTGGTAGACTGGTTGATTGAGGTATCTGAAGAGTTTGATTTGGTTCCAGAGACGACATTTCTATCTGTTTACCTCATGGATAGATACCTACGGATTGGTGATATTTCACGGAAGTTGCTCCAACTATTAGGTATAACTTCCTTGTATATTGCGGCTAAGTTTGAAGAAATCTACGTACCACGAATTGATGAGTTCTGTGATATTACCGATAATACATATACGCAAGAAGAAGTTATTGGCATGGAGCGTCAGGTTTTGCAAGTGGTCAAGTTCCGCATTTGTCAGCCAACAGCATGGACCTTTGTGGCACGGTACTTACAAGTCCCTGAGCCAGATGACGCAGATTTCCTCACTAGCTACCTGTGTGAGCTGACGTTGCTTGACTGTACATTCTATTCCTTTAGACCATCTAGAATTGCTGCTTGTTCTCGAATGCTCGGTATTTCACTAACTGGGGGCTCTTGGTCGTCGCAACTCAGGGACCAGACTGGATATGGCCAATCTTGCTTACGAAGCTGCGCGGTGAAGCTTAAATCACTTGCTACAAGCGATGCAGTGACACAGCTTGCGGTGCATGAAAAATATTCCAGCTTACGTTTCAGCGGCGTGGCGAAAAGACTTCTCCTCGGAGAATGGATATGGCCAATTTAGCTCACCCAACGAATCATTAACGTACCAAGTATATGCGTTGTAAAACTATTCATGGCTTCCTTACAATACTACGTATACATTTGGTGAAAATAACTGTTTCACAAATGCACTTCCTCTTGAACTGCTTGAGTAAAAACGCCTCGATGATTGGCGAGCCCAACGCATCATGAAACGCATTACGTTTGATCGACGCAAGATAAAATTTGATGTTTGCTCGATTTGGGAAATTTGCACAAACGTCTGGAACATCTCGATGTGATTCAGACCGTCACAATCTGTAGATAAAATTCGTTCCAAACAAAAAAGCAGAGCTTCGCACGCCTCATGGATGTCCAAGTTTACGCATGATATAAATTGTTTAGCGATTCGCCTTAGGAGAGCAGAATCAACGTGCATCTTTATGTTACCTCCCCTACTTGTGGCTACACGCTTCTGTAGGTTTGAAAGTGTTTTCACATTTTCAAACTGAACGCCAAGTTGCATCACACTGGCTGACTTATTTTCCGTACAAGATAACCGCTTCAGTGCGAATTGTAGCAACGAACACTCATGCTTAGATGCCAGTGAATGCTCAATGAGTGTCCTGCTAGCACACTCGATTTTTGTATCTTTTGAATTTGAGTTACGTTCCAAGAAGCACAAAAATGCTCGCATGAAGTAATCCATAACGATTAAACCGAAATGATTTCTTTCTAGGTTGAATTTTTCCCATGTCAGCTTAAGATATCGAATAAACGCCGTGTTGAAAATGCGAGAAAATGCTGAGTCACATTTTTCCTCGCATGATTTACCGTCAGAGGTGAAACTTGGACTTTCCAAAAAATATGTCAGTACCTGTAAGAAGTCATGAACTCGAATGGACTCTTCTGTTGAGGAAATGTTGTCTCGAGCGCTTTGCAACTCTTTAAATGTATGATCAAGCACACACGATAATGTAGTGTTGCGGAATTTCTGAAGGAAATGTGCTGGTGTATCATGGTTGCTCGTCCGAACGACGATAGCCTTGTCCTTCTCTACGTGAACTGGGCGAATAGGTTGTGTAATCACATTTCGGACGCGTTCCCGACAGACGGTATCGTTATGATAGTGTCCCGCGAATCTGGAAATAGTAAGTCGCGTAGCGGATTTCCACTGACTTCTAGTAGAGTGAAGGCGGTTGTCTCGGTGGGGACTGTCAAACTTGAACTTTGTCTGTGAAATATAACTCTGGCCAGTCATGCTACTACACAAGCAACGTATAATTTCCAAGATCATAAAACTGGTCGTGCGTAATTCTACATGCTTGGTGTCTTGTGAGACTGTCACCAATAGTTCATCTACTGAACACTCAAAGAACCATGACATCAGCTCTTCTTTCCGCACGCTGTTTGGAGATGATGTGTTTTGTGCTTCTATGCTACCGAGCACGACGTTACGAATAAAAGTGAAAACGAGTTCTATATTCTTGAACCCACCAGCACCTCCTTTCAGCACTCCGCTTTCAAGTTCACGCAGTGGAACAATCAGTAGTGAGAGTAGTACCTTTGTTGCAGAAACGTCAGCCAATAACAAGTCGATGACTGTACGCCGATACAGAAGTTGCGTGTTTCTTGCTGGTGTATTTTCTACATCATTCTCTGGAGGTAGCGTCAAAAACACAATGATTTTCAGCACGTTCTGAATTAGTTTCTGGTCAGTTGGGTAGTTCTTCAAGAGCGGCAATAAATCTTTAAAGACTACGTTCCAAGCAACAAGCTGTGTTGCGACTGGCTTCGCGGGGCATGAGTCTCGACGTAAAAACTGCTGCATGTCATGTAAACATTCGTAGCAGTGCTCATCACGACGGTATACGCCTTTTATGGTTCTACCTAAACTAGATGCACAACTCAGAAGGTGGGCCTCATCTACTTTGTTAAGCGGCATTTTGATACCCGTACTCGCGTTCGGAACGTTGTTACCTTTAACCGCTGGACCAGCGGTTGTCAAGCTGTGACGTGATCGGGTCGAGGTTTCAAGTTGGACTCATAAGCCGAACAGAGGCGACAGACGGAACTCGGCTGCGAAGCGAAAGTGCCAAACCATTTTTAAAGAGTAAGAGTCTGGTATCGTAATGTAGAACCTCAACACCTCTTCGTCGCTGGGAATATGTAAGTTGTTAATATTAACGACCTAAAAAATTTGAATCTTGCATACTAAAGCGCCGGAAAAGATAGAATTTCTAGTCAATAAGGGCCAGTAACAGATAGAAATTCGGAAATAGAAATCGCCGACTTATTCGTATGCCGATAAGGGCCGTTTTTTTTCATAACAGATTGCTTATCGGCATAAATCTTATGCGGACAAGCTTTTTATCCGCATAAATCGGGCGATTTTATGCCGACAAGAACCTTGTCCGCATAGCGAGGACTCGTCACGTGACGAGTTAATTTTTAGGGGGTCCTATGCCGACAAGGAATTTCTATCTGTCACTGGCCCTAACACTTGTATGCTGATGGATTAGGGACCCCGTGGGAATATTACGCGGAAAGATTTATCACGCCTCGCAGCGTGGCCCACACTGCGTGGGGCGAATAGGCGTGGACTCGCGATCCTGGCTGGACTGCCAAAAACATAGTGCAGAGCGCGGATCTACGCGACTCACATGGGGCGTTTTGTTTTTTCCTCGTACGACTTTGGAATCGCCACCCCAACAAAGGTGAGTTGTTCTTGATCTCTTCCAGCACGAGAAAACCGACGTTCTCACCGCCACGTTGCCCTAGCTTGCTGTTTCGATCGCTTACAATCATGAAAGGGATACACTTTCATGCGCCGTGAAAACAAAAAACTCAGTCAAGGTGGGTACGTGAGAGCGCTTTTAAAGGACGTACTGACATAACGCTTGTCAGAAGGTGCAAACTCGACAAGCTAGCGATCTCAAAGAAGCCCTCGCGTTACAAGCTAGTCTGTTACGAATGATGGAAAAAAGTTCTTAATTGTTATATGGTTCGCTGAAATGGGCAAAAATGAAGTCTATGTTGATCAACAGGGGCTTTTCACGCTCAGCATGCTGGAATGACACTTTTTGCATCTATCATTGTTTCTTCTTCAAAGACTGCTTGTTGGATATATGCTTGGAATGATAAAAATGTCCGAAGAGTGCAAGTAAAGTTCCCATGTAAAACAATAGAATTTTCGAAAGGAATTTCGGGTACGGTGAGAACCTGCTGCAGAACAGTGCCTGAGCCAGATTTAAGACAAACTGGAACATTTGCATCTGTGTGAGATACTTTCCCCACCACAAGTATGTTTTTCTTTTCCTTGTATCTTTTCCGATTATGATGGCAAGAAGATAGTACGAATACATGCACACGTGTACCCACGAATTGAGTGCTGCACTGAAATAAGCGTCACCGCCTGGTGCGACTCTAACGATCATCCACCATATGAAGGATATTGTCGCGTGGTGGTACACGTGCAAGAAGCTTATTTGATTGATATTGCCTTTCAGTAGCATGATAAACGTATCAAAGAATTCATAAATTTTGCTCAGAAAGAATATGTATAAATACTTTGCAAGTCTTGTTTCATTTGCGTTGTAACTATTGCCCCATAATTTGTATTCACCCTTATATGCTTCTCGTATGCATCCATAGCACATGTACGCGCTTAAAAAGATCAGACAACTGTTGTGAATAATGATGAATGTCTTCAGGGCGGCAGAACCAGCTGGTTCTGCTTTTGGCCGTGCTTGAACTTGCATCCCCACACAGATAACCATCAAATAACAAAGGATACTTGAGACAAGTATGGTTGGGGACTCCACTGCGGGCCACTCTCGCGTGATTGAACTTACAGGATGTACCTGCCAATCAAGTTGGTCTAGCAGTCGAAACACTGAACTGGAAACTTTCGAATCCCAGACCGTCCAAAATCGCGTGTAAGAACTCCACATCATAAGCTGCTAGGTACAGTCGCTTCGCGCACGTCGCTTGACTATCAGCTCAAGTCAAATGGGTTGACAGAAAAGATGAACGATAACAGTATGAATCCACAAGAGTTCCACTGTGCGTATGATGGCGTGGCGCTCTGGTCGGCCCGCATGCTCCTCAACGTTGTCTGACGTACATCTAGGTTGACTGTTCCGCAAATAATTTTATTTGATGGTGAAATGTAGGATTTCATAGTGACGATTGCGAAGATAATCTTGCATAAGGATGCGGACGTGACGGAAGCTCGTGTCGATCAACGAAAACAGTCGCTTCGTCGTAGCACTGGTCGAAGCCACCTGAGCCAGGCGCGGAACTATTTCATACAACTTCAATTGAGAGTACGAGTTCATGCCTGGGCATACGCTCAAAGTTTCAGGGCTTTCGTCTGCAGTGAGCGAAGAAACCGTTCGCACAGTTTTTAGCACTTTTGGCAAAGTTATCGAGTCTAGGAAGGAGAACAAGGGGAATAAAGGCGAGCGGGCGACCACTTTCGTTACGTTCGTGCACAGGTTTGGTACAAATCTATGACTTATAACATTGCTAACGCTCAAAGGCAGTGAAGACGCTATGGAAGCCGTTCGTAACATGCATGAGTCTATGTTATATGGCTCACCAGTCCAAGTTGCCCTTGTACAAGTGTAGACTATAAACGAACGTTCCACTCATCTTTCTATGATCTTGAACGTATAGTCGGTGGCACATGTGATGTAACGAACCCATGATAGAGCCGAGTACCCACTCTTTTCTGCCACTTTCAAGTATCGAACTTGTGTGCCACTTGGTGTGTAGTACGGGATGTTGAAGTCCACTTCTACGTGTTTGTGACTCGCACGTGAAGAATCTGATTTCACGGTTGGAACAGATAGAAGTAAAACGAGCTCGACATTTTTACCGCCGGTGATATTTTTTAACCGCCAGCTGATCGATTCTAGTTCTGGTTTGTACACAACTTCTCCAAGTTTACACTGTATTTCTGGTTTAGTGGCATCTGACTCAACAGGGATTAACAAATTGATGTGCTGTGCAGCAAATCTATCCTTGAATAAAGTGGATAGTTTGACACTATACTTGACTTTCGTACCCCCAATTAAGCTTCGTTTCGCTTCGACCCAAACTAGGGGAGCGACGCCGGAAGACATTCGGTATGTCATCAACTCTGAAAGCCCGTCTGGAGGGACAAATTCAATGTTTCGATCTGTAGCGAATTCATGGAGTTTAACGCAATGGTGAAACTTCACATCTTCCATACTTGAAGAACTATCAAATCCCTCACGTCCACTATATTGTGGTGAAAACGCAGCATTCAAGCCAAGGGTACACTCAGGCATTCCACTTAGCTGGCACTTCATCTGTACTGCACCTTGTAAAGAAGAACGAGTTACTTCACCGAAACTGTTCACATTCAAGGAACATTTCTCCGTCAAATCCAAGAAAATTTCGTTTTTAGCGTAACACACACCCTCAGACCGCCATGAAAGCGCACCTGTAACGGTGGGTGGAGCTTGGGCCAAGTCAAGGCGTTGCGCGTCAAGGGTGATGAACTGTTGAAGAACATGTCCTTCGGTGAATTGTGGGAATCCATAGTCCATCGTTTCATCCAACAGTTCGTATATAAGTACAAAATTATCTCGTATGGATTCTTCCTCCAACTGCCCAAAATAGTGCCTCAGAAGTTCGACTAAACTGTGAATGAACTTGAAAATGAGAGCAGGATTCGCGTCTGTTTGACAGGTGCAGAGAAAGATCAAATCCCTGTGCCTCACATGGAAGAAAGCATGTTCTCCAGATTGTAGCGCAAATGTGGGTGCTAGATGCAGCTCACCAGCTTCCTTGATAGCCGTTGAAAATTGAAGCAGGTAATCTTGAGGAGGGCGCTCACCCCAGTCCCTTCTCAACAACAGAGTGCAAGAAGAGTTCAATATGTCCAACGTGCAGCAATTAGCCATGGCGGACAATATTATGCTTACAATCGAACGATTTTACAATTGCAAGGGCTTACGCTGAGTGAGAATACCCCAATTATCGACATGTGAACGCGCGATTTTAACACGTTCTTACCGCTCGCACCTTGCAGGCCAAGCTTCTTCAGCCCAAGCTTAGCGGACTAAGTTCAGAGAAACGCTGCTTTCTCCACAAAAATGACTGTGATTCCGGAAATACAATATGGGTAAAAATGAAAATGAATAAGTCACATCTGCGTTTTCTCGCGCCGTCGCGCGTCACTCCGCGCCGCGCGCGCGTCAAGGCGACGCGGAGTCAACGGATCTTTCCGCGTACCGTGTCATCCGACCGTTTACGTTTGACTTCTACGCGTGGGTGTTGACGAAAGACGACCGTTGCGGCGATCGCAGGATGTAACTTTTGGGGTTATAGAGGCCGTCGCGTACGTCGCGCATGTCGCGCCCTCGTGCGCGCCGAAACGCGTCTCTGACCGTGTCGATGGCACGGAGAAGGTCTATGGCGAGTTACCGACGATGTTTAGATCGCCGAGGGGCGACTGTATCCCTTGAGAAGGACGTGAGCAATCACACAACGTGAGGTAGTAGCGACCGAGGAGTGCGATTTGTCTCTGAATTTTTCAGATTACACTGCTGATGACGAAGGGAACGTCAAATGCGTTCTAGTTGAGCGAGCGTTGATAAATCCGCAGCCATGCTTCGAGCGTGCGGTGTGTCAAGTGAGTGGCGTGTCTTCAGTGTCACAGAAGGCGCCAAGACGATGCTGTGCGAGGTACGTGTTTGAGACGCTCAGCACTTCCTAATTATCGTTTACAAACAACATAACAATGATGATATCGCTACCATGAGAAGATAACATGAGAGTACACGCAGAAACGACTTGTGTATAAACTATCATGGGACGGGACAACGCGTGAACCAGCCGAACACTAGCTCAAAGTGTACGCATAGATGTAAAATAGTGTTTTCATCTTTACTGCGCAATTTCAGCGCGCTTTGCATCCGAACACCGTCGGTGCGTTCGCGCAAAGTTTGTAATTCTAGACCATGTGCGGCTTGAAAATCACCACTGGTGATTCACCATCACCTCATCGCAGTTTTTAGAGAAATTACACGCATGATGCATGAATTTGCCGTGCATGGTGCCAACGCCATACTGAACGAAACGTAACGAGCTTGGCGGTGTTTGAAAGTTCTTGAAGTGTAGAAAATATATCCGCGACGCGCAGCTAACGGAGCGCGCGTCGCGACGCAAGGTGCACGCGAAGGTAAAAGTCGCACATTTTACCGTTTTTTTAGGTATCACTGATGACGAAAATATGCTTATGCTTATGCTTATGCTTATGCTTATGACGCATTATGGCGTTTGAAATATTTGAATCAGAAGGAACTGTTGGCACTTTGCGTGTACGCGGCACATCACCGGAGACGCTGTGCGCACGCCGTGCACCCGTCCGCACAGCGACACGAGAAGCAGTCAAGATTTCGACCCTTCATGTCAGAAAGTCTGGAACCGAACTACGAGACGGAAAAAAGTAAAGATCTATCACATCACCGGATTCTCACAGGGAGACTGATTACCACGGCAGACTTGTGTACCCAGTTCATCGAGGAATTCTCTGAAAATGGTGTCATCAAATACATGGTTCAGCTAGTGCGTGATGACAATCTTGCGCTAAGTCGCTGTGTTAACATGCGTGTAGGAGTCACTCCTGTCTGGGGCAAACGGCAGGGAGTTTGAAATATGTTTAGCTGACTTGAAAGCGGTGAGTATGACTGGTCATACACAGTAAATAGCAAGATCTCACATGTTGTCAGTTCAATTCGGATATGCTCTATGGTGATATTCTACGCAATATTAAGCGTAACACACGCCGCTACATAAGCATTTTTTCTGAGGTTATTGACGAACTGGTTGAAAAGCGCAGTAGTGCCGTATTGGAAGGGGATTTGCCACACGAGGTATAGTTACGTGCGTTCATTTGTCAGGATCTTTAACTCTTCCTTAGACCAACGACAGTGTGATGGCACATACTGGGGAAATTCCGAGCTCATTGCACCGCAGCTTTCGTGTTTCTTTCAAAGCTGAAAGAACTGAAGCAGTGATGAAGCTGCGTGACATTCGAGCTTCTAGTATAGGACACTTGGTGGGCTTTAAGGTTCGGTTCGTGTGTGTGTGTACCTCATGCCACGCTAAATCACTCAACAGGGTATATGTACGCGTATTAGTGATGTGAAACCACTTTTGCAAGTGGCATGTTTCACTTGTGATGTCTGTGATAAAGCCACTTACCAGGTGAGATCTTAGCGCCAGATAAGTCAAAAAATCATATCAGAACGTTTTTAAAGGAGGTTTTGGGCGAACATTTCACACCGTTATCCAGTTGTCCATCAAAAACATGCAAAACTGCTTCCACAGGTAAGAAATCAAAATGCTTCTTGTTTTCTTCTCACTCTCTGTTTACAAGTAAACCTCGTTCTTGAGACACGGAACTCCAAGTTCATTGAATTTCAGGTATTTCATACGCTTGCCATCCTCGTTTAATCTAACCACATCATCAAAGGAAGCGAGGATACAAGAATTACCGGACGACGTTCCCGTTGGACATACACCTCGATCTCTTAACATACACATTAAGGGAAACTTGGTGCGGAGCGTAGGTCCAGGAGATACGGTGAATGTACATGGTATCTTTCTACCTACAGGGCATACGTCTATGCAAAATCACTTGCTCACAACTACATATGTCGATGTGATGAATATCCGCAGACTGAAAGAGAAAAATACAGATGTGCAAGTTGAAGCAAGTATGCTAGATAAAATTCAGAGGTATCGCCAGCGAGGTGACTTCTATTCGCAGTTGGCTGCTTCAATAGCGCCGGAGATATTCGGCCATGTTGATGTAAAAAAAGCCCTACTACTACTTTTGTGCTCTGGAGTGTCACGAGGGCGACAAGATGGTGTTTCAATCAGAGGAGATATACATATTTGTCTGATGGGCGATCCTGGAGTGGCTAAATCACAACTGCTTAAGCACATTGTGCAATTAGCCCCCAGGGCTGTATACACGACTGGAAGGGGAAGTAGTGGTGTTGGCTTGACAGCCGCGGTACAACGGGACTCTATTACTGGTGAGATGGTCCTCGAAGGAGGCGCACTTGTGCTAGCGGACAATGGCATCTGTTGTATTGATGAGTTTGATAAAATGGATGAAAGTGACCGAACGGCTATACACGAAGTGATGGAACAACAGACAGTCAGCATTGCGAAAGCTGGTATAACAACTACTCTGAATGCACGCACCGCAGTTTTGGCTGCGGCAAATCCAGCGTTTGGACGGTACAGACTATCGGCTACACCTCAGGAAAACATCAACCTGCCTGCTGCACTCCTAAGTCGATTTGATCTTATGTGGTTGATACTGGATAATGCAGATGTTGAGAACGACATTGCCCTCGCGCACCACATTCTCCACGTGCACAAATGTGGACAGCCACCGACGAACGAAGAGTCAGCACATATGAATATGGTTGATCTGAGAACATATGTTGCGCTTTCTCGGAAGTTTGAACCTTACGTCCCAGAAGATCTCGCGGACTATGTCGCCAATGCATATGCAGAAATGCGGGTTCACGAATCACAAGCGGCAGAACAAGCTACTGGTTACACCACAGCGAGAACTTTGCTTTCAATATTGAGACTTGCGCAGGCACTCGCTCGCCTTGGATGGTCAAGTCAAGTTGCTGAGCAAGATATTAATGAAGCCCTTCGCTTGATGAAAATGTCCAAAATGAGCTTGACAACTCAAGTCAAACATTCTGAAGATGATCGTGTGACCTCTATTTACAAGCTTCTGCGACAGTGGGCAGAATTGAACGATAACACTTCGATCAATTACAGCGATGCCGTGAGCCTTGCACTCAACAAAGGCTTCTCACAGGAAGCGCTTGACGCTTGTTTGCAGGAGTATGAGGCGCTGGACGTTTGGGTAATTGACGATCAGCGTAGTATTACGTTCGTTAGCTAGTACAGCTTAGATGTTTCCTCTTGTATTGAAAATTTCACGACTCTGCCCAAATGCTCAATTGGAGGACGCTTAACCAGTGACTGAAAGTTGAATCTATTTTGCATTTTTATGCGTCAACTATCTTCTTTTGTAACGTTATAACATACCTTTTCCATTTTCGCAAATTCCCATTCCTTGTTCTGCATGGACCGATGTCAACATAATTTTGTGTCATTAGAAAGTACTAGCAACGTACACAAAGTGGGCAGTTACTCCTAGTGCGTAACCACTTAGATATACAGTCTAGGTGGAAAACATGACCACAGTGACCCCAAGCTATACTCAGTCCCTCGTCTGTTGCAGTACTTGGGTTCGCTTGGAATTCAATGCTAGGTTCATGCAAGCTATTTCTGCATATTGCACACGTATCTGTACATATTGACCACGACCACACTGCTACAGCATTCCACTTGAAAATATTTGAGTCAACTTGGACAACGAAAGAAAATGTGCGCAATCTAATTGTTACCTTCTTCACCTCGAACGTGGTCGAGCTTGGGACTGTACGGGTCATGAAGTCTATGTAAGCGTCAAATTCGCCACCAAGTTCTGCGCGTTTGCGGCTTCTCTACCGAAGTGTCGTCGTAATAATAATACCCGCCAGACGCGAATCGGGCTAAATCCGAGGTGACGTTATTCATGTACACAGTACCTGGTATTTAACACATGTTATAATCTAGTATCGCGATCAAAATACTATCCAGCACTTGGAAAACGTAATAAACAACTCGCGATAACCCGGTGAT
>CEUV01075412.1_pt1 | contig 12211 bp, 8 predicted proteins | sample 356401 | NCBI WGS metagenome assembly CEUV01 (sample SAMEA2622710, study PRJEB7988) | marine metagenome | isolation source: saline water (ENVO:00002010), including
CTCTCTCTCTCTCTCCATTCATGCGATGGACGCGACGGGTGCACGACGACGACGACGACGACGGCGACGACGAGGTGGTGGTGGACGCGCGCGCGCGATGGTGGCGTGCGCGTGCGTCGCGGTGGTGCGCGTCGCGAGAGGCGCGCGGGGGAGACCGATGACGACGATGGATGCGCACGTGAATGCGAATGCGCACGCGTGGCGATTTCTCGGCGGCGACGACGACGGCGCGGGGGGCGCGACGTGCGTCGCGCGAGCGATGGACGCGGTGGAAAAGTGCGCGAGAGAGACGATGGACGTCGCGCGGCGAGCGGGGGGGGAGTCGGTGGAGGAGGCGGTGAGAGCGCTCGCGGAGGCGCGCGCGAGGTGCGCCGCCGACGCGCGGGACGTCGTCGACGCGTGCGCCGAGGACGCGCGCGCGTGCGCGAAGACGTTGGGAGCGATCGAGGAGGAGTGTGAGGTGAGGGCGCGGGAGATCGCGGGGACGTGTGAGAGTGGGGGGGCGTGGGCGTGCGCGATGAAGGCGGCGGAATCGAGTCGGGAGTGCGCGTCTCGGGTCGCCGCCGAGGCGGCGGCGTGCGTCGACGACGACGACGACGACGACGCGCTCGATGATCCGGACGATCCGGATGATGATCGCGCCAAGTGTGAGGCTGAGCGCAAAGAGCTCGAACGGGAGTGTCACGACGCGTACGACGAGATCAAAAGAAAAATTCGAGACGGCGAGATTTCCTTCATCGAGGGAATGAAACAACTCGCCAACTTGGGCAAGACGTGCGCGTCCAAGGCGATGGCGCTTCGAAAGAAGTGCCGTCCTCCTCCTCCGCCGCGCGTCGCGGTGACGGCTTAAACAGTTGAACAGCTGAACGAAGAGGTCTCGCATTCATCATTGTAACGACAGTACTGTACCGTTTTTTTTCACTACAATCCCGAAGGGCTAACCTTGCTTACCTAAATCAATCTTTTCCTTGAGCGCCTGTTGACCGCGATACACCAATCCATCGATGATGCTCGTCATCGCGCTCACGCCGCCGATCACGGCGGCGACGTTGGAGAGGAATTGGAAAAATCCCATTCTCTTCTCCTCGTATTCGACGCGAAGAGGCGACAAGTCGTAAAAGAAGAAAATGCCCGGAAGGGCATTTTTCTGGGATAACTCGAAGCCCGTGAAGTGATCTGTGACGGAATAATCGTTGCTCTCGACCACGCGGGCGTTCAACCCGTGGTATTTGTACCGCGCGGGCACGACGGAGAGTCGATATTGATACGTCCCCGCCGACGTCTCCTGCGCGCGAGAGACGCCGTCCAGAGGATTCACCACGCCCGGGAAATCCTCCCCGAACGAAACCTTATGAATGACGTGCGAAAAGTTGAACGTCTCCAATCCCTGAAACGGCGCTAAATCGTGCACGTGTCGACCATTGCTATCGAAACTTTTCCCCGGCGCGAGATGAAAATTCCCCGCCACCTTGTTCACGTCAAAGTGTCCGGTGAATCGACACCCCTCACCGTTTGCGTTCATCATCTCCGACGCGTCGATCTCCTCCACGCACTGCGCCACACGCTTCAGATCCGGTAACGACCATCCCTTGATGCGATACGCCTCTCTCACCGCGCCGCAGTCGTCGCAACACTGCCCCTCCTCGCCGGCGCCGTAACAATCCCCGCACGTCACCACCGCCTCGGACTCCTTCTCCTTCTCACCCTCAGACTTCGCCTCGTCCGCGTTCACCTTCACCTTGGTCGCCGATTCCTCGATCACCACCCCTCTCGCGTCCACCCTCGTCTTATGCACCTCGTGCGTCGACACGTCCAGCCTCGACTCCCCCGTCACGTCCATCGCGTCCAAGCTCACCTGCGCGCAGTGCATCGCTCGAAGCGTCACGTCCACGTTGATCCGCATGCGTTGCCCGCGTCCACCACCGTCGTCATCCACCGCTAAATCATACGTCGTCGTCGTCCCGAAGGCGTAATCCGCGCACTGATGCGACAGCAGCGCGAGCACCACCACCAACCCGACGGACGAAATCGCGCCTCCGGTCGCCGTGCGTCGCGCGAAATCGTCCGCGAGTTTCGGGAACAGATCGTACTCTTCCCTCGCGCGCGTCTCGCGTCGCATGGCGCGCGTCGAGACGCGCGAGCGACGACGAATGATGCATTTCACGCCGTCCCGGCGCGTCACCCATCGTTCGAGGATATGGTTTCGCGCGCGCGCGAACGTCGACGTCAGAGGACGCCTCGCGTCGACCGGCGCGTCGCGGAGGGGATGCGCGCGTCGACGTCATCGTCGGCGACGTGTTCGTCGCGCGGGATGCGCGCGGGAGGGGTCGCGCGCGCGCGCGCGAGTGGTCGCGAGGGGTCGCGCGCGCGATTTCGTGGGACGCGGGACCCGCGCGCGGGGGCGCGAGGAGGCGCGCGTGGGAGCGCGAGTGAGGGTGAAGGGGCGGGGAAGATGCGCGCGAGAGCGAAACGCGCGAACGAGGGGGGTGGATCCGCGCGCGCGCGCGCGGTGGGGACGAAGAATCGCGCTGACGTGGAGACGATGGAGACGACCGGGGGGCGGTCGACGGAGCGCGGGGTGGAGGTGCGCGACGGCGGTGATGGGGGGAGAGAGTGGTCGACGACGGGTTTGTTCGCGCGCAAGGACGCCGACGGCGAGTCCGCGAGCGAGAAGGGCGAGAAGAGAGCGGTGTGGGCGTTGGGGTTGCTCACGGCGGCGTATTGCCACGCGTCCGCCACGGGGTTCTTGCTGCCGAGTTTACTCCCCGTGATGAGCATGGATTTGAAGTTGGACGACGGAGAAGGCGCGGTGCTGACCACTCTGTTCACGGTGACGTATTCGTTGCTGTTGCCGTTCGTTGGGGTGCTCGCGGATACGGTGAATCGAAAAAATTTGCTCGCGTGCGGGGCGGCGACGTGGACGGCGGCGTCCTTCATGACGGCGCATTCGGAGAATTTCGGGTCGTTGGTGCTGTCGAGAGGGTTGTTTGCGATCGGGAATTCACCGCAAAATCCGGTGGCCTTCAGTATGATTCCAGAATTGTTCCCTAGGAATAAGAACATCGCCCTGAGCGTGTACAATCTCGCCATTCACGCCGGACGAGCGGTGAGTTTCGCGAGCGGCGCCTTTGTGGGACGCGCGCCGTTGCCTCCCGGCGCGGACGCGCACATGTTCTCGAACGATCCGATCACGCTTCCGTTAACGTATTTGACGGAGATCGGTTCCTTGGGAGCGCACACGATTCTCTACACGACGGCGGATTCCGTGGTGTTGACGCCAAACGTCGGTACCGTGTTGGAAAACACCGTCGGGGGCGCGATGATGTCCTCATCGGGGATGTCCTGGGAACAAATCTTCGACATCGTCGCGTTGCCCGGTTTGGCCATCGTTCCTCTCGTGTTACTCACGATCAGCGATCCCGGGCGCACGGCGGAGGGATCTCGAACGCAGCGAAGAGCCAAGAGGGCGATGAAGAAATCAGGAAATCGCGAAGAGAAGAAGGGTGTCCTTTCATCGCTCACGGGTTGTTTCAAGAGTGATTCTTTCAAAAAGATTACGACGGCGGCAACATTAGCCGACGTCGCGGGTTGGTCAATGATTGCTTTTCAGGCTGCGTTTTACGAACGCGTCTTTTCTCTGACGCCTCAAGAGTACGATCCTCTCTTGGCGTTTGTGATTCCCATCGCGGGCGTCACTGGAGGCTTGGGCGGTGGTTGGATCTGCGATAAACTCCAATCGACCGCGCCGAACGCGCAGAGATGGTTCATCTCTACCACGACATTCTTAGCGGGGCCTTTGTTAGCAGCCTCGCTACTCGCAGACGACTACAAGACGTCTCTGCTGTTTCTCTTTCCCGGCATGGTGGCGGCGGAAATCTTCCGTTCGCCCACCGCAGTGATGACGCGAGAAGCGCTTCCGGGAACGCCATCGGTGGCGGCCGCCGCACATCTCGCCGTGCGCAACATGGTCGCAGGAATTGGCCCGCTCGCCGTGGCTTTCCTCGCATCCAAGTACGACTTACAGCACGCAATGTTATTCGCTCCAGTATTTTACGCCTTCGCCGGCGTCGCCTATTTCGACGCCATCGGCACCCTCACCGAAGAGAAAGAGCAAATCGCCGCGGCTGAGCAGCGGTGAGGAGGCCTAACGCAACATCATTCCATCATTTAAAGCGCGTTAACTACTACAATTTGTAATACTATCAAGTCGCGAGGTCACGACGCATGTATGATCGGCGTGATCGCTTGAGTGGACTCTCGCAAGACGGTCGGCATCGGCGACGACAAACCGTCCGATCTCTCTTCAGAAAACGTGTCCTCCACGCAAGCGATCACGACACGCACGAATCCACCGGATTCTACTCGAAGGCTAACTTTCACATCTCGTTCAGAGCTTTGGTCTCCGAAGAAATCGTTCGACGGCGCCGGATTGTAGCGCACTGTGGGCGGCGTACCGCACGTCAACTGAACGTCGGACGCCGGTGTTTCTAGCGCTGGGAAGACTATTGATGCTAATTTTCGCGCCTGGAGCGCGACCACGCTGATGTTATCTCTGCTCTGCCTGACTCTGGCGAGGGAAACTAGTTTGTTCGCCACTCTCCGTTTTCGTATCGGCGAAGGCGAGGACGACATCGCGCCCATCGGCACCGCTCGCATGGTCTCACTGGCCGCTCTGCTATCCATGACGTCGGTCAAACCATCCGAGCACAGTATGAGGAACTCAATCGCGTCTAAATCAACCACAGAAACCTCCGGTTCGGCGGATAAAAAGTACTTGATGCCGGCGTTACCGAACGCTCGAGAGACGGCGAGTATGCCTCCCGTCCGCACCAACCCATCTCGTCCTCTCTTCACGAACCCACCGTCGCGCACGATCTTCTCCTTCTCCTCCGGCACGCTCGGTCGTTGATCTTTCGACTCGAACACCACTTGACCTCGACAGTCCAGCGCCGTCGCGCGCGAATCGCCCACGTTGGCCACGTACACTTTCGGCGGCATGATGAGCGCCATGATCGCCGTCGATCCCGCCCCCGGATTTCCATACACCCCATTCATCCTCCCCGGATTCTTTTCGCACACCTCACCGTCCACGCGCCTGAACGCGCGTCGCAACGCCTCGGGCGGGTCGCTCGCCAGCGCCTCCTCCTCCAACACCTCCCTCGCCAACCGTCTGCTCAAATGCGCGCTCACCGCGTCTCCACCGTGTCCATCGTACACCGCCACCACGAACGCATTCTTCCCTTCGTCCAAAACCGCGCACCATCGATCCTCCATGTGCGGTCGCCCCCCGCGCACCGCGCACGCGTCGAACGTGAGCCCGAACCCATTCAAACCGAGCGTCTCGTTCGGCGCGCAGTTCTCCACGACGCCGTACTCGAGCGAGACGCTCCGCCGACGAGACGCGTCCATGTCCAATCTCTCCGCGCGTCGGTCGCGTCTCACCGCGTCGCGCTACCTCGAGCGCGCGCGCTCGTCCGAATCTCGTCCTCTCGAGAGGTAGCGCTCGTACGCGTCCGACTGCTTCGCCTTGTAGTCGCGCTCGAGCTCGTTCTGGACGTGAAAACCGAGAGCGGCGCCGATGAGGGAGAAGGCGACGACGCGGACGATGGACGGCGGGCGCGAGGGATCGACCATCAACGCGCGGGGGTGTGCGGAGACGGGGGATGGTTTGAAAACTGCACAGCTCGCCGAGAGCGTTTTCGAGACGCCGAGACGGAGACGGCGCGTCGCGCGTCGATGACGCCGATGAGACGCGCGTGTGAATACAAACTAAGGGTGCTATGAGTGGTGGTGGAGTGTCTACGATGTCGCGGGAGACGCGGCGTCGCGGGCGGCGACGAGGGCGTTGACCTCGTCGACGAGACGGCGGTGCGCGGCGCACGGGAGACCTTGCGCGTCGGCGCACCGCACGACGTACCCGTTGAGACTGTCGATCTCGAGCCTGGCGCCGGCGTCGAAATCGAGTTTCGTGGATGGGAAGTGGTCCCTGTACGTGGCCAATCCCTCGAAGACGACGTCGCGGAAATTGTCGGGCGCGAGCGCGAATCCCGCGGCGTGCGGTTTTCGCAAGACGACCACCATTTCGTCGTACAGCGTCTCCATTCGTTCGCGGTGACACCGCAAGAGTCCATCGCAGTTACAATCACCGATGATGGCGAGTAAATTCGCGACACCGTTGATAAAAAACTTACGAATGAGCAGATACTCGAATTCATCCGTCGCCGCGCTCGCCACGCCGCACGTCTCGAGCGTCTCTCGCGCCGCGCGTCCGCCCTCCGTGTTCGGCAACACCCACGGTTTATCCTCATTCTTCACGTGAATATCGTACCCACACCCAACACCCGGCGTTTTCACGATATCCCACGACTGCGGCATCACCGCTCTCGTAGATTTCTCCTCATCGAACGGCGTCTCCGCGATGCCGTTGTGCGCCAAGACGACGCGCGCGAACGTCACCCCCGCCTCGTCCATCTCTCTCTTCACCGCCGTCAACGCGTACGTCTTCACCGCCACGAACACGACGTCAAAGTGTTTCCCCATCTCACGTTCCTCCAATTCATCGTATCTCGACACGACGATCGCGCCCGCGTCGAGCGCCACCGCGCGCGCCGCGTCTCGCGTCTCCGCGCCCGCGTCGGCTCTCTCGCGTCGTCTCCCCGACGTCTTCATCACCACCTCCTCCATCGCCCCTCCTCGGCGTAACGCGCGCGCGAGGTACGCGCCGACGCGTCCACCGCCGACGACGAGCGCGTTCGATCGCGCGCGCGTCGTCGTCGTCGACATGGGCGTCGTCGTCCCCGCGCGCGGTGGCTGGGAGTGATGATGATTCGAGAGACGTCGACGTCCCGTCGTCTCGCGCGCGCGTTCGGGACGCGACGCGCGCGCGACCGAACCCGTCGTCGTCGAACCCGCCGCCGTCGTCGTCGTCGTCTCGAGCGTCGTCGTCTCGAGCGTCGTCGAGGGACTCGGCGCGACGCGAATGCGCGCGTGATGCGTGGGTCCTGTACGTACGTATGGGTAAACAGTGTGCGCGAGAGAGACGCGGTCGCGGTTTTTTGCATCCCCATAGACTGATCGATCGAAACGTGTTCACACTATGCGTGCACCCACCGCGAGACGGTATGTGCAGTGTCATACTCGGACACACGATACGTAGAGTATCCGAAAAACGACAGTATCACACAGAATCACTGATGTCACGCGTCGTCGTCGTCGCCTCACCGCCCCGCCGCCGATCGACCCCGAGAGACGTCGAACGTCGACGCGAGACGATCGAACGAACGCGCGCGATGATGACGACCTCGACGCTGACGCAGCGCTTCGCGTTCGCGCCCGCGCGACCGACGCGTGGGAGCGTCGGTGCCCACACCGCGCGCGCGCGACGACCGACGCCCATCGCGGCGAGCATTCGCGCGACGGAGAAGCCGCAAGGGAAAGGTGCGCGAGACGTCGAGCGATGGCGAGGGAACGACGCGCGAGAGGGAGTCGATCGATGCGCACGCGCGAGGAACGCGCGCTGGGGCGCGGGAGACCGCGCGCGACGCGCGTGAATGAATGATTGGAGATTTCGCGGATAGGGCGACGCGCCGAGGGGGCGCGCCGCGCGCGCCGCGCGAGGAACCGACGACGACCGCGCGCGCGATCGATCGGACCGAAGGAATGACTGACGAGTGAACGCACGCGCGATCGCGCGGTGGGGTGACATCGCGCGCAGTGTTTCGTAAACCGGTCGAGTCTCGATCGGCGATTCGCATGGGCATCCCGTCCAAGGGACGCATGGCGGAGGACACGCAGGCGTTGTTGAAGACGTGTCAGCTTCCGGTGAAGAAACTCAACCCGAGGCAATACGCGGCGGAGATTCCGAGCGTGCCGGGAATGGAGGTGTGGTTTCAGCGCGCGACGGATGTGGTGCGGAAGATTGTGTCCGGAGATATCGATATCGGCATCGTCGGATACGACATGTTGGCTGAGATTGCGTACGGGAATGACGATATCGTCATCGTGCACGACGCGCTCGGATTCGGAGGGTGCCATCTGTCGGTGGCGATTCCGCAGGCGTGGGACGAGATTAACAGCATGCGTGAGTTGATGGCGCTCCCGAAGTGGGGACCCTCTCGACCGTTGCGAGTCGTCACCGCGTATCCAAACGTGGCGGAGCAATTCTTCAAGGATATCGGATTCGACCACGTAGAGGTTTCCACCGCGGACGGGGCGTTGGAGGCTGCCCCGGCGATGGGAGCCGCCGATTGCATCCTCGATTTGGTGAGCAGCGGTACGACGCTGAGAGAGAACAACTTGAAGGAGATTGAGGGCGGTCGTGTGCTCGACAGCCAAGGGGTTTTGGTCGCGTCGAGGGAGGCTTTGTTGAAGCGCGAAGGTTTGTTAGAGATTGTTCACGAACTTCTCGAGCGTCTCGAGGCTCACTTGCGCGCGGATAGTTTGTTCATGGTGACGGCGAACGTCCGCGGAGACTCTGCGGAGGATGTCGCGGCCAAGCTCAACGAAGCGGCCACGTTGCGAGGTTTGCAAGGTCCGACCATCGCGCCGGTGTACACCCCGCAACCCGACGGTAGCGGCAAGGCTGGCGAATACTACGCGGTTTCCGTTTGCGTCCCGCAGTCGCGCATTTATGAGAGCGTGAAGAAGTTGCGCGGAATGGGAGGTAGCGGTGTCTTGACGTTCCCGCTCACATACGTCTTTGACGAAGAACCGCCGCGCTGGAACGCGCTCATGACCAACCTCGGCCTCGACGTGTCCAAGTACGAACACCTCAAGGTTATGTAGACTTCGCGCAAGAAAAACATTTGCAATGATAGAAAATCACATCTGTTCCACTCGTTTGTCGCGGCGAGGCGTTTATCTTTCTTCGCGGTTGACGTCGACTCGATACAAAGCGGCGCGGTGCCGCCGCGCAAAAAAATTCGCTTCACTGTAACTGATTCTCCTATGAACAACGTAAGTTTCTATTACCTACGTGCGTCAGACGACGGTGAACTTAAAGAAACAACGGTCGCTCGCGACGCCGACACTACCGACGTCCGGACTCCCGTTCACACCCCGACAGGTCTCGCCTCGCCTCCTCCGCGCCAAGAGAGCGACCAACATCGATCAAATTCTGGGTCTAACGGACACTCTGACCCCCAACCTCGAACGCGAACGAAGTTTGAGTATTTATCGGGACTTTCTCGTGGGCGTACGGGACGAGCGTCGCGGGCTCGCGATGCCCTTGGAAGAGGTCTTCTTGGCCGGAGCGCGCTTCGCCTTGGAGGACGTCTTCTTGGCCGGGGCGGCCTTCTTGGCCGGGGCAGCCTTCTTGGCCGCAGCCGGGGACGCCTTCTTGGACGACGCCTTCTTGACCGGTGCCTTCTTGGCCGCGCGAGTGGGCGCCGGCGCGGCTTCGAGCGCCTTGGTCGTCGGCTTGCGGTCGCGCTTCGGTCTACCGCTCGTCGAGCTCTTGCCCGAGAAGAGCGACGCGACGATCAGCAACACCTGCACGACGATGCCGAGCGCCAGGATACCGACGGTCACCCCCGCGACGAGCGCGATCGGGGAATCCATTTTCGTGAGTGCTTGCTTGGCGGCGGCCTTCATCTTGCGTACGTCTCTCTGCGCGCGCGAGAAAACGCGACGGGTCGACGCCCGTCTCGTCTCGTCAGTCGTTCGCGTCGCCGTCTCTTCCACACATCGCGCGCGCGCACAGCCCCACCCCCCTCGACTCCGTCCACGACCTCGACTCCATCCACACCCCATCACCCTCCGCTCGCGCGCCGTCCCTCATCCCCGCGCGCCGTCGTCCCTCCTCCTCCTCGCGCGCGACGACGCGGCGTTTCATAAAAAAAGCCGTTTGAACGGTGACGTTCATTTTTTTCAAAATCACCGCCCAATCGCGTCCCCTCACCCCCCCGCCCCGCCCTCGCGCGCGCGCGTTCGAGACGACGACGACGCGCGTTCGTCGCCGTCGATCCCATCGTCTTCCACCCTCCGTCGCGCGTCCATCGTCGCGCGCGCGCGTCGCGAATTCGATTCCCCCACGAATGCGCGTCGATTCATCCTCCTCGCGCGCGTCGTTCCCATTCGCGTCTCCGCGCGCGTCGTCGACCGATCGTCTCCGCGCGCGCGCGTCGAGGAAGGGTCGAGGTCGGAGTCGCGCGCGCGCGCGTCGAGAGGTCGAGCGCACCTCGAGGCGTCGGTGAGTGCGGGCGGTCCCGGTGTGTGCGGGCGCGAGGGCCAACGGGCGCGCGAGGGTGTCGAGAGAGAGGGTTTAGGGTTTAGCTTCGTTCCCCTCCGCGGCGCGAGACGCGGGAGACGCGCGGGGACGCGAGGGGACGCGGGCGCGGAGAGGGGGCGGGCGGGGGGACGCTGTATTCGTGAGTTACGTCGGTTACTTTGGTTACGCGCGCGTCGGGGAGGAGAGATCGATGAGGGGCGAGCGAGGGGCGGCGACGGCGGGCGGCGGCGGCGGCGGCGCGGAGCCGCGGCGGAGAGACGCGGCGGAGAGCTCGGTGTTGAGCCAATCGATGACGCGTTTGTTACTCTCCAGCGTCGCTCTCGCGTCGGTGAGTTCGGCGTCGAGCGTTTGGTTTCGTTCGGTGAGCTGACGGTTTTGATCGACGAGCTCGCGCGTCTCGAGCGAACGCTCGGCGCGTTCGCCGGCGACGGCGAGCGCGGCGGCGCCGCGTTCATCGAGCAACGCCTCTTGTCGCTTGATGACGGCGGTCTGGATCTTCATTTTGCTCTTCAGACTGCGAATGTCGCTCTGTAACTCCTCGATGATGGCGTTTCCTTTGTTAATCTCGCTCGCGCTGGCGGCGACGCGTTCCTCCGCCCTGGCGAGCGCGACGCGCGTCTGTTCCCACGAAGACGCCAACGCGACTTTGTGCTCCTCACCCGCGTCCAGACGCGAGCGCAAGAGATCGATAACCTCCTCTTTATCCCCTAACTGTTTCTCCAGCCACTCCACCCGCAACGCCCGCGCGCTATGCGCCTTATCTCTCTCGTGTATCTCCGCGTCCAGCGCCGCGTTCTCCTCTCGAACGCGCGTCAACTCGCGCCTCGTGATGGCGACGTCGCCCTCGAGCAAACCGAGTTTCGTCGCCAATTCGCTCACTTTACCCTGTGATGCGAGTTTTTCTCGCTCCATCTCGTTCTTCGCTCGAATCGCCTCATCCACGCGCGCGCTCAGCTCGCGCTTTTCATCCTCGTATCGCGTTCGTTGACGCTCGAGTTCATCCAAAATTTCCCGTTTCCCCGTCGCCGACGCCTCGGCGAGCTCAACGCGCGCGTCCAGCGACTCGGCTCTTGCGCGCTCCACCATCGACCGAGATTCCTCGTACAGACTCTCAAATCGCGCGAGTTCGCGCTCTCGTTCTCGAGCGTCGAGCAATAATCCAGCCAAGATGCGTTTCGCCGCGCGATCAGACGCGGGTTTAAACTTTAACCGCACGTGCGTGAATTGATTGAAATCGCTCGTCTCGACGACGGAAAGCGCGCTCGTCGCCTCCCCATTCCCCTTCTTCCCTCGCGTCACGTCCAACACGCAGTGCGTCACGCTCTTCCTCGTCGCCGTCGTCGGCGTCTCCGTCGCGTCTCCGTCTTCGCACGCGCGCAACAATCGAACCAACGCCCGAGGAAACTCATCGAATCCGACCACCAGTCGCTGTTCGGCGCGCAACCGTCCGTAATCTTCCTCTCGCACCTCCATCGCGTGGTAAAAGAACGGATCATCATCGCACGACACGTGCACGCGAATCATTCTCGAATCGTGCGCGCGCGCCGCGCCGTCTCGCCTCTCTTTTCCCTCATCCTCCTCGTCGTCTTCCTCCTCGTCCCCTCCGCTCCCGGCGCGCCCCGTCAACACGCGCACCCTCGCGACGACGACCCGCTCTCGCGTCCTCCCATCCGCGTCGCGTTCCCGCACGCGCATCGCGCACGCGCCGTCGTGTTCGAGCGCCGCGCGGCGCACGCGCGCGGCCGACCACGACCCACCGTCACCGTCCACCACGTGCGCGCGGTCGCGAGATACATCCCTCGCCATCACCGTTCGCGCGTTCACGGTCCGCGCGGCGTCGTTCTCGCCTCTCGCGCGCGAATCATCGTTCGCCCCATCTTTCATCTGTGGCGAACGGTCGTCATCGTCATCGTTCGATTCCTCGTCCGAATCCCGCGCGCGCGTCGACGTGCTCGGCTCGGGCGTTCGCGCGACGTCACCGTC
>CEUV01044433.1_pt1 | contig 12113 bp, 10 predicted proteins | sample 356401 | NCBI WGS metagenome assembly CEUV01 (sample SAMEA2622710, study PRJEB7988) | marine metagenome | isolation source: saline water (ENVO:00002010), including
CCGCTGACCCGGGTTCGAATCCCGGCACGAGCACCTGGATATATTTTACAAACAGTTCTGAACATCATGTATAGATACTATATTGAATAACCCTATCATAACGGGTATGGTTATGCTTTCAAAAATGCAGTTTAACATACAATACGAAGACGCACTCGAGTTGCCAGCAGGTGAACTCGTCAATGTTTTTGATCGGTTGACCTTCATCCGGATAATAGAAATTGTTGATGACACACCCGTTCTGCTTTTCAATGCCATCTTTTTGAAGGGATTTAGTCTCAAACATCTCAAGGAAATCCCTTCGCTTGAAGTCCAAGATGTGCTGCACCAAGATGGCTCGGAGATTCTATTTTCTGCTCGAATGTCTGGACCGATTGCGAAATTAATCGTCTCCCAGAAGGATGCATGGCCCATCGCTCCAATCATTATCGAAAAGAAACAACTCGTTCTTTCAATGCAAGGAACTCCCTCCGGCTTATCCACATTTCGTAAAAAGGTCATCTCGCTGTTGGGGTCTCGGTTCAAGCTAACCGTCAATCGTTCCTATCAAGGTGAGTGGTTGACTGCTCCAAGCATGTCGCCTCGTCGCAAACAAGTGCTTGAAACGGCCATCAATATGGGGTATTACGATCATCCGCGTCAATGTAAACAACAGGATATTGCAATGCGTTTGGAACGTAAGCAAGGAACCATTGCTGAACACCTTCTCCTTGCAGAGGGGAACATTCTGAAGGCATGGTTTGAGCAATCAAGAATTTCAGAGTAACATTCCGAACGTTGCCACTGCTGCAAAGACAAAGACAGCACCAGCAAGACTACGGATCAAGATGGTACCCTTGCGTTCATCACGAAGCGTCGCCATCAGTTTGTGACCAGTAAAGGTCCATAGAATCATGGACAACAAACCAGCAGTGGTTGTTATTGATGTAATCAGAAGAATTCCTGTTATGCCACCTCCGAATCCATCCAAGAATTGAATCATGATAACGGAAACAAAGGCCCATTCTTTTCCGTTAATGAACTGCAAAGCGATACCATGACGAAAATCCAATCGCTTGATGTCTTGATCAACGGATAATCGCTCAATGGGCAAGCGAAGAATAATGATGCCAAGAGCGACAAAGAAGAGAATGCCAAACCATTCAAGGAATGAGAAGAACACGGATTCCTCATCGATTTGTTCAACAACAGAACCAATGATGAGATGAACGGTAACAAAACCAATGACCATGCCGATGAGGAGCGATATGTTGCTACGTGCACCATGGACAGCTGAATGAGAGATTGCTGTGATGTTGTTTGGACCTGGTGTGAAGATTCCCACCGCAAGGATGGTCAAGAGTCCAACAAGAGCATCGTATTCAATATCCATTGCTCCACCTCTAAGCCGTCTTCATCTCGGACGGATTCTTCTTGGTGAACCACCAGCCAATCAAACCAAAAAGAAGAATCAGTACAACAGCCATGATGAGTTCATGGTCGAGCAGCCATGTTGCTGCATCCATTGCTGTATCTCCATAGAGATAGATGAGAATTGCCTCCAAGCCGAATCGAAGTCCGCGGCCAAAAATTCCAGCAATGACAAACGGACGCATCTTCATATCACTTGCACCAGCAATCCATCCAAACACCTTGTAAGGTAAAGGTGATACAGCAGCGATAAACATCCCCCATGTACCATAGCGTTCGAACAAAAATTCCAACCGTTGGCGATGATGTGGCTTACCAAAACGATCGAGTAATTTCGTACCATACCGTTTGCCCAAAGCATGTCCAACCATGGCTCCGAGAACGGATGCGAAGGTGACGATGAACCACAACCAGAGCAACATATTCACACTGTTTCGTTCATCGTAGGCCATTGGCAGAAACATAACGTCTGGTGGAATCGGTTGGATGATTGCTTCTGTAAATGAAAGCAATGCCAATGCGAATGGACCAAATTGGTTGAAGAACTCAAGAATGAGGTCTTCTCCAATCATACTGTGAGGTATTGATTCGTCTTCTTGAGGCTATGGGTTATCGACGTCTTCTTTACATCGATTCGACAGGAATCGTTCATGGCCGTTCTCGATACATCAGCGCTCTTGAGTTGGCCAATCGAACGCTGTCGAAACCAAATCGTTTCAATTCTGCAACAAACCGAATTGCTCAATGTCGATGAACAACGATGGTTGTTGATTGACTCACTGGACATGGATTGGCGTACAGCGAGTCCTGAAGAACGAAACGTTGTTCATGAACTGGCGTCGAAGACGGGTGATTTACCACGATTATCGGATGTGGATATTGATCTCATCGCTTTAGCTGTCTCGAATCAAACAACACTAGTGACCGATGATTATCGAATGAAGAACGTTGCACGAGAAGCAGGGATTGAGGTTCAAGGTGTTTTGACAACAGGTGGCAAAAAGCAATGGAAATGGGTGCTTCGATGCATAGGATGTCGACAAACGGAGGACGTTTCGCCTGATGCGACTCGCTCAAGGAAGGACGATGTCAAAGAATGCGACCGATGTGGTTCGCCAATGAAACTGAAGCGTGCTTGATCACTCTTCATCGTTCAGTGCTTCAAGGGCTGCAACTTTCTTTTCCAATTCTGCAACCTCCATCCCTGCTGGATCGATTCCAACCGCTTTGGCCCTATCCATCAGAACCTGATCAGGTGTTTTTCCTCCAGCCTCGAGATCTGTAATTGTAGCAGCAGTCGTCGCCTCATTGAGTCCTTTGTGGAATTCGCCCTTTGAGCGTCCGAGTGCATTTGCCATTTTTGGAAGTCGTTCAGCACCAAAAAGGATGAAGAAAATTCCGAGAAGGATAACGATTTCGAGTGGTCCAGGACTAAAGGCCATGCAGTTCCCCATCAGCCCCTAAGCATCCATCTTTTCAAGACTTGCCATCAGGAGCGTTGCTTTGTACTGTTTCAACCACCTGAAACAGGAGGAAGAAGTGCAACCTCATCGCCCCGCTGGCAATGCACGTCGACTGGACATCGCTCTCCATTAAGGGCAACCGCTAAGCCTTGACCGAGCCAATGGTCCATCTTCAATTCGATGATAATATCCTCAATACTTAAGTTCTCGCGCCATTCAACTTTGGACGTTCGTGACCCAATCGCTTCTGCAATCGGTCCGAAAGCGAGCACCCGCACATATCCCTCTGTCATGGACGGAGGTTGATGCGGTAGTTTATGAACACGTAGCCGTATGGTTTCTCATGGCGTTGGCACTTCATGCTGAAGGGTTGTGGAAATTGTACGAGTCGGGTGAATCGGTCATTCAAGCGGTTCAGGATGTCTCTCTTGCCATCGAATCAGGGTCGATGGTCGCGATCATGGGTCCGTCCGGATGTGGCAAAACCACACTGTTGAACGTGCTATCTGGAATTGATGAGCCGAATTCTGGTGTTGTCATCGTCAATGGGGAAAACCTCTACGCTTCCAACGATGATGAACGAACCCGTGTACGTGGAAAGCACATGGGATTTATTTTCCAAGAGTTTAATCTGCTTCCTGTGATGACAGCCTTGGAAAATGTTGAGCTTCCATTGCTCATTCAAGGCATGTCTGCAAGTGATGCTCGCAAAGAAGCCACGAAGGCATTGACGGCTGTTGGTTTAGGCGATCGATTGGAACACCGTCCTGCCGAATTGTCCGGAGGGCAACAACAACGCGTTGCCATTGCTCGTGCAGTTGTTCATCGACCGGCGATTGTTCTGTGCGATGAACCAACTGGAAATCTTGATGCTGAAACATCTGCATCGGTCATTCAACTCCTTCGAACATTATGCAAGGTTGGAAACACAACTTTTCTCATCGTAACACACGATGAAACCATTGCACAACAGTGTGATTCCATTCGGCGGATGTCCGATGGTCGATTTCTTGAGGCGTTGCGTGAGGAGGAGTAATCGTGCTGCTCTTGCTGCTTCTTGTGCTCATCCTTGCAGTTTGTGCACTTGCAGTAGCATACGGATTGCGCAATGAATGCTCACTTCGTGCACGTTTGCTTCTGTTCGTTACGCCCTTAGCAGACGGGTTACTTTCCTACTTTATCCTCGTATGGCTCAGCTATTCGGGCTCAATTCCCTTCATTGGTGGCCTCATGTTTGGGATGCTGAGTTTGTTTGGTATCCAGACCATCCTCTCGCCTCGTCGATTGGTGGCATTTCGTCTCGCTTGGCAACAATTAGTTCGAAAGAAACGACAAACTGCTCTATTGATGGCGGGCTTGATGATCGGTTCTGCTATCATTAGTTCATCCCTCATCGTCGGCGATTCACTTGACGAAACCGTTCGTGAAGAAGTCGATGCGGCATGGGGCGAGACCGATGTAATGGTTTCAGGGTTTGACCCAACCATTGGACAAGTTTCTGAAATTTCACAATCCATTGTTGACGAACTTCGTGATGCCAATGTCGATGAAATCGATTACATACAAGCCGGACGCGTTCTCTCAGCATCCGTTGTCACCTCAGAAGGTGATTCCAATCCAAGTGTGCCATGGTTTGCACTCGAACATCAGGCCAACCTTCGAATCGGTTCGAACGACCATGGTATAACGTGGTTTGAACTTGAGGAGGCGAACAGGTTCTCTCAAACACCCCTGATCGCTGTTAATCAAGTCTTTTCCGATGAATTGGAAGTGGATATTGGCGATTCGGTTCAACTTGGTTGGTTTGTCCGAAATGCGAACGGAGTTGAGCGTGTTGAAGCGAATTTTACCATCCATCACATTGCAGCGATGGCAGGACAAGGCCAACTCGCCGGAACGACTGCTCCAGCCATCTTTACCGACCTTCTCACAGCGCAAGATTGGCAACAATCTGAAGCGAATGTCACATCGATTCGGATTTCACTCGATGGAGCAGCCGACACTCGATCTGCAGTGAATCCGGTCATGGATGCATTGGTCGAGGTCCTCAACACCTCAATCGGTATTGATGAATCGGGTTTGCAATTCATTTCTGAAAATGATGCAGTTACGATTGCATCGACCAATGGATTGGCTCGATTATCGCCTCGCATCGTTGAAAGTCTTCTCGAAAATCGGACTGAACTTGTAGAGGATTCCTCTGTACTGGAAGTTCTTCAAGTTCCTCTAGTTGGTCTTGAATCGAATGGTTCGGACCTCCTTACCCTTGCTGACGGTGATGTTGATGGTATTACGGTTGAGGATGGTGTACTGTGGCATTGGGGTTCGGCTGGATTTGGATTTGAAACCAATACCTCTTCATGGGCCTGGCGTGTCTCGAGCGGTGAAATCGTGAACGACGTCTCCATCGATGGGGCGTATGGTTTTGCTGCGTATGACAATGGCCTCGTGTATGGAAATATCTCGGATGATGAAGAAACAAAGCATCTTCTCGACGATAAGGAGATGGTTGCAGTTTCATCCACATTGAGCCAATGGATTGCCATACAAGGAGGCGATGCTCCGAGCATATGGTCTGGTGATGTCGTCTCGGATGAATCAACCGAATACCCTCTTGCTCTCGACTTACCCTCGACAATCATCGATTGGGAATTGCAACAAGATGAGACATCGCTGTATTTGCGTGTTGAGGGCCTTCTCGAGGTCACGCACTACAAACGTTCCATCGATCAAATGCAGGGCGTGTTTGTCGAGATCGATGCACAAGAATGGCCTTCTTCAGAAACATCCTCCTCCAACGTATGTCCTGGTTCGGGTGTCGATTATAATGCAACGCATGCGTGGTGCATCGAGGCGCCAGGCCTTGTCCAACGCTCCATCGATAATGGTTCCATCCAATCGATTCGTTTGCCTATTCTTTCGGATGCTGGAGGATTCGGAACACTTCCGCAGATGTTCTTCGCCTTGGATGGTGATGCTTCATCGTTGCTGGTCGATGCCGGAGAGCTACGTATCGGAGAACGCCTTCAGGATATGACTGAGGTCTCGAACGGTACACTCTCTGCTTCTGGATTGTTTCAGTATGCGTTCGGTTCAGATGAATCGCTCAATCTGAACATAACGGGTTCATTTGTTGAAGATGAGCGTCTTTCCTCTCTCTCGGAATTGGACCCGGTTATCCTTGGATTGATCAACATGTCCGATGCTGAACAATTAGCCGCTGCTGATGAAAACGAGCGTTCGATGCTCGTTTGGAGCAATGTATCAAGTGAAGGAATGACACATCTCGAGGACCATCTTGATGCATTGATGGGTGTTGATGATTTGCATCTCTCGGTCCGTGCGGTAAAACTCGATGCATTGGAGCAGGCGCAAGCATCTTCTGGTGTTCTTTCGGCGATGTTTCTGGTTTTCGGTTCATTCACAATTGCTGCTGGAATCTTGCTCGTCATCACCATCGTGACGATGCTCATCGATGTTCGACAGAAGGAGTATGCGACCGTTCGAGCACTCGGTATGACTCGTTCCGATCTTCGATTTGTTGCGATGATTGAAGGTTCTTTGACCGCTTTGGTTGGATGCGCGATTGGATCGCTGCTCGGCGTTGGTCTAGCATGGTTCATCGGTGTAGGATTCTCGAGTGTGTTTGCAAATGCTGGCGCTGATGTTTTCTCGTTCTATGTCGATTCATCTTCGTTGCTTGCAGGGTGGTTTTGGGGATTCCATATTGCGATGTTAACACTCTTTGCTTCCGCTTTATGGTCCTCGAGAATGGTCATTGTTCATGCGCTCAAGAGCGTTCCTCAAAGGGTACCAAAGCATGTTCCTTGGGGGTTGTATCTGTTCGTAATCGGCATGCTTGGGCTCGTTGTGGCGAGCACTGGTTTGTTTTTCCTCGGTGGTGATGCCTTTGCACATGTTGCGTGGATGGTATTGGGTTGTGCCATCGTTCTCTTCGTTTGTCCAATTCTGTTCTGGATTCTTCCGGTCATCCGTGCAAAGCGAGCGCCGGATGGTTCATTGCCAACCTTCCGAGAAGCGCCACGTCGAACCATTGGCTTTGCAGGTGTTTTGCTCCTTGTGTGGACTGGTTTGCCTTCATCGTTTGACCCAGTCCGATCCGATTTAACACCGAACGAATTGTCGTTTATTATCGTCGGATTGGTCCAAGTTTTTGCCGGTGTTCTTGTCCTTTCTTCCCTCGCCCCACTGATGATTCGTAGTTTCCTACGACTTGCCCAATTCCGTAGTGGGCCTGTCGTTCCTGTAGCCCTCGCTTACCCGTTGCACAAACCACTTCGAACGGCGGTTGTGATGGGAATGTTTTCGATTACCGTCTTCTCAGTCATCGTTTTGAGTGGATATACGATGCAATTTGAGAACTATTCGAGCACGTTTGTGGAAGAATCTGAAGGCGAATTTGAATTGATGCTCTCAGCCGCACGAACCCGTCCACTGCAACTTGATGGTCCAGTCTCTGCGTGGGAATTGGAACATACAGACCCATCACAAATCGATGCAGTGGGTCGTGTGTACAGAGCGCAAGCGTTCATTGAAAATCAGGAAGAGGAGCGCTCGCCCTACATTTTGCGAGGTGTCGACGATGGTTTCGTGAATCACGGAGGCCTTCCGTTGCATATCTGGGATTCATCGCTTGGCGAATCTTCTGAAGAGGCATGGATTGCGATGCATGAACGTGGTGACGTCGTGTTTGTTGATGCATCGTTTGGTCTTGAATCTTCAATCGATGGGGCGAGTGTAGGTGTTTTTGCTGTCAAAGTCGGCGAAAATATCACGATCATTGATGCACAACAGCCCAGTCATCGCAGAGAAGTGATGGTTGGTGGTATCCTTGAGCAATCGTCGTATCTGTTTTCAGCGGGTGTTTGGATGCCGTCTGATTCGGTAATGGAGCAGTACGATGGTTCCCTGACCCGTGTCTATGTCTCGGTTTCAGATGAGAGTGCAGCCTCAACAGAATTTGACACAAGCGAAGTTCGTTATTTTTCGGCTGCGGGGAAAACCGCTTCAGTTCGCGAAGCTTCAACCGAACTGGCAGAAATGCTTCGCATGGACTTGGAAAAAGAAGGGGTTGAAGTCTCGGTCATAGCAGAAGATGTAGCACTCATTCAATCGCTCGTTCTTTCGATTTTGGCACTGTTCGAGGGCTATCTTGCCATCGGTTTGATCATTGGCATTGCTGGAATTGGTGTCGTGACCTATCGCTCAGTCTCCGAACGAAGAAAACACATCGGAATGTTGCGAGCGTTGGGTTTCACTCGAGGGATGGTTATGCGAGTTCATCTTATCGAAATCGGTTGGGTTTCCATGCTAGGTATCATCAACGGTGTCATCGTTGCATTGATGTTCCATGTCGGACTTCATGCAGCGATATGGGAGGAAGAGGGTGCTGCATTGGTTCTTCCATGGAGCACGGTTTGGATGGTTGTACTCGGCGGGGCGGTATTGGTTTTCCTGGCGACGATATCACCTGTCCGTGCAGCATCGAACATCGAACCATCAGAAGCATTGCGTTCGTCCAATTGAATCTTGAAATGGAGTGATGTACAGCGATTTTATGCTGTTTTATTTTAATATCCAATTCCAATAAAAATCACACCCATAGTATATATACGTCGTTTTGCGTAGGGCGAGATACCGCCCTTATTGGAGGATATGACATGAGAAAAATTACCCCTGTAATGCTCGTGCTGTTGTTGGTTGCTAGCCTAATGGCGAACATCGACATCACACAACTAGAAACAAACGAAGTAGTCGAGGATGCTGGTGCCCGAAGTGGTGCCGATGCAGAACTCGTTGCAATTACTTCACCGAAAGAAACCCAGTGCAACCCAGAGTGCCGCAATGAAATTTTCGTAGGTCAAGACACGACCTTCGAAGTCTTCATTCAGAACTCCGGTGATCAGCCGATCACTGAAATGGGCTACAAGGCACAAGTTTGGATTGCTGATGGTAACGGAAACCCATTGATGCTAGCGAAAGACAGCTCTGGTGCCGACCTTGAATTCGACAACCCAGACGTCATCTGTGATGATGCGAGTGTCTGTGACGATCAATCCCTTGCTGCTGGTGCAGTATTCAAGGGTGGCAAGACCACACTCCAATACGGAGGCGGCGATGCGACATGGACACCAGCTGCTGGTATTTACGTCATTCAAATCGAGACCTATTCCGACCAAGACGTCGACCCAGGCAACGATGTTCAACAAGTTTACGTTGAGGTTGTTGACTATCTCGACATTGAAATTGATATCGAGTGGGACGATGAGAACTATGCCAGTGGTATCGCAACAGGCGAGGGTGCAAAGGCGTTCACCGTCACCGTCACCCTCAACGGGTCCTCAGACTTCATCACCCACAACCTCACAATGGAGATTGATGTGTCTGGCGATGTATCCTCCGCTCAAGGACAAGACATTGCAGATTTGAAAACTGCAACACTGGGGGCCTTGGTTCACTCAGTCAATGTTGGAACAGATCAAATCGTTATGGTCTACCAGAACGAATCCGATCCGACTGACAACATCACAGAAATTCGAACCATTATGTCCGACGATGTCGGTAACGGTGTTTGGACATACACAGGTTCCGTTGTTCCAAATACCGGAGAGCCAGAGGCTGCGTACAGCGTCGATGTTGCCATCGGCGGTTACTCATTGTATGGGCAATTTGAATCTTGTATCGATACGGTTGTTGTCAACTCAACGGATGAAGAAGGGAACGACGTAACAACCGAAGAAATCTACGCCAATTTCTGTGAAGAATCGTTTACAAAGGACGATATCACACGAAACAATGCTGATGAAATTACAGGAACACTCAGCACCTTCCACGATATCCGTATCTCAATGCTGACTGTTAACCAAGGTTACAACAGCGATGGAACTGGTATTCCTACCTTTACTGTCGGTGCAGGTGAGCCAGGCGACCTCTCCGTCGGTGTTTCTTACATCGATGCATCGGTTGAACACCGTGGTTCAGCATCTACCGAGTTGTACGACTGGAATGTCTCGTTCACCATCACAAACGCTGATACTGGCGAAGTGATTACTGTTCTCGAGAACCAATGCCTGCAGGGTGTTGAACCATCCTACAACTACGCATTGCTCGGAAACGGTCCAAATGCCTTTGACCAAGGCCACGCATGTACCATGGTCGAATTTGATGTTGGAACGTACACCATTGAAGCTGAGTTGATTATGGGTGGAAAGACAACCGACCAGAAGCCAAGTAACAACGTTGTTTCCATGGAGAAGGTAGCACGAAACAACCTTCCAGTTATTTCGTCACTCGACCTTGTCACGCAAGGTGATCTCTATCTCGGTATGGAGAACATGCTCGAGTTTGAAGTATCTGTCTTCGATGCCGACGATGTAACAGGTGAAGATCTTACCTACACATGGGTTGGTGGTGCAGCAAGCACACCTCTCGCTGGTTGCGGTGGTGTCGGCGGTGCAGCTCGAACCTGTACAACACCTGTCATTCAGGAGTTTGTCACACTCTTCCCAGTCGATGTTACGGTAACTGACGCTCACGGCGGATCTGTAACCGAAACAATCGAGATTGAAATCTGGAACGATGGTGTTGCAAGCGATTCAACCGACAGTGGAATTACGATGGATTACTCCCTCACATACTTTGCAAAGTCTCCGTTCAGCATCACCGTTACTGATGGTGATGCAGATGATTGTGCAAGCATTGAACTGCCAGATCCTAACGGTGGATTGGGTGATCTCTTGAGCGGAAAGTACACGCCAATTGCAGTCATTGAATACGCTCCTGAAACGAATTACGGTGCAACAGACGTCCTTGCTCAAAGCATTGACGTAACCTTCGATTCAGCACTTGGAGCAACCTCTTTGTGGTACTCTACTGGAGATGACAGCTGTGGCAACCCTGCCGTTACACAACTCATTTCCGATGACGCAACAAATAGTGCTGACGACTCGACAAAGTCCGTCCTTTCTGCTGTTCTATCGGGTGGAACACTACCTGCTGGCCAACTTATGTTGATTGACGCACCACTCCAGGCAAAGGATCCGCCTAGCGCTTCGATTGCTGGTTTCAATGCAGCAGCGGGTACTGGCGGTAGCATCATCGTGGGTTGGAACCTTACAGGAACCCCTCTTGCAGGTGACAAAGTCTCTGTGAGCATCACTGGTGAAGATGGCGTTTCATTCGACCTCGACTTGGATCGTCTAACAACAACCTACACGTACCCAGGGTCCTCAACCAACCACGGTGAAACCTACACCGTCGAAGTTGCAGTGTGCAACAACGATGGCCTCTGCAGTACGCCTATTGGTACAGGAACCGTTGTTGCGGACAAGGAAGTCACAGGCGCAACCGCTACAGATGTAACAGTCACAACTGACTATGCGAACAAGAAGTACACCGTCAACTGGAAGATTGATGGCGATTTGACCGATGTAAAGCACTGGATGGTTTGTCACGACCGAAACGAATTCACTGCAGTTGAGATGCCAACTGGCAACAACTGTGTGAAGACCACCGATGAAAATGCATTGACAGCGGATGTCGCAATGCCAGTCGATAGCAACGGCAACCTCTTGGCAGGAACCTACACGAAGTACTTCGTCGTCGTGCCTGTGGACAAAGTCGACAACGTCCTCTACGCTGGATGGAGCGCTGACGCTTCGTACAACCAAGATACATCCGTAACTGTTGACAACAACAATACCGATAGCGACGACACCTCGAGTGGCGAACTACCAGGCTGGACCTGGGGAGCTATTGGCGGCGTTGTCGTTGTAGCGTTCATCGCTGGAGCCTTCATCCTCTCACGAGGCGGTGGCGACGGCGAAGACAAAGACTGGGATTACTGAGTCAGCAACTGACTGAAGCGATCCGTCGAAACCTGTGCGCATTGACGCACAGTAGCCGCCAGGGAGGGCGTTCAGGCGCCCTCCCTGGCCTTTTTTTTTATTTTTACCGATTGATGATTCGCTTCGAATCATCAAATCTGACTTTCAAGATCAAAAAAATTCTGAGTTTGTAGTTTATACAAATTTCAGAATAAAAATAAATGTTCATTTTACAAATTGTTTGTACTACTCAGATAGAAAAATTCCATTCAGTATAACGTTTAATTCACATCATGAAAAATAGAATTCAAAGATTTTGCACCCCAACTCCTATAAGTGGCGGAGGGCGTGGTTGCACTTGCATACAGTCCGTATGGGGTGAATGACTATGTTG
>CEUV01064994.1_pt1 | contig 12076 bp, 15 predicted proteins | sample 356401 | NCBI WGS metagenome assembly CEUV01 (sample SAMEA2622710, study PRJEB7988) | marine metagenome | isolation source: saline water (ENVO:00002010), including
GCAGCGAGTACAATCATCTATCTCAGCAAGAGCAAAGAAAAAGATGGAAAAGAAGTCATTGGAAACATTATCAAAGCTAAGACAATCAAGTCACGTTTGACAAAAGAAAATAAAGATGTAACAATCAGACTTTACTATGACGAACGTGGTTTAGATAAGTATTATGGTTTGTTAGAGTTAGGTGAAGTAGGTGGATTATGGAAAAATGTTGCTGGTAGATATGAAATTGATGGTAAGAAAATATATGCTAAAGCAGTGTATAAAGAACCAGAAAAATATTTTACTCCAGAAGTAATGCAATCTTTAGATGAAATAGCACAGAAACAATTTAGTTATGGTAACTGATGGAACACAGTTCATTAAAGTTTATAAAAATGTTTTTTCTTCAGAACTATGTTCTCATTTAATTAATACATATGAGAAATTGTGGAGAGAGCAAGAAAAAAACGTAAAAAAAATGAGTCTTTGTTATAATCCTCAAGGACAGAAAATTTGTGGTGCTTGTAATTGTCAAAGACTTGATATTATGCAACATCAAATTTTTAAAAAACCTCTTAAGGAAGTTATTGATAAATTTCAATCTTTAATTTTACAATATAAGAAAGATGTTAATGTTTATAGGAATCAATGGCCAAAAAAATATAAGTATGAAAATATTAGAATAAAAAGATATTTGTCTGCTGATGAACAGCAACATGATACTCATGTTGATGTCAGTAATGCTGACAATGCTAAAAGATTTTTAGCTTTTGTATGTTATTTGAATGATGATTTTGATGAGGGTGAAACTGAATTTCCCCAATATAATTATCAAACTAAAGTATCTACAGGATCAGTTGTTATGTTTCCTGTTGCATGGACTTATCTTCATAGGGGAAAACCTATTAAGAATGGATATGCAAAATATATGTTAGGAACTTTTCTTCACTATGAAAATAAGCAATATATGAATAGAGTAGGATATAAAACTCTGGGAGTTGACAAGAAAGGTTTTGGGTAATAAAATGGAAACACGGTTTTATTTTCTATGGTAACTAAAACATCATTACCACTGTTTCCTATACCTGTATGTTTATACAACTATGGTAGAGATAATCATGAATTAAATATTGACTTAATGAATGATAGCATTAGTGAGATGAATAAAGATCCTAAAGGTAATCAACGTAGCAATTTTGGTGGATGGCATAGCAAAGGAGGTCTTGAAAAAACATATTCAAGTTTTGATACGCTTAAAAATAAAATACAAGAATCTTGTGATGATTATTGTGATGCATACGGTTTTGTAAAAGGTTTACAGGTGCGTAAACTTTGGGCTAATATGAATAACACTGGTGATATGAATGTTGGTCACAACCACATTAACAGTGCTTTGACAGGTGTATATTATCCAATCAAACATATCATTGACAATACAGCTGAGTTTAATTATAGTGAGGGCAATCCTCTTAAACCAGGTATATGGGATGGTGAAAGAGGAGGGTCTATTTATTTTCAAGATCCTAACTACGGTCTAAGATTTCCTAGACTTAGAAAAATAGAAAAACCAACTGCATTTAATTTGGATGCATACTATACATATCCTGTCTCTGGATTGCTAATAGTATTTCCAGCATACCTTATTCATACAGTCACACCATTCAAAGAAAAATTACAAAGACTAAGTATTTCCTTTACCTCTAATTATGGAACGAGTTGAGACAACAATTCTCAGTAATTTAATATACAAAGAGGAATATACTAGAAAAGTTATTCCTTTTTTATGTGCTGATTATTTTGAAGAAAAAACTGATAAGGTAGTTTTTGAGGAAATATCTGCATTCTTAGAAAAATATGATAAGATACCAACAAAAGAAATACTCAATATTGAGATACAGAAAAGAACAGATTTATCTCAAGATGAATTTTCTCTTGTCACAAGACTTGTAGATTCTCTTTCTCCATCAGAATCTGATTACACTTGGTCTCTTGATACGACTGAGGCATGGTGTAAAGAACGTGCTATTTACCTTGCACTTATGGAGTCTATTCAAATTGCTGATGGGCAAGATAATAAAAAAAATGCTGATGCAATCCCTAGTATTCTCTCAGATGCTTTATCTGTAGGATTTGATCAACATGTTGGGCATGACTACATTGATGACTCTCAAGATAGATATGCATTTTATCACAAAGTTGAAAACAAAATACCTTTTGATCTTGAATACTTCAACAAGATTACGTCAGGTGGACTCTCTGATAAAACTCTCAACATTGCTCTTGCTGGCACTGGTGTTGGTAAGTCTTTATTCATGTGTCATGTTGCCAGTTCTTGTCTCACACAGGGTAAAAACGTTTTATATATCACACTTGAGATGGCAGAAGAAAAAATTGCAGAAAGAATAGATGCAAACTTATTGAATACAAATATCAGAGACATAAAAGATTTACCACACAGCACGTTTACTAAAAAAATTGATAAACTTTCTGAAAAAACAACAGGTAAACTTATTGTGAAAGAATACCCTACTGCATCTGCACATACAGGTCATTTTCGTGCTTTACTTCAAGAACTTAAGTTGAAGAAATCATTTATACCTGATATAATATTTGTAGATTATCTAAACATATGTGCTTCATCTAGGTATAGAAGTGCAATTAACGTAAATTCTTATTCTTATGTCAAAGCAATTGCAGAAGAGCTTCGAGGATTGGCAGTTGAAGCAAGCGTACCAATTGTCTCGGCAACGCAAACTACACGGTCTGGCTTTACTAGTAGCGACCCTAATCTTACTGACACTTCAGAAAGCTTTGGTCTTCCAGCTACTGCTGATCTTATGTTCGCTTTGGTCAGCACCGAAGATATGGAAACACTTAATCAAATAATGGTCAAACAATTGAAGAACAGGTACAACGACCCCACCATGAATAAAAGATTTGTGGTTGGTATTGATCGTGCTAAGATGAGACTATATGATTGTGAACAGTCAGCACAAGATAATATACTTGACGATGTAGAAGTAGTAGAGTATAATAAATCTGAGGAATCCAAAGCAAAATTTAATGACTTCAAATTTTGATAGTAAATATGTTCGTTTTGTTAGTAAAGTAACGAGCGAAGAATCTAAGAATGGTGTGGCATTTATAAATCGCCTTAGAGATTTAGAAGAAAAATCTGAGATCCATCGTCTCCTTACTGCTGCTGTTGGTATAAGTGCCGAGGGTGGTGAGTTTATGGAGATAGTAAAGAAAATAATTTTTCAAGGTAAACCATACAATGAGAATAACATCAATCATTTAAAAATTGAACTTGGAGATGTACTATGGTACGTTGCTCAAGCATGTATTGCTTTAGATATTAGTCTTGATGACATATGTGATATGAATGTCAAAAAATTAGAGAGTAGATATCCAGAAGGACATTTCTCTGAGTTTTATTCTGAAAATAGGAAAGAGGGTGACAAATAAATATCATTAAATTTTTATATAAAAATGATAGAAATACCATCACAAAACAAAGAAGCGTTTCAAGATGTGATGGCAGCGTTAGGAGGTGATAATTATTCTTACTATGTGATGGACATAAAAAATGTAGAGTCAACTGATTCACAAAAGAAGGTGCAAATAGCATTAAAAGTTTACGTGCCACAGTCCAAAAGGCTTTCTGCCACTGATAATATAGTGGCAGCATTACTTAACAAATATCCAGACACCAAGAAAACATCAAAAGGCACCTCTCTTGATGTGCCAATACGTGATAATAAAGTTATAAGAGTAGAGGTAAAACCAGAAAATAGTAAGGGTTCTGGTGGAGGTGCAGCAGCAACAAAAATACAAGAGGCAGCTCAGTGTGTATATGCTGCCATAAGATATTATTGTAACAAACCGTCACCACCATTTACCGATAAAGACTATGAGTGTGGTATGCAAAATTGTGATATACCTGGCACAACATTAGATGAAATTAGATCATTATCTAAAGAGTGGCATGAGGGATCATGGGCAGGTGCAAACGCAATTTACAACACCATTGGGGGATCAGGGTATGAATTTCTTAGAGGTGACTCACAAATAGATGATGGTGCAATAAGAAGAGCATTTAATAGAGTAAAAAAACAAACAAATTTATCCTCAGAAGATAAATGGAATCCTGCTGACATATGGATGGTAAAAAAAAGTAAGAAGCAACAAGTCAAATCACATTTAGATAGAGAAAAAACGATAGATTGTTTGAATAATGCACTTTTACAAATGAGATCTGATGGTGATCTTATAGGAATATCTTTGAAAAAAATAGGAGGATCTCCTTCAATGAATTTACTTAACGATATACCTGCTGCACAAAGAAAAGCAAATGAAAAAGCAAAATTTGTGAAATACGATCTTACTTTTACCTCATCCATGGACGTATACTTTTATTATGGGAATGATACTTTTCAAAAATTTCAAGCAAGAAATTTTGGCGGTCCTACAAAAGGAGATTGGAAACTTGAGTTGAAAGGGAGAACTGCTGCACAAGGTAAAATACAAGGTGCAGTCCTTAGGAGATTGTTACTTGATGCTGGATTTAATTCTGCACCTACAGAACCAACATGGGAACAAAGTAGAGAGGGTAACAAACCCATAACAGATGAAATTTATAGATTATTAGATAAGTATAATGCTAAAAATTTTGTTAGAGGTGCTGAAGGAAAAAATATTATTGATAGGCAACCAAGAGCATGGAGATATAGTAAATTAGCAGGTCTAAGAATGTTAGATTGGTTGAAAACAAATGGAAGAAGAGACGATGCAATGAAAGAATTATATCTATATGCATCCTCTCAATCAGATAAATCCTCAGTATATTGGAAACTACAATGAATCAACTTATCGATGCTTTAATACTTGAATACACTGTCAAAAGAAGAAGAAAACAGCTGCAAAACTTAGAGATCAAAGAGTTCATGCAGTTTTTTATTGTATTCACAGAAAGTAATGATAAATATAAACAAATACAGACATCTGGTCTTAATTTTATTCATCGTAATCGTAAAGAAATTTATCAAAAAATAAGTGAAGCAGTTCCAAACATTCATAACCGAGGCAAGGGTTACCAAAGCATCTTCTCAAGCAAAGAAATTGGGTTTGGTGGGAGACGGTCACGGAGATTGGTATGATCGTCAAGGTAACCTGAAGGCAAAAACTGTAGGTGGTGAACTTAAAATGTTCACTGGTAGAGAAAAATCTGATGATGAATTAAACAATAGAAACGATAACGGCAGAAGAGTTCCAATACAAAAAACAACTGCTGCTGATGTAGTCAAGGCAATGGGTAAGACACCTGTCTCAACCATGCCACCACTAGGAGGAGCTAATAGAGAAACAAGTACAACAGATAATTCTTCATTAAGTGGTGCAGGAAGGACATCACCTGTGACCATCGCTTTTGATAAGTTTGACGATGAGGATGTCACTAGCAATATTATGTCTGCAGTTCAAGAGGTAGCAGAGGGAGATTACTTTTACATTTTTCCAAGCAGAAACAAAGATGACAATAAACATATAAAGGAATTACAAAATGCGTATCCTGATATAAGCGAATCAATTATCGATAATAAGAATGCGGAAACTGTTTACGATGTTCTTCAATCATTATATGAGAATGGTTTTGATGCAGTCAACATAGTTTGTAGAAAATCAAGAGCAAAAGCAATAACAGATCTTGCATATGAACAAAATGGCAATCTCTATAATTTTGTTATGATGAACGTCATCCCTGTAGATGAAAGAACTATAAGGGAACAATACATCTCAGGTGATTTATTCCAATTAGATTCAATGGTTGAGAGTCATGGAAGAGAAGGTAAGGTGATACGTAGAGGTGCTAATCATTTGATATGTGTTGATGAAAATAAACAAATGTTTAGATGTTGGATATCAGAGGCGATTGAAAAACAACATTTTATATTGCCTGTTGATTTTTGATAAATAATATATGATAGAATCAAGTAAAGACATGAGTAATCCTTGGGCATCAACATATGATGAATTGAGAGCACCCTATTTGCAAGAGAAAAAAGCAAAGAAGGACTATGATGGTGATGGAAAAATTGAGACTGGTAGTAAAGAACATGCAGGTGTTGTTCATAATGCTATACAGAGAGCTAAGGGTGGTAAACCAGATGGTAAGGACACAAGAAAGGAAGAGAATATTATAGAGAAGAAGAAAGGTCTTTGGGACAATATTCATGCTAAACGTAAACGTGGTGAGAGACCAGCAAAACCTGGCGAAAAAGATTATCCTAAAACATTGAATGTAGAGGCAAAGGCAAAGTATGACAATACAAAATCACCTGATCATGAGAAGAAAAAAGCTGCACTTGCAAAGAAACATGGTGGTTATGATAAAATAAAAGGGCATCCTCAGTATGAACATCATGGGATTGACATAGAACATATGGATGGTAGAGTTACTGAGATAACTGATGTAGTAAAAGCACCTAAGATAATTTCTGCTCCAAGATACTCTGACTGGAGAGATGATTTTGTCTGGAATGACACCATGGAGGAGGCATTAAAAAATCCTAAGTTAGATATTCAGGAAAAAGGTGTGAAAAATAAGGTTGAAGTTAATCCTACAGTGGCAACAGAAAGTTTAAAACAGGCAAGAAAAAATGTAGGTGCATCAACATGTTGGGATGGTTATAAAGCAAAAGGAACAAAGATGAAGAATGGACGTAAGGTTCCTAATTGTGTCAAAGAAGATGAGCAAATAGATGAGAAGATGGGATTGTATGCTAATATACATGCCAAAAGAAAACGTGGTGGTAAAATGAGAAAGAAGGGTGCTGAAGGTGCACCTACAGATCAAGACTTTAAGGATGCAGCAAAAACTGCTAAGGAAGAATATGTGAGCGAGAGAGAAGGTTATATGGCAAAAGATAAAGAGGGTCATACCACTGGTGGATTTCGCATCTCTAATCTTGAGGCAAAAAAAGCAAGAGAAAGGTTAAAGAAAAAAAGAGAGGGTATGATGAAGAAGGAAGAGTTGGACCAAGTTGATGAGGGTAGTCTAAAACAGGCAAGAAAAAATGTGGGTGCGTCTACATGTTGGGATGGTTATAAAGCAAAAGGAACTAAGATGAAGAATGGAAGGGCAGTTCCTAACTGTGTTAAAGAGGAGGAAAAAAAAAACCTTAATGAGTTAGATAACTTAGGTAGTAAACTTGCTATTGGTGCATCTGCTGGCATTGTTGGTGGTGGTCTTGAACTAGTGCGAAGAGCAAAAAAATTTGTTGATAGGATGAAGGAGAAGAGACAAAACCAATTGAAGATGGAGAGAGTAAAATATGATCAAAACATGCCTTACATACCTAATCAAAAAAAGGAAATTAAAAAAAAAGAATATATAAATCCTAATAAATTACCTGTTGCAAATGCATCATACGAACCAAAAGGTGATATGATTGAGCAAAATATGTCAGGTCAAGAATCACAACTAAGAGCAAAACAAAATAGAGAAAAAACTGTAAAGACACAGATCTTAAATAAAAAATTGCAATTAGTAAGAAAGGGTCAAGGTCAAACTGTTCAAGCATCTTACGAACCAGACATGCCAGTGCTTGAGGCAACTAGACAGAAGAAAGAGATGGGTTATGATAAGGGTGGCACAAGAAAACCAACTGCACCCAAACAAAAAGATACCGCACTTGACATAGTGAAAAGAGGTATCATCGCCAAACATGGTAAAGGTGCTATCATGAGAAGTGGTAGTAACCAACAGAAAAAAGTAAGAGGTGAAAAGTCTACCGCAGGCACGGGTAAATATAAAAAGATGGCAGACAGCAAAAGGCAACTTAAAAAAGATGCTAAGGAAATGGGTTATGGTAGCAACACAAAGGGTTACATAGAAACCAAAGCTAGATATGGTAGTAAATCAAACATGAAAAGTGGTAAAGGGTTAGGAACATAATGCCTGCTGTATCAAAAAAACAACAACGTTTCTTTGGTATAGTTCGCTCTATACAAAAAGGAGAGCAGAAACCCACAACACCTGAGACTGCAAAAGCAGCAAGTAGTATGGAAATGAAAAGTGTTAAAAAGTTCGCTAAAACAAAACACAAGGGACTACCTGAGAAAAAAAAAGTTACAGAGGAGAATGACATGTTTGCAAAAGAAGACGTAAAAACTGAATTGCTTACAAAAGCACGTGAAAAGCATAAGAAAGCTAAATCCTTCAAACAATTTCGTAGAGATTCTCAAAAACCCTTGAAGAGAGGTGAGGTTCGTAAGTACGATCCTACTTCTAAGTCATACAAGAGCAACATGGCAGATGAATATGAACCAGAATTGCAAGAAAAAAGTGCTGCATGGCAACGTAAAGAGGGAAAAAATAAATCTGGTGGTTTGAATGAAAAGGGTAGAAAATCTTACGAGCGAGAAAATCCTGGTTCTGATTTGAAAGCACCACAACCTGAAGGAGGTCCTAGAAAAAGATCTTTCTGTGCTCGTATGGGTGGTGTCAAAGGACCTATGAAGAAACCAGATGGTTCTCCCACTCGTAAGGCATTAGCACTGCGTAAGTGGAAATGTTGAAGCATATATAATACACGCACACGATATTATTATGACTAATTTTTTACTGCCTATCGCCATTAATGTTATCAACAAAGCGGTAGATAAGATTCCAGAGGATTTAGAAGAAAAACTCAAGGAGTTTATCATCGGACTTCTAAAGAAAGCTGCTGCCAAGTCAGGCAACAAAGTAGATGATAAGTTAGTAGAAGCTTTAGAGAAAGCACTACTGAATAAATAGAACTATCAAATAGGAAGAAAAAAAAATGGCACCACTTTGGGGAGCAACTGACTCAGATGAGTCAAAGCCTAAGAATTTGACCACTGCTGAGAAAAGAGACGTATACGCTACCTCAAGTGGTTGGGTCAGAGCTGCAGGGACTGCACTAACTGGTAACAATAATACCTCTGCTGACCCAGAAGTTCTTGTTGCTATTGGTGAGTTGGCAACCAGTCTTGGACAAGCAACTATATCATCTGTAAGATTCAATACCACTGAGGTAGATGCATCTGCAGGTGGCACACTCTCTGCTATCGTTGAATACAACGAGCAGGTCACAGTAGCGACTGCTGCACCTATATTAGTTGTAACTAATAGTCAAGCAGGTGGTGGTAGTGCTGCAAACTTCTCACTAATAATGGATGGTTCACTTCCAGTGACTAATGATACTCTTACATTCTCTACCACATTGACTGGTGGTGACGGTAAGCAAGAGGAGGACGATGTATTGTCCATCGGAGCACAGTCAATCAACCTCAACGGTGGAACAATCGTTGATACTATTGGTGGTGGTAATGCTGAGTTGGCGATTAGTGCTGCTCAAGGAACTGCTGCTGGCACACTTACAGTTGTAGCATAAACTGAATGAAATTTGACGAATTGAATGATGAAAATCATCTTCTCTTTGCCATAAAACATTATGAAAACCCTCTTGCTTCCACCATGGAAGAGTTTGAGGAGGATCTAAAAAGATTCAAATATATCAAGAGATTACTGAAAAAGTATGTGACTCAAGGAGATTTGAAACATCATCTCATTTTGAATCATTTGATTATATGTTTCAATGTTTTTGGTGAAGGGACTATACCTCTTCTTTTTTATAAAATTGAAAGAGAATATTGGAATATTCTCAAAACTTTTTTATTATTCTTAAATAAAATACCAGATTATCCTAAAACTGGTCTCGATAGTATCGATATTGATAAGGATGTGAATGTTATTCTAAACTCAGTCTAATGGATGAGAGTAAATTTAATAGAATATTGAATGGACTTCGTGAGGAAATGATGTCCACTGATCCTGGCAACACTGGTAAGGCAGGATTCTCATCTAAAGCAGATGATGAGGGACCTGTAGCAGGTTTTGATAAATCATTAGGTGGTAAGGTAAGACGTAGAAAAAAATATGCCTATCTAAAGCATGATAAACCTCGCACAAGGTGGAAAAATGCGACCAAATGAGGCAATCTTAGAAAGATTGGAGAGAGTTATTGAGACTCTTCAAGAGAATAATCAAAAAATGGGGCAGATGCTTGCTGTCCATGATGAAAAATTAGACAAACAAGATAGAATAGATGCAGTATTATTTGAAAAAGTGGAATCGCTTCACAGGGAAGTTAACCGTCAGAGTGCGGAGATTAAAGCAGGATGTGAGAGAGATATTCGCTTGGTAGATAACCGTCTTCGAGTCATGGAAAAGAAGATGTGGACAATTGCTGGTGCCTTGAGCATAATAAGTTTTGTTGTATCACCTATAGGAACTAGAGTAATAAAAGGCACATTGACTCAAACACCACCTGCTGCTATAATTCGAGGGAATTAGTCTCTTGAAATGCTTTACATTGAATCAAAATACATTGGTTTGGTGTCTGCACGTTTAGAAAAATTCAAAAAAACTAAGGATTATCTATACACTTTTAGATGTCCTTATTGTGGTGATTCTAAAAAAAGTAAAAATAAAACTAGAGGATACTTTTACAAATACAAAAACAATTTTGTATTTAAATGCCACAACTGTGGTATGTCAAAAGGTTTTTCTAAATTTTTAAAAGATACCGACATCGTTCTCCATGCTCAATACATCATGGAGAAGTACAAGGAGGGTCTTAGTGGTGAGCATAGGGGAGTAGAAGATCCTGTTCTCCCGTTAAGTAAACCAATTTTTAAGAAAAAGGTAAAGTTGCCTTTAGCATCCACAAATGCTAAGGCAAGTGACTACTTAAAAAAAAGAAAATTGAATCCCACTAAATTTTATTACGCTGAGGGATTCAAACATTTTTGTAATATTTACAAACCAACATTTGAATCTACTAGGAATGATAATGCTCGCATAGTCATACCAATGTATGATGAAAATAAGAGTTTAATAGGGTTTCAAGGAAGGGCATTATATGCATTTCAGAAACCTAAATATCTCACTGTCATGTTAAATGAAGATTCTCCAAAACTCTATGGTCTTGACACCATCAATAAAGAAAAACCAATTTACATCGTCGAAGGACCGTTTGACTCCACATTCTTGGAAAACTCGGTTGCTATGTGTGGCTCCGATGTTGATATTCGGACGCTTGGTTGGAGCGATTATATTTGGGTTTTTGATAATGAACCACGCAACAGAGAAAACATCAATAGAATCAATAAAACCATTGATAGAGGAGATAAGGTAATCATTTGGCCTAATCACATTGTAGAAAAAGATATAAATGACATGGTTTTATCTGGACATGATGTAGAAAATCTGGTAGAATCTAATACCTATAAAGGTTTAGAAGCTAAACTTAAATTAAAATCTTGGAAGAAAGTATGAGTAACGGTACTAAAGTACAAAAAAGAAATGGTTCCATCGAACCACTCAATCTTGAGAAGATGCATAAGATGGTTGAAAAATCCGTCGAAGGTCTTGCTGGTGTATCAGCATCTCAAGTAGAAATACAATCTGGATTACAGTTTTATGATGGTATATCAACTGCAGAAATACAAGAAATTCTTATACGTTCTGCTAGTGATCTTATTTCTCTAGACAATCCTAACTATCAGTATGTTGCTGCTAGATTACTACTTTTTTCGCTTAGAAAAAGTCTTTATGGTAGACTAGAAGAGATACCACACCTATGGAATCACATACATGAGTGTGTTGATAAGGGTGTATATGATGCAGAAATACTATCTAAGTATGCAAAGAATGAGATTTACAAAATAAATAGTTGGATAGACCATGAACGTGATTACCTATTCACCTACGCAGGTCTCCGTCAGATTTGTGACAAGTATCTGGTGCAAGATAGAAGCACTGGTAAAGTGTATGAAACACCACAGCACATGTATATCATGATTGCTGCTACATTATTTCAAGATTATCCTAAAGAAACAAGATTACTTTATGTTAGACGCTACTATGACGCAATCAGCAAACACAAAATCAACATCCCAACGCCAGTCATGGCAGGTGTCAGAACACCAATTCGGCAGTTTGCGTCTTGCGTTCTGGTTGATGCTGACGACACCTTGGATAGTATTTTTAGTAGTGATATGGCCATTGGTA
>CEUV01052145.1_pt1 | contig 12051 bp, 12 predicted proteins | sample 356401 | NCBI WGS metagenome assembly CEUV01 (sample SAMEA2622710, study PRJEB7988) | marine metagenome | isolation source: saline water (ENVO:00002010), including
GGTAACTGTGTTTTAACGTGGTCAATATGGTCACTTACTGATGCCATTGAGGATATTACAGAGCTATCAGAAATTGGAGAACAATGATCACCAAATACACCTCCACCAAGCGCAGCAGCAACAGCAAGAGATGTTTCTATTCCCATTTGATTTGAAATTGGTACAGCTATTGCTATCATAATGGCAAATGTGCCCCATGATGTTCCAGTAGAAAAAGATATAAAACAACTAGTGGTAAATAATAAAAATGGAACCAGTTGTGGAGATATTATATTATTCAAAGCATTCGAAACATACAAACCTGTCCCTAACTCATTACATAAATTTCCAATTGCAAAAGCTAACATTATTAAAATTGATAATGGCATCATACCAGACATTCCTTTAATAGAATATTCGATTATTTCTTTCGCTGTTAAAATTTTCTTAAACAAATAAAATACTGATGAAACAGTCAAAGCAATAATGACTGAGTATAACACAGATGCTGAACCCGATGCATTCTTCATTACATCAAAAAATGTAATTTTTTCCATGCTTGGTTCGTAACCAGTATAAAATAGCATTAGTATCATTGATAAGACCATTGTTATTAATGGAATAAACATATTTATTGGTTTTTCTTCGATACCTTTTTTAGTATTTATTATTGTAATATCATTAGAAACCATTGGTTTTGAACCTTTGTTAAATATTTTTCCTTTTTCCGTTCTTTTCTCAGCAACTTTCATAGGTCCAAAATCTTTTCCTGAGAGAATCATCACAATTAGAAAAATGATTACAAAAATTGGATAGAAATTAAATTGAATTGAACTAGCTAATGTATAAAACGGATTTTCAACTCCTTGAGCTAATAAAAGTCCCATTATAAATGCTCCCCAACCATTAAATGGTATCAATAATTTTGATGGTGCAGAGGTGGAGTCAGCAATAAATGCAAGTTTTTCTCTTGATATTCTGAGTTTATCAAATAGAGGTCTAAATATAGTTCCGACTGTCAAAGCCGATATATTAGACTCAACAAATATTAAAATACCAGTCAAGGAAGCAAAAATTTGAACTTTTTTTCTGCTATGATTTATATTTGACTTATCAGTACTAAATCTATTTTTTACACTATCAATAAAGCCAGCAATTCCTCCAGAAATTTGAATAAATGTTATTAAGGATCCAACTAGGAAGGTAAATAATACAACTCTTGTATTTCCTTTGTCTGAAAAAACATTTACGATACCGTCAATTGTAAATAGTATTCCTTTAAACAGATTCCAATCTCCAATTATTAACCATCCAACAAATATTCCAGTTAGAAGTGAAATAAACACCTGTTTAGTTCTTATCGCAAGTATAATTGCTATGAGAGGTGGGACTAAAGATAGAAAACCATAGTTATCCATATCTCAATATTAATTAAATTTGTTAAACTATTTTTTAATAAGTGAATAAACTTAAACATCTTATATTCTTATTATTTTTTATATTTTCATGTTCTAATGAAGAGATAAATAATGTTTATTTAGATGGATGGACTAAACTTTTTTCAATTACCAAAGAAAATATATTAACAATAGTAGGGGAGTCAGATTTTGATAATTTGAGAGACTATCTTAAATATGATATTAGTGTATATACAATAACTTACTTCACAACTTATAAAGGCTCAAAAATTCGTGCTTCTGGGTTAGTAGCTTTTCCCGATTCAAATACAGGAATGCCAATTTTAAATTTTAATCATGGGACAACGTCTTTACATAGTGATGCACCCACAGAGGATTTATTACAGTATAGTTTTTTTTCAAATGCAGCTAGCGCAGGATATATATTTGTTATTCCTGATTATTTAGGTTTTGGTGTATCAGATGATATCGTTCATCCATATTATAGATCTGATATAACAGGTCAGACAGTAGTTGATATGATACTTGCAACTAAGGAATTAGCTTTGAAGGAGGGATTTAATTTTAATGGTGATGTATTTTTATCTGGTTATTCAGAAGGAGGTTTTGCTACAATGGCTGCTCATCATAACATTGAAAATAAAAATTATAGTGGTATTAATTTAGTTGCTTCTGCTCCAGCAGCGGGAGGATACGATATAACAGGCATGCTAAATTATTTTATTGGATTAGAGACCTATCATGTACCATATTATATTGCTTATGTTGCTATGGGTTACAAGACATCATATGACTGGGATTTGCCATTAAATAGTATTTTTAATGATAAATATGCCGATATATTGCCTGACTATTTTAATGGAAAATATTCTGGAAGTGAGATCAATAGTGTTTTAAATGATACAATTAGTGTCCTACTTACAAGTAATTTTATAAATAATACGTTTTCAGATCCAAATCTTAAAATAATTGTGGATGCTTTTGATGAAAATAGTTTAGATTCTTGGACGCCAAAAGCAAAAATGTTTATGTATCATGGTACAGCTGATGTCACAGTTCCTTATCAAAATTCAGTTGATACATACGATAATTTTATTATGAATGGAGCTAGTACTTCAACCATAGAATTTATACCATTGCAAGGTGAAAACCATTCATCTGGATCTATTCCTTACATTATGGATCTTTTCGATAGATTTAACGAATTAAAATAAAAATATGATTAGATACGTCATACTACTTTTATTAATTGGATGTAATAGCAACAATAAAATTAATTTTATAGAGAATAATGTAAGTTTTATAAAATCAAAATTTGTCCCAGATTCTAGAGTAGGTATTTTTAAAGTTGATGCGTCCAAGTCTAACAATTTATATACTTTAAGGGGGGAGACTAATATCTTAAAAGCTAAGGATGAATTGATAAATATTCTATTGGATAATAATATTCAATTCACTGATAGCATTAAGGTTTTACCTGACTACTTATATAAATATGGAATAATAAATAATTCTGTAGGTAATCTTAGAGGATTACCGTCACATTCTTCAGAATTAGTATCGCAAGCTGTGTTAGGCACTAAATTAAAAATACTCAAGAAAAAAGGTGAATGGTATTTAGTACAGACACCTGATAATTATATCTCATGGATCGACCATGGTGGAATAAAAGTTTTAAATGATGAAGATTTTGATGCCTATTATCAAAATAATTATGTCTTTACTGATGTATTTGGCTTTTCATATGAATCTTTGAATAAAGAAAAAATTGTTTCAGATCTAGTATTAGGAACAATATTAAATGTATCTGAATTTAAAAATAATTATGCAAAAATTAGATACCCTGATAGTCGGTATGGTTGGGTAGATAAAAATAGCATCAAAAAAATATCTGAGATTAATGAAAACAATCTTTCGAAATCTAATCTTTTAAATTCATCTTTAAAATTAATTGGCATACCATATTTGTGGGGAGGAACATCTAGTAATGGTTTTGATTGTTCCGGTTTTACAAAAACAATTTATAAAATGAATGGATTAATTATTCCAAGAGACGCCTCACAACAAATCTTTGAAGGTAAGCTTGTTGATGATAACAGAAATTGGAAAAATCTTGAAGTAGGGGATTTGATGTTTTTTGGATACTATAGAGATGGAAAACGAAGAATTGATCATGTAGCTATGTGGATTGGTAATAATAAATTTATTCAAGCTTCTAAAAATGTTAGAATTAGTTCAGTTGATCCAGATAGTAGCATTTATGATAAATATCACATGGATAAATATTTTGAATCCAGAAGAATTATTGGAAATCAAACGGCAGGGATAAAGCTTTTATAGTTTCTCTAGATTCATAATTCGTTCTACAAACTTTTTACTTGTAAAATCAATACCACTATTTATTCTGAATTCTTCATCACCATTTTTATTAAATATTATTGTAGTTGGGAGACTATAAGCATTAAAAAATGATAGGTCGTTATTTGATTTTAAAAATTTTAAATCGAATTTTCGTTTATCAATAAATTCTTTTATTCTATCAATTTTTTCATTTGAGATAGCAAAAATTTTAACTTTTTTACCAATAAATTTTTCTTTTGACTTTTCAAGACTTTCAAACTCTGCAATACATGGCTTGCACCATGTTGCCCACAAATTTAATATTACTACATTTCCTTTTTCATCATTAAGCTTTATCTCATTTCCTTCTAAATCAACTATATCGGGTATATAATCAATATTTTTTTGATTATTATGATTTGAACACGAGGTATATAAGAAGGTTATTGCGATAAAGTATATAAGTTTTTTCATTTGTTCATATCTTTACGTATTAATTTATACATTATATGAAAAAAATTATATTATTTCTTTTGTTTATTGTCACTCAAAATAATTTATTTTCTCAGTCTTTTTACTCGGAAATACAAGTTAATGGTTTAACATGTGCCATGTGTTCTTATTCAACCCAGAGAAGTCTTGAAAGATTAGATTTTATTGAGTCTATAACACCAGATTTAGAAGCCACCTCATTTAAATTAGAGTTTAAAGAAGAAATGTTTGTAGATTTTGATCTTATTCAGGAAAAGGTAGAGGACGCTGGATTCTTCGTTGGAAAAATTGATATCATCTTTAGTGAGGAAATATCTGCAATTAATGATAAGCATAAGTTTATAGAAAATAATTTATTTCATTTTTTTTCCGATAAAGAATTAAAGTCAAATATTTTTTCATTGGTAGATAAAAATTTTGTTAGTAAAAGTCAGTTTAAATCTTTATCAGATAATACTTCACATTCGTGTTATTTGACCGGAAGACATACTAAATCATGTTGTTCACACCATGAAAATATGAAATCCGATAAAGTATATCATTTACGAACTAGCCTCTAATTGATAATTGCTTGAAAAATTATGAATTATAAAAGCATATTATTCTTTTTTTTATTTTTTTCATACCAACAATTAAAATCACAGGAGTTATATATTAATACAGAGCCGGCTAGTCTTATACCAAAGGGGACAAAAGTTGTAAGACTTCATCATCATACATTTTTTTTGAATGAGACCAACACACCGAGCTCATTTTCAAATGCTAAAGTTTTAATTCCATCAATCTCATATGGGATATCAAAAAAAATAATGGTTAGTGCTAGTTTTCAATTCTCAAATAATCCGTATGATATACAAAAAAACTTTGCTTTTAATGGATTTAAATTATATTCTAAACAAAGAATTATATCAACTGATAAAAATAAATACCATACAAGATTATCATCATTTATAAAATATGCTAATCATGGCAAGTGGTATGCTCCAAATTATAAATATCTTAAAAATAATTATGATCTAGATTTTCAAGATTCTGGGTTAGAAGTCGGATTAATAGCAACTCAGTTGATAAATAAACTTGCTGTCTCAGTAACTTCAGGATTTGGTATTATATCAAATAGAACATCAGATGGATCTTATGATGACAAAAACTTTAATTCCTTTCATAACTCGATATCAGCTGGATATTTACTTTTTCCAAGAAAATATAAGTCATATAAACAGACAAACCTTAATGTTTATTTGGAATATTTAACTAGTACCATTCTTAGCAAGGAACACCCAGTTATTTACAAAAAGTTTATGTCAACACTTGCGCCAGGTATTCAATTCATAATAATGTCAAGATCAAGACTTGATTTTGGATATAAGATTAGATCTAAAAACTCACCAAATGAATTTTTAGTGAAATTAACTTATATACTTTACTGACTAATCCTCAATAAGATACGTCCCTTTATAAACATTAAATCCATCATTAGACCAATATGCTAGTTTGGGTTCATTTCCCTTCTTTTCTTTTATAGATGCACAACCAACTGAACCATCTTTTCCAAGGGCAACTATTTTATCATTAAAATTTATATTTTTAGTTCCTCCATTTATATCAATTATTCTTTTACAGAGAGCTTCACATGCCTCTTGTGGTGATTTACCATTTCTCATCTGTTCAACAACGAAAAATGATCCACAAGTTCTAATGATTTCCTCACCTCTTCCTGTTGCTCCAGCAGCACCTACCTCATTATCAACATACAAACCGGCACCGATTATAGGGGAATCTCCAACTCTTCCTGGAATTTTATAAGCAAGCCCACTCGTAGTAGTTATACCCGCAACGTCGTTTTTTGAGTCTATGGCAAGGACATTTATTGTACCTGTTGTTCTTTCCAAATCATAATTTCCATCAGAGGGTGGAAACCAATCATCTCTATCGGAAAGGTTTTCTTTCCATCTTAACCATATTTTTCTTGCTCTATCAGTAAGTAAGTTTTCAATTTTAAAACCGTGAACTCTAGCAAATTCTTGAGCACCTTTTCCAACGATATGGATATGGTCTGTTCTTTCCATTACAAGTCTAGCAACTGAACAAGGTGTTTTGATTCCCTCTAAAGCAGCTACTGAACCACAGTTATGAGTTGGTCCATACATAATGGATGCATCTAGTTGAACAATTCCATGTTCATTTGGTAATCCTCCGTAACCAACAGAAGTATCATCTGGGTCTAATTCAGTTACATTTGCTGACTTTTCTATTGCATCTAATAAAGTTCCGCCTCCCGAAAGTATATCCCAACCAGGTTGAAGAACCTTTTCTCCCCAAATCTCACCTCTACTGCATAAAATGACTGGGCCTTTGCTCTTATTTGTTGTTGCGTTTAAACTATTAATGAGAGGTACTGTTGCACCAATTGCAGATATATTTTTTATAAATTTTCGTCTTGTTGTCATAATTCTAGGTTCTTAAGTTTATTAACATATTCACTAATATAAATATTCTTATTTTTAGATCTATATTGGAGTATCCATCTTGGATGTGGTAAAACAATAACATCTTTAAAAAAGTTATATTCTTTATTTATCATTTCAAAAAAATTAATATTTTTTCCTTTTCCAATTACAACACAGGTATCCGAAGTGCCGATGGTTTTTATTTGTGATTTTATCCACAGAACAATTTTATTTTTCCATTTTTTTAATAATTCATTATCATCATAATAATTTAAATTTTTACCATCTCTTACAAATCCATATGGGCAAATACTAGTAATAAAAAAGTTTTTATAAAAAGATTTTAGATTTCCGTATGATAAAATCATTTCATAAATAAATTTAGAGCTCATTTCTCTTTTTTTAGGAAATTCAGTCTCAATATTGCACTCTTTAATTAAGTTGTAAGGATCAGTGAATGGGATTCCTGTTAACCCTCCTCCAAATCTTCCAGGATTAATACCAAAAATTAAAATTCTTCTTTTTGAGTCGTTGAAATACTTATTATAAAAAGAAAATAAAATAGAATTTACCTCTTTACTGTGGTAAGGATCTAAAATCTCAATATTTTGAGGTAGAGAAGCTGGTTCAAGACTATTAAAAAAATTAATAATCTTATCGCAAGTTTTCATTAAAGAATTATTCTAATGTCTTAGAGAATCTTTTTAAATGTTCCTCTGGCATTGTATCAACTTGGAAAGAAATAATAACATTCGACCAAATCATAACAACATTTGCAACTTTATTATCATTTGCATCAATCCTATATGTTAATCTTTCAATATTAGTATCCCAGATAAATGGGTCAACATCAATAGACTGCGCAAGATCTTTATTGTATGCATCCATATCAATCTTGCCATCTACATAGTAAGCATATGGGTATTTTACGGCTGAATTTAAATCTATTGTCCACTTCCCATCAGCTCTTGGAGTCATAGCTATTGAATACTTACCAGCTTTAATTTTTTTACCTCCTATCATTACATCGGTTGAAAAAATAATAGTAGTTGGACTGTTAGCACCTGCTCTCCATATTTCATCGTATGGAACTAAATCTCCAAATATTTTTCTCCCTTTTACTCCTGGAGAGGAATAGTAAATTGATATTTTAGTCATCCCAACATTTTGAGTAACAGATGCTTGAGGACTTGAAACAGGAGCTAAATACTCTCTTGCTGTTTGGCTATGTACATTAAAAGATAGTACTGATATTATAAAAGTTAAGAATAAATTTTTCATAGATTTTTTATTTAATGATAATTTTTTTTTGGGGGGATCACAAGGAAAGTCATTAATTTATTGTTTAGATAAAGAATAATCTCCTCTTAAAATTTGCCACCATCTCTCAAAACTTGAAGGTCTGTGGAAAGTACCTCTTAGTATATAAGGATCTCTTCTAAATCTTGTCTCTTCAAATTTTGTTCCTTCTTTCCACCTTAGGTCAGGCCATTCATTACAAACTGCAGATGAATTTGTCCTATTTAAACAATCCTGATATGAACCATCGTTGGATATAAATTCTACTTCAATAAATTCTACCCATCCGTAAACATCAATTTTACCTGTAATTCTAAAAGTATTGTTGGAATCATCGTATGAAGAAAATCCACTAAAAGAACATTCATCTGATGTTTCGATGACGAGTGTTTGTTTATTTTTCTTATTTTTAGCTGAATAAGGTCTATCATAAACTAATTCTCCTTCCCAAACTCCGATCATTTCTTGAGAAGCAGTAGCACAGTCAATTTGACCTCCATCTGAGCACCTGTAAGTGCTACTTGCCAAAAAAATAAACATATAAATTATGAGGAGTTTCATTAATTTTTTTTACCAAAGTGGGGTTGGATAAGTTTTATTTTCAACTAGTTTTTTAATTTCCTTTTTTACGAATAGACTATCTTCAGCATAAGTAACACCAAACCAACTTTCATCAGTATTTTCAACATGGACATAATCACTTGAAATATCATCTAGTACGTCAGGTATTAAAAATTCACTTTTAATGTCATCGATATTATTTTTCAAAAAATTATTAAAATCTGACCTAAGTTTAGTGAAAACAGAATTTTGAAATCCAATAAGATTCATTGCAACTTGAGTTCCAATAGACATTTCAACATTGTTATTATTATATACTCCTCTTAATTTATTTCCTATTCTTACTATTTCATGAGTTTCTTTAATATCAATTAATTTATTACCATCGATTTTACAGACTCCTCTAGATACACCTCCAAAATCAGAAAGAGTGTTCTCAATGTCATAACTAACCATCGTCGCCTTAATGTTATTTTCTTCAATATGTTTTAAAGCTCGACTTATTTTTTTAAAGGCTCCTCTGCCATAAAAATCGTCAGCATTAATTATTGCAAAAGTGTTATTAATATAATTTTCACAACAAAGAACAGCGTGACCTGTGCCCCAAGGTTTTTCTCTTCTTTTGGGATACTTAAAATTTTCAAGTCCATAACAAGGATCTTGAATTACTACTTGGACAGTAATACCATTAATATTATCAAATAACTTAAGATATTTTTCTTCAAAATACTTTCTCAGTTTTGGAGAGGATAGTATGACAATTTTATTGAAACCCGCCTTAATAGCATCAAATATTGAATAATCCAATATTGATTCATTGCTTGGACCAAAACTATCTACTTGTTTTAAACCACCATAACGACTTCCCATACCACCAGCCATGATAAGTAGGGAGTAATTCATTTTCTAGTCTTTTGTAAGAGTAAATGTGCCTCTGATAGTACTATTCCATCCTCCACCAGCTGTGAAAAATTCACCTTGTAAGATATAAGGGTCTGTTCTAAATCTTGCCTCATTGAACTTTGTACCAGGTCTCCATCTCACATAAGGCCACCTATTACATGGGTTATTCCAATTGGAACCATTTCCAACACATCCAGTATATTCTCCACCATCATATTCATACTCAGTTTCCATAAATTCAACCCACCCATATTTATCTACTGTACCAGAAACTACAAATGTTGTATTCGCTTCCTTGAAGGTATTAATTCCCTGAAAAAAACAATCATTAGAAGATATTATAGAAAGTGTTACTTCATGTGTTTCGCCATTTGCTGACCAACTTGTATAATCGGCTCTACCTTTCCACGTCCCAATCATCTGTTGCGCAGCACTACTGCAATCAATTGTAGCTTCAGGTTCACTACATCTATATGTTGAACTCGCAAGAATTATAAAAATTAGTGTAGTTAGTAATTTCATAGCACAAAATTAATAAAGTTTTTATATGAAATCAATAACGAAGTTTTAGATAATATGTTTTATTACTCAGATTACTTACTATATTTATAATAATCAATATTTTATGCAAATATCTACATTAGACTGGGTAATTATTTTTTCATTTTTTGCTTTGTTCATTTTAATTGGTCTTTACTATTCAAAGAGATCTGGACAAAGTTCTAAAGAATTTTTCTTGTCAGGTAGAGATATGCCTTGGTGGCTTCTTGGAATTTCAATGGTAGCTACCACATTTTCAGCAGATACTCCAAATCTGGTAACAAATATCGTAAGAGATTCAGGGGTCTCAGGAAACTGGGCCTGGTGGGCATTTCTTATAACTGGAATGATGACAGTTTTTTTGTATGCAAAACTATGGAGGAGATCTGATGTATTAACTGATTTAGAATTTTATGAAATTAGGTATAGTGGTCCAGAGTCTACTTTTTTAAGAGCCTTCAGAGCTATATATTTAGGAGTTTTTTTTAATGTCATGATCATGGCAACGGTTTGCTTGGCAGGTATCAAAATCGGTGGTGTATTATTAGGACTAACACCATTTCAGTGTGTATTCTATTCTTCCTTAATCACTGTAATTTACAGTTCGCTCGGTGGATTAAGAAGTGTGATTATAACCGACCTAATCCAGTTTGTGTTAGCAATGGTTGGCTCTATTTGGGCATGTTATTATTTAATAAATCTTGATCAAATAGGAGGTTTGGATGCGCTTATTAACAATCCTTTAATTATTGATAAGCTTAATTTTCTACCTGATTTTAATGATTATGATTCATTAGTTACAATACTAATCATTCCAATAGCTGTGCAATGGTGGGCGGTATGGTATCCAGGAGCTGAACCTGGGGGTGGTGGATATATTGCTCAGAGAATGCTATCAGCAAAAGATGAGAAAAACGCAATATATTCCACTTTACTTTTTAACATAGCTCACTATGCTGTTAGGCCATGGCCATGGATTTTAATCGCTTTATCTTCAATTATTATATATCCTCAACTTTCTGATATTTCTAATCAATTCCCTAACGTAGATAAATCTATAATTGGTAACGATATTGCATACCCTGCAATGTTATCACTGCTGCCTGCCGGTTTACTTGGTTTGGTTCTTGCATCATTAGCTGCTGCGTTTATGAGTACAATATCAAGTCATCTTAACTGGGGTGCTTCATATATTTCAATTGATTTCTATAAAAGGTTTATTAAAAAAAGTGCTTCAGAAAAAGAAATTGTATTAATTGGTAGAATTTCAACCGTTTTATTAATGGTAATAGCGGGATTCGTTGCATTGGAATTACAGGATGCTCTGGAGGCATTTAGAATTTTACTTCAAATAGGAGCTGGTACAGGTTCAATATTTTTATTGAGATGGTTTTGGTGGAGAGTTAATGCATATAGTGAAATTACAGGAATGATTGTTTCATTTGCTTTAGCAATATATTTTAAATGGTTTCATGAAGGTATTTTTCAGTTTTCATTTAAACCTCATGAAGAATTATTATTAAGTATTGCTATAACAACATCATCATGGATTTTAATTACACTCTTAACAAAGCCTACAAAGAAAGAAAAATTATTAGAGTTTTATTATAAGATAAAGCCTTATGGAATTGGCTGGAATGGTTTTTTGAGTATAAATAATTTAGTCAAGTTTAATGGTAAGGAATCTCCAATGAAAGATCTTCTTTTAATGTTTATCTGTATTATTATTGTATACTTTGGCTTATTTGGTTTTGGGTATATATTGTATGGAAAAATGCTATTTGGCACTATAATGCTAATAATATCTTTTGTTTTATCGATTACTGCAAATAATATTATGTCTGGACAATATAATGACTAATTTTATTCTGAATTTTATTCTGAAAACAAAATAAATTTATAAAAACTTTTTACTCAGATTACCGTTTAGATAATAAATGCTTAAATTTGCATTAATTAATAATATTATTAACCAAACGATCAATTATGAATACGTTAAATTTTATATTAGGAGCAAGTTTACAACCAGGTGATTTCACCGGTTTTACTTTCTTCATAGGATCTGTTTC
>CEUV01139433.1_pt1 | contig 12047 bp, 10 predicted proteins | sample 356401 | NCBI WGS metagenome assembly CEUV01 (sample SAMEA2622710, study PRJEB7988) | marine metagenome | isolation source: saline water (ENVO:00002010), including
ACGGTTCATGACTCGTCATGCGTGTGGGGACTCTCTGACGCGGTGCAATAAAATTTTTCCCGCCGTCGCGCGCGTCTCAACACAAAAAAATCGTCACTTGGGGAACGAGGCCGTGGACTATGGACGCGCGCGCGGAACGCGCGGACCACGGTCGAGCACGTCGCGCGCATGTCGCATGTCGCATGCATGCGTCGCGCGTGTCGCATCGTCATCACCCCTCGCGCGAAGCCGAGGACCGCGATGTCGGTCTCGATGATCGGCGTCAAGAGGGCGCTTCAGTTTACCTCCGCCACGGGCATCGCGTACGGGTTGCGCTTCGTCCCGCAACTTCCGCGTGCGTGAAGCGAATCGAATCGAATCGAATGCGCGAATTGAATTGCATTGCATTGCATTGCATTGCGTCGCGTCGCGACGACGTCGCGATTCGAAAAGAACCGCGGGATGACGATGGCGCTCGAGGAGAGGAGAGGCGATTTTTTCGACTGACGCTCGTCGTACGTAGTGTATGAATCGCCGATGAAGGTGTTCTACGGTTTGAAACCGACGCCGATTTCTGAAATGATGACGCAAGGCATCGGCGCCTGTCTCCTGACGTCGAGCTTCGCCACTCTGTGGGTCGCGAAGACGCAACCGGTTCCGGTGCAGACCCGATTCGCGATCATTCATTTGATTTGTGCGTTCGCGAGAGCGACGGTGATGTCGTGCCACGGTGCGAAGGCGGCGCGCGCCGGCGGCGTCACCGTCGGCGAGTGGTTGCCGGGCGTCTCGATCGCCGTCGCCACGGTTTTGATTCTCGCCGAGTCGCTTCGTGATTGCGAAAAGGTGGCACCGATACGAAACTGGATTAAGGATTCCAAATCCATCGCCCAAAAGATTGTCAGCGCGCATCTGATCATGGAGTTTTACTATATGATTATGATGCACTTTGGAAACGTCCAAGACGCGTGGTTCGCCGTCAAGCTCAAGCCGACGGATTACCTCACCGTCAACTGGCTCGCCAACATGCTCTTCATGCGCTTTCTCGTCACCATGGTCATGTTCTGCGCTTTGCCGAAGTCGGACAAGGCTCCCTACAGGCTCGCCACTCTCAACACGTTGACGGACCTGTTCGTCATGAAGACGCACGCCGCCGCGCTCAAACCCGCCGAGTTCCCGAAGCACTTCGGCATGGCTGTCGCGCGATTGGGCGCACTCTTGTTCGCCAGTACGACTGCATAAATGTACCACCGTCGACCAGTGCGTCGATCGACGGATGCGCAACGTTCGGAAATAAAACACTCACAAATCTTGCACTTTTTAGCGCACGACGCGCTTCGATCGACGACGCGCGCGTGTGGATTTGAAACTACATGCATACATACATACATACATACATACGCGCGCGGAGACACCCATTCCTACCCACGCGTCGTGCCCTCGCTCTATTCTTTCCTCGCAACGTCGACGTGCCTCGTGCCGTGGACGACGTCCATCGCCTCGAACGGGAAGGCGTAGTTTACGGCGAAGAGACTGTGATGTTTGTCGTGAAACGTCGTCTCGTACGCGCCCGCGTAGCACCGGAAACGAAGACCCGAGTGATCGAAGACGCCGCACACGCCCATGACGCACATGTATACGATGAAAGAGACGACGGAGGCGTCGATGACGAAGGCTGGCGAGTATAAGATGACGTAATAGCCGAACGCCTCGACAGGATGTATGCATAAATCGCACCACACGCTCGGACTCTTGTAGTGATGGTGAATCTTGTGCAACGCGCGATAGAAGACGCGATGATGCATGAGACGGTGCCAATAATACTCGGCCACGCTCTGCCACGCCGTCGCCTTGAAGAAACCGACGACGACGTCGAGCAGCGCCGCCGCCGCGGGAAAACGTCCCGACGCGTCGAGCGGTCGAAGCGACGAGTGTCCCCGTCGCGCGCACGCGGCGACGAACGCGGCGAAACACGACGACACGAAGAGATTGACGCTCGCGTACGCGCGATGACGCGGGTGCATCTCGCGTCCGTCACCGCGTTCGGGCGTCGCGCCGCGAATCAATTGCCACAACGGGAACCCCCACGGGTCGCTTCTTCGCACTCGTACCGTCCCGCACGGTCGCGCTCGCGGTTGGATCTTACGCGACGTGGACGCGAGGTGCGATCGCGCGCGCCGATCGTCGACATCGTCGAAGGCGGCGTCGCGACGCCCCATCTTGTCGTCGTCATCTTTTTCACCATTAGAATCAGAATCGTCGTCCTCGACGTAATACGCGCGCTCGAGCGCGGTGGACGCCAACACGTACCCGATGTATTGCGTCGCGAACGCCGCGCACGCGACCGTCGAGAGCGTCATCGACGCGACGCCGACGACGACGAGGATGAATGCGTCGAGGACTGAGGATGTCCAAAAATTGTCGAATCGCCGCGTTCGTCGACGCGTCGGACAGCGTGAACGACGTTGAAAAAATCTAGAAAAAATCAAGCAAATCGTAAGCATCGTCGACTACAATTGTAACTGCTCGCACACGTTTCAAACCGCGTCGGCGTCGTGCGTCGCGTGCAGATCTAAAAATCTTTCGGCGCGCGTTTGGGATCCAAGACGCCGCGCTCGAGTAAATTATCAAACATTTCCAACGCGTTCAGGATGGCTTCGTCCATGTTGAAGTACTTGTAACTCGCCAACCGACCGACGAAGGCGACGTTCTTCTCGTTCGCCGCGAGCTCGGCGTATCTCTCGTACAACGCGCGATTGGCGGGATTGGGCACGGGGTAATACGGTTCGCCCGTCGCCGACGAGTACTCTCTGGCGATGATGGTTCCCGGTCTCTCGTGTCTTCCCTCGGGTTGATTCGGTAAGTGCTTGTACTCGACGATTCTCGTGTACGGGACGTCCGGGCCCGGGTAATTCACCACCATGGCTTCTTGATAATATCCCTCGTCGGCGTCTTCCACGTACTCCTCCTCAAAGACGACGGATCTGTATTCCAATCTCGGCATCCCCATCGCGGCGTAATACGAGTCAATCTGTCCCGTGTACACCAAAAAGTCGTGTCGGGGAATTTTCCCACTCTTTCGCATCTCGAAATAATCGCACTCCAATCGCACGGTGATGTTGGGATCGTTCGCCAGCATGTTTTCAAAAATTCTCGTGTACCCGCGTCTCGGCAACGCCTGCCACGCGTCGCTGAAATATCGATCATCTGTCGTCGTTCGACACGGCAAACGCATCAACACGCTCGCGTCCAACTCTTTCGGATACTTATCCCACTGTTTCTTCGTATAATGTTTAAATATCGCTTCGTACAACCGAGGTCCGACGCGCGACAGCGCCGCCTCCTCCCCGTTCGCCGGCGCCTCCCCGCTCGCCGGCGGTATCCTCTCCGCATCGTACCACGCCTCCATCTCCGCGTCGCTCCTCACGTTCGCATCATCAAACAACGCGTTCACCGTCTCCCGCGTCGGCGGTATCGGCACCAATCGCATCTCACCGTCGCTCCCTCGCGCGCGTCCTCGCACGCGGTGTTCGTACGGCGTCCACTCGCTAAACTTCTTCACGTACTCCCACACGCGCTCGTGTTTCGTGTGAAACAGGTGCGCGCCGTATTTTGAACATCGAACACCGCTCTTCTCGTCCACGTAATCGTAACAGTTCCCCCCCACGTGATCGCGACGCTCCAGCATCAACACTTTCATCCCGAGCGCGCGCGCGCACCGCTCGGCGAGCGCGGCGCCGCTCAATCCACATCCCACGACGACGACGTCGTACGCGTCGTCCAGGTCGGCGAACCCACTCGTCCACGTCACTTCCGGCGCGTCCGTGGACGTCGACGGCGCCGCGGAGTCGTCGAGAGACGCGCGCCATGATTCGTATCGCGCGTCCCGTCCCGTGACGTCTTCATCGCACCGATTCAGGGCGTTCCAGGGAGGTTCCGCGCGTCCCACGCCCGCGGTCGACGCGAACGGTCCGCGAGGCATGTCTTTGCGTCGTCGTCGAGCGATGCGACGCGCGCGTCGACGAGTGAAGACGCGTCATCGATCATCACTCGTCGACGCATTCATTCCATACATTCATGTTTCGAGTCACCGTGGACGACGATGTGGACGCCCGACGCGCGATGTCTTCCACCGATCACCTCCGAGGATCGTCGCATCACTACGCCGTCGTCACCGCGACGGATTTACCGTCGTACAGACGTCGTCACGCGTCGTCAGCGGAATCTCCCGCGAATCGTACGAATCATCCCGACGTCGCCGTGACGCCCGAGGCGCGCGCGAACGACGACGGAATCGTGACGTTTCGACGAATGCGTCGATACACGGATTTTAAGCGTCTGCACGACGCGCTGACGCGCGAGGGAGGGGCACACGAGGCGAGATTACCATCCATGCCCAAAAAGGCACTCGTCAACACCGTCGCCGTCGTGACGCGACGCCGGGAGACGTTTCGGTACGTGTTGGACGCCGTGGCGAGAGATTACGCGCTGAGAGAGTGCGAGGAGGTGATTGATTTTTTAACGCGCGCGGATGGGGGGGAAGTGGGTGGAGACGTGGGGGGATGGGCGAACGGGAACGCGAACGGGAATGCGAACGGGAACGCGAACGCGGCGCGCGGCGAAGACGAAGACGAAGACGAAGACGACAAAGGGAAAAGGAGAGACGAAATCTCTCGCGAGGAGGAGGAGGAGGAGGCGCCGTTACCGCCAAGAGATGGACGTGGGTTGGAGAGTTTACTCGCGTCGACGATGCGCGTTCATGGCTCGAAGACGACCGTCGTACCGTCGGTGGACGCGCGCCGGGACGACGACGGCGCGAACGACGACGACGTCTTCGACGAAACGGAGATGACGACGACGACCGCGACGGCGACCGCGACGCCGGTTCCCGCGCCCTCGTCATCGATGTCGTCCATGGCGATGTCTTCCCTCGGCGCGTCGACGACGACGACGTACGAAAACACAAACGCGGGCGCGAGGGAAGCCGTCAAGGCGAACGACGCCGCCGCGCTCGACGCCATCCTTCGATCCGGTCTCGTCGACGTCAACGGGAAAGATTCATCGGGAATGACCTTGTTGCACCTGGCGTGTCTATTCAATCGCGCGACCGCGGTGGAGACGTTGCTCGAACTCGGGGCGGATCCGGAGCTACGAAACGCGCAGGGCGAGACGGCGACGGATGTCGCGCCGCCGACGACGCGCGTTCGCGTCGAGAGGACTTTGAAAAATCGTAAAAAATAGTAGACGTGTACAAACAATCGCGCCATCGAGCGCCCTAGGTGCATTTATCCGAGTCCTATGCTTTGCCACGGCGCGAAGGCATCGAGGACGGTTTTTGAGTCCCCGTTCGCGTCGGTTTCGTCCTCGGCGTCGCCTCTCGCCGCGGCGATTTCGCCGTCAAAGGCGTCTCGCACGATGGGTAAGAGTTTGTCCTCCCCGTCGAGGGCGAGGGCGAGACGATGCGAATCCACGCGATGCACGACGTGTGTCACCTTATCGCTCGGTAACAGCGACGCTTGGTGCGTGTCGTGCGCCCACGATCCGGTGTGCACGTCGACGTCGGCGCTCGACGCCTCCAAACCCTCGCGTAAGATTCGACGAAACCGTTTGAACCACACGTTCGAGCGACTCGGACGTATGGAGGAGGCGTAGAGATCCACCTGCGGACAAAACGCCAACACGCGCGTGGCGTGCTCGGCGAACATGAGCGACGCGCTCGCACCCATGGAATCGCCAATATACAAGACGCGGCGGTATCGCGCGCACGCGTCTCGCAACGCCTCGTTCCATCGTCGAAACTCGGCGTCTTGATCAACTCCGAGATCGTTGGACGCGTACCACGACCGTTCGACGTCGCAAACGTATAAGACATCGTACGAGTCGCCGTCTCTGACGGTTTTACGCAATTTTTTCAATAAACCACCCCAATTCGGTACTCCCGGCGCGCTTCCGAACGAGACGATGAGCACGGGGGCGTCGACGCGCGCGTCCTCGTCCTCCGATCCGTTCCATCGCACGAGCTTGAAATACCCCGCGGGCGCGCCTTCGGGAGTTTCCGCGACGGTGATGAATTGGTCTCGCGCGCGCATCTTGGCGCTCTGTCGTTGGTCGACGCCGAACGTCGCGAGCGTCTTGTGTCCCGACATGGCGGAGACAAAGGCGTCCAACGCGTCGCCGTTCAACGCGTCGTTTCCTTCGATCCACATCTGACGAAGCGAGGGCATCTGTTGCATCGTCTCTGGAATCGAACGGAGCGCGTTCGAGTACAACCAGAGCGACGTCAACATCATCATCTCGGAGATTTCGTCGGGAAGGAGTTCGATTTCGTTTTCGGCGAGATTCAACGCGCGCAACCGTCGAAGCGTCGTCAAACTCTTCGGGATTTTCTTTAAGCGATTCCCCTGCACACTGAGCGATTCCAACGCGCGCAAACCCGACATGTCTTCGGGTAATCGCTCGATCGCGTTCCCGTGTAGATCGATGTCCCTGAGCAAGGGTAAAGAACCTAAATCTGGAAGCGCGCGCAATTGGTTCCCCGGCGCCGACAACTCCTCTAAACTCTTCAATCTCGACATGTTTTCCGGCAACGCCCGCAACCGATTCCCACCCACGACTAAATTTCGTAAACTCTCGCACTCGCACAATTCCTCTGGAATCTCCTTTAAACAGTTTCCGTGCGCCCACACCCCTCGCAACGCGCGCAAACCGCCGACGCTTCGCGGCAGCGCGCGCAAACGATTCCCAGCCAATCCTAAACGTTCGATCGTCGTCAGCTTCTCCAACAACGACTCCGGAACGTCGTACAAATTATTATTCGACACCTGAAGCTCGAGCAATCCCTCCAACTCGTACGTCTCCGGTGGAATCTCTCGCAGTCCCAAACCGCTCAGGTCCAACCTCTTGGTCTCTTTCGCCTTTTCGATCCTTCGAAGCGCCTCCGTGGGCGTGTTCGACGCGCTCGCGCATCGCGCGACGCCGGTGCGCGATCCACGACGTCTCCACGTCGTTCTCGTCGGTGGTCTCTCGAGACGCGCGCGAGAGACGCGCGCCCACGCGTCGGACGAGGGACACTTTTTCACGTTCGATGACGACGCCGACGCGCGCGAGAGCGACGCCATCGCGCTCGCGACGAGGAAAACGCACGAAGGAAAGGTTTCTCTCGACGCCTCGACGCGAACGCGAACGCGCGAGCGACCGCGCGACGACGTGTGAAGACGAAGGAAAAAGGAAAGGGTGGAAACGCGCGCGAGGGCGCGGGCGCGGGCTACATGTTGCGTCGTGGCGTTATCTATACCGCGGGCGAAGCTAACGCTCGAACGCGCGGGGCGTTCGATGGCATGTATTTTTTGCGGTTCGTTCGGTCACTTGACTCGGGATTTTTTCGCGGCGATGCCGGCGGAGACGAGGGATTTGGTTTTTCGCGCGTGCTCGACGCGCGCCTTGGCGTTTTGAGTCAAACGACTGATGACGCGCTCAAATTCGCCGAGAAGGGCGCGCTCTTGTTCTTTGTATGGGGTTTCGATGGAGGGTGATGTTTTCGGCGCGAGTCCGAGCGCGCTGACGGTTTCGTCGCACATCAATCCCTCGACGTCGGCGGCGGGTTCCGCTTTGACGTCGGCGTTCGGAGGCGACACCGCGGCGGCAGCGAGTTCGGCGACCGTGGCGACGCCGCCCGCGGACGGCGCCGATGAACGTTCCGCGTGAACGTCCAGTCCATCCGAGGTCGTCGTCGCCAGCGTCGCGTCCTTTTCCTCCTCATCGTCGCCGTTCGTCGTCGTCAACGCCTTGGTTTCGTCTGCGACGGCGAGTAAAATTCTCGCCAACTCCTCCACCGCGCCCTGTTGCACTAAATTATGCATCAGAGGCACCGTCGCGGCGTCTGTCGCGCTCGTCCCCGCGCTCTCGCGCGCGTTGCGTCTCGGCGACGCCCCTAACGCGCGTCCCGCCGCCACGCCCGGCAACGCGCCCCCGTCGCCGCCGACGCCGAGCGCCCTTCGGCGACCCGGACTCGGCGACATGGCCGTGCTCGCGTGATCGTGAAACCTCGCGTCCGGCCCATGCACTCTCTTCACCGTCGCGTACGCGTCGCTCCCCTCGTGATTCTTACAGTCCACGCACTTGCACGTCTCGTGACAAAAAATAGCCGCCTGAAAACATTCGCAATACTTCTTCAGACACCCCGACCGTTTACAGTGACACCCTCTGTTATGTCTCGCCACGACGTCCCCACCGTCCCCGTCCACGCCACCGCCCGCGTGTCCCACACCCCCCGGACTCGCCACCACCGCGATCTTCGGTCGAAACGCGTTCGGATTCCTCTCCAACGTCGCCTCCACGGCTTCGCGCCGCTCCGTCGCGAACGCCGCGTTATTTTTACAATTGAAACAGTTACACCCATCGCAATACTTCCCCGCCGCGAAACACTCGCAGTACAGTTTCAAACACTTTGAGTTTTTACAGTTACACCGCTTGTGTTCGCGCTGCGGCGTTCCGTGCGGCACCGACATCATCGTCCCGAACGACTCCGATCGTTCGAGTCAATCAATCGAATCAAATCAATTCAATCAATCAAACGCACCCACGGTCGTCCCTCTCTCACCGATTCGTCTCGCGCGCGTCGCGAGATCGACCCAAAATCCCCACCTCGCGGTCTCGCGCGATCGAACCGTCGATCGACGTCCGATTCCCGTCTCTACGGGGGTCGATTTCGATTTCGATTCGATTCAAAACGTCTTCGCGCTGTCGAACGAATGAACGAACGATCGAACGAACGAACGAACGAACGACCGAACGAACGCGAACGCGCGTAGACGACCACGGAGGGGTCTCGGACGAGACCACCGACCGACCGACCGACGATGCGCGCGCGCGCGCGCGATTCCCGCGCGTCGGCGTCCCGTCCCGCGTCGACGGCCACACCGCATCAACCATGTGTTCCTTTAAAACATATCTATATATGACTTTTACACCATATACACAGACTTGAAAAGTCTAGAAACGACCCGAGACAGACAGACAGACAGACAGACAGACCGACCATCCTGAACCCTACCCACCCACCCTCACACACGTAGACGACCACGTCAGAGCCCCGTCTACACAAGACACCGTGTGACGCATAAACGCAACCTCGCGCCCGCGTTCGCCCACTCGACGGTCGTTTCGGGTCGGTGACGACGCGCGACTCGTGACTCGCGCGCGCGAGCGAACGCGCGAGGGCCACTCGCTTCTCGAGACGATCCGGTCGTTTTCGTCGAAGGTGTCGCGTCGAACGTCTCGAGTCGAACGTCTCGAGTCGACGACGGATTGGATTTGGATTGGGCGTCGATTCATCGAATTCATCGATTCATCGATTCATCGATTCATTCGCGCGCTCATGGGCGCGTGCGCGTCGATGGCGAGGAAGAGGCGCGTGAGATTCGCGCGTACATCGTCGACGCTTCGTAAATCGACCGAGATGAGCGACGCGTACGGTGAACGAGGAAGACTTTTGGGACGAGGCGCGTTCGGCGAGGTGTTTTTATACGAGAGCGGACGAAACGTCGTCGTCCCGAACGAAGATGCGACGGACGAGGGCGGGAAGGCGTCGATGAGGGATGGGAACGCGATGAAAAAAGGTGCGTCTGTCGGCGAGGTGTCCAAGTCACAATTAGTGGCGGTGAAGGAGATGGATAAGAGAAAGTTGGCCAACGTGCGGGTGGGACGCAAACGTACGCTGCTGGACGAGGCGGAGGAGGAGAGCGAGATGCAGAGCGAGTGCGCGTGCGAGAACGTGGTGCGAGCGTACGAGTGGGTGAATGACGTGAAGGAGAATCGAGCGCGGTTGGTGATGGAGTATTGTCCCGAGGGTTCGGTGTTGGACGAGGAGGAGACGTTTGAGAGGTTTCGCGCGGACGACGTCAAGGCGATCGCGCGGGATTTATTTCGAGCGTTGCGAACGTGTCACGAGCGAGGAGTGGCGCATCTGGACGTGAAACCGCAAAACGTGTTTGTCGGTGTTGAAGGACTGTATAAACTCGGTGATTTCGGGTGCGCGGTTCGCGTGACGCGACGGCGAGACGGGACGTACGAACCCGTGGCGAAGACGCCGGGAACGCCCGCGTTCACCGCGCCCGAGTGTTGCGATGGGGAACCTTGCGATGGGTTTAAAGCGGACGTGTGGGCGGCGGGAATGACTATACACGCGCTCGCCACGGGTAAATATTTTTATCAAGCCGACAGCGCGTGGGAGACGTATCAAAAGATTCTCGAGACGCGCGTCGATATGAGCGAAATCGAGGCGACCGAGGATGAGTTGTTCATCGATTTCTTGCGACAGATATTGCAGAGGTGTCCCAAGAAGCGATTGACGGCGAAACAAGCGCTCAAACACCCGTGGTTTCCCATCGAAGTGCAGCGCTCCGCGTCGCTCACGCCTGCGACGCGCGTGCTCGGGTTCCAACCGCTTCGGCAAGGCGCTCGACGCGCACGCAGAGTCATCCGGAACGTTTTCGGTCGTGGCGGGAAGAGATAGATGAACCAAAGAACAAAATCCATCGTGCTCGCGCGTCGGTCGGTGCGTAAACGAATGAATAGCTATACGTAGTAGAATAGTATCACAAAATGGCGAAAAGGCGCCTCCCCCGCTCGCTTCCTCACGACGGGTACTTTACAGCGGTTCGGTTCGACGATGCGCGCGCGCGATTTCTCGGCGCGAACGCGTCTCATCACTCACAACGATCAAAACCCGTCGAGTTCGTCGCCGAGCACGTCCAGAGCGTCGTCTACGGTCGGAACGGCGAAGTAATCGGCCATCGACGCCTCGACGCTCCCCTTTCCCGGACTCATAAAGTTGCACATGTCATCCTCAGAGACGCCTAAATAATCATCGTCATCGAACACATTAGTGATGTCCTTGCTTCGATTCTCGCTGAGTTTCATATGGTTCATTCCCGAGGCGATGGCGGTTTCGTCCACCGACGCGCTTCGGTACGCCGGCTTTCCCAAACCGCCGTCGAGCACCTCTCGCACTCTCGCCTCCACGTCGGCGCGTTGTTTCGCCTCTAAATCCTTCAACTGCTCCTCGCGCGTCTTCCCCGCGAAATACTCGATGTCATCCGACTCGTCCACGTATCGCTCCGCCCTCTGTCGCATCTCCGCCAACTGCTCCGCCGACATTTTCGCCTTGATGCTCTCCAAAAACGTCTCCGCGCCCGCCTTTTTCACGCTCGGCGCCGGCGTTCGCGCCACCCCCGGCGCGTCCTCGCGTACGACCAAACCCGGTTTTCTCGCGCTCATCTGCGTCCCACCGCCCTCGGGACGTCCTCGATTCGTGATGTTCCCCAACGCCGCCCTCGCCGGCGTCTTGACGTCTCCAAACGACTTTTGTCCCATCCTCGCCCCGAGTCCTCCGGACGCCCCCAATCCCCCGCCCGCGCCCGTCCCGCGCTTCCCCATCATCGCCGGCGCGTTCTCATCCGTCATCGCCGCCCCCGGGGCGCGAATCGCCGAGCTCGCGCGGTGATATTCCATCGGTTTTCAAAATTTTCAAATTCTTCCGAATGAATCGAATCGATCGCGCGTCGCGTCTCTCGTCGCGATGCGCGCCCTCTCTCGCTCTCCGCGCGACGTGATTCCCGACGCGCGCGTCGTTCGCGCTCGAGCGTCGGATCGGTCGCGACGCGAGGCGACGAGTGGCGTCGACGATGACGATCGCGCGGGTCGACCTGCGTTTGTTCCCCTGGAATTCGACGGGTCATGACTCATCAAAGAGTCCCTCGAGCGCGCGCGCCCCATCCCACGACCCCCCGCACACGTCGACGACGACGTCGAGCGACGACCGAGAATGGCGCGCGTCGTCGCGCGCGCGTCCATCGTCGCGTCATCGCGTCCGCGCGCGCGAGAGGGACGCGCGCGCGACGCCCATCGCGCGTCATCGCCGTGGGCGGCGACCGGCGTCTCGACCGTGGATTCGATGACGACGCGCGAGAACGATGCGCGCGCGTTCTTCTCGCGCGGAGGCGCGCGATGGAGTCGCGCGCGCGATTTTCTCGCGCGCGACGCGATCGCGCGCGGCGTGCGCGGGGGGGGGG
>CEUV01026319.1_pt1 | contig 12046 bp, 8 predicted proteins | sample 356401 | NCBI WGS metagenome assembly CEUV01 (sample SAMEA2622710, study PRJEB7988) | marine metagenome | isolation source: saline water (ENVO:00002010), including
ATTACAAGCTACATCAGAACCACCAGCTACAACCTCTATCTGAGGTGCGGGTTCTCCAACACTTACTGTTTGCGTAACCATACAATTATTACCATCTGAAACAACTACATCGTAAGTACCAGCAGATAGTTGATCAAAAACATTATTAAACTGGAAATTCTGACCCCCATCAATAGAGAACTGAAAAGGACCAACACCAGAATTTACCACAATGTCAATTTTTCCATCATCAATACCAGCACAAGACACATTAGTAACTTGTGAATTATAAGGAAATAAATTATAGGAAATAACAACAGTTGCTATATCTTCAACACAGGGAGGATTATAAACTGTATATGTATATGATCCAGCAGGGTCTACTAGTGGATCTATCACACTAGAAGTTAGGATGTTTCCTGAAGGATCTTTCCAAACTCCACTTGTTTGGGGATTACCTGCTAATAAGGAAAATAAATCAACTGGGCCATCTCCAGTACACATAACCATACTTCCATCTAGACCAGCCCATGGCTGTTCAATAACCTGAATATCCTGAAATGCGTTACCCGTGCAACCAGTTCCTGAAACATAATTATATTCAATCGTATAAATACCCTCTCCAGCAACAGCTGGATTAAATAAACCGTTAGCTACTCCAACCCCAGAATAAACACCTCCTGCTGGCGTACCCCCAGAAAGGGCTAACGGAGAACCATTCTCACAAACAATTGGAAGCGGCGCTAAAGAAGTAGGATTTCCTCCAACAGTAACACAATAGGAATAAGTAAATGTAGAAAAAATAGGACAGGCATCATCAGCAACCGTAACTGTAAAGCAATAAGGACTAGAGCTTGTATCGTTGACAGAAGGAGTCCATTGTAAATTAGCATATGCACTATCTGTTCCATTATTAATAAAATTCATATTCACATTCGGGTCTAGAATCCCCATATTCCATGACATAGTTAAATTATTTGAGTCTAAATCAAATGCATTAATGTTAACATCTAACAAATCTCCAGGACATACTACTGTATCTGTATTGTATGTATTTATTGGAAGTTCATCATAGCCTGTTAACTGAGGGACATTATTTCCTGGACAAGGTAATACCTGCACCTGAATATCTCTTATAATACTACCAATTAATACTCCGTTTCTATACTCTAATACTTCAATTGCAATTACAGTAACCTGCTGAACACCAGCTGTAGGGGTAACACAAAGATTCCCCGTCAGTGGGTCAAAAGATGTAATACCATCAAATGGGTTAAGATTAGAAAAAGGAGCTATATAAGTTACTGTAGTAGCCGCACCTGTTAAAGGTGTAATAATATTATATGCTAAAGAGTCGCCATCCGCATCAAAAGCTCCGTTGTTGTAACAATACAATTGTCCGTCACAGATATAAGATACTGGAGGGTTTGTGAATATGGGAGATGTATTATTATCTGTGTAAGGTTGCGTGTTATTGATTAACGTTTCAACATATATATCATCGCCTCCTGGATTAGTTAAGTTGGTGATTGCACCATTTCTACAGCATTCTGAAGTTGATATAATCCAATCATTACATTCAACCGGAAGGCAAACCTGAGCTTCATAAACATATTCTTGAATACCTGGATATGTTCCTCCAGTACATGTAGTATTATAACCAGGGCATATAGGTGAAATCTCAGTAAAACTAACTTGATTTGCTGTAGCTGACAAAAACTGTCCACATGAAACCGATTGTATATCTAAAAATAATGAGCCAGGTGCTGAAATACCGTCACAATCTCTGTAAAACTTGACAGTAACAGTATAGCACCCTGGGTTCAAACTATCTACTTCGTAGGTAATCTCTAAACCAGCTGCATGGGTTGCGCACGCTTCTTTCGTAGTAAATCCTAACGATAAAATTAAAAGTACAAATAAAACTTTTTTCATGTCTAAACAATTATCTATACAGACTCACCGAGCCCTTGTGTTTATATTCTTTTCCATTTTCTCCGACAGCTGTCATAGAGTAAAAATATACTCCATCTCTTACAGGTTTTCCGGATTTATTACTTCCATCCCATCCTTTTTTAGGATCTGACCATTCATATATTTTCTTTCCCCATCGATTGTAAACTACGACCTTAAATTCTTGAATTGCATGATTTTCTAAAAAAGCAAATTCATCATTTGTTTGATCTCCATTTGGACTAAATACATTGTACATTTCAGCCCAATCTTCTAACTCTCCCTCTAATTCAAAACCTTGTACATCTATTGTATCAGTTGAAGTTGCATAACATTGAGAATTCTCATCTGTTACTGTTAAGACCACCTCATAAGCTCCCACTTCATTATAATCATGAAAAGGATTCGTTTGAGATGAATTATTCTCATCACCGAAATCCCATTCATACAATCCTTCAGAACTAGTGTTAGAAAACTCTACATATAATGGATGTATTCCTAAATAGGTACTAGCCGTAAAACTTGACCAAAGATAAACAGTGTCAGATTGCTCACAACCGTTTTCATCAATTACAGAAAAAGCATAAAAGTTTCCGCTTTCGTAACCCACCATTGTATCTGAACTTATTTCTTGCCCTAGTTCATTAGTCCAAGAATACACATAATCACCAACCCCACCATAAACAGAAGCCGCCAAACTTACGTCATTACACTCTAAACTCAAACCTAAAAACGCTGGTTGTTTAATTTTTACTTCAATCGTATCCATACAAAAAGCATTATCCACAATAATCACCTGATAAATAGCTGCAGGCAAAGATGTAAACACAGGATTATCTACCTGAGTTATACCATTATTTAAATTTATAGTGTATGGAGAAACTGCATCTCCAACATCTAAAACAAATCCTCCTAAAGCCTCTCCATTACAGTTGACATGCGTAGTATCAATTACTGATAAGTCACATTGGGCGTTCCCAAAAAAAACAGAAAACAACAAACAGATTAAGATTGAATTTTTTCTCACGTTTTTTCTTCTAGTATTTAATTCGACTAAAATAACCATATTTTACACATCCTACAAATGTTGAAAACTAGAGCATTTTTTAAGCTTATTCACCCGTCAAAAAATCTACATTTGAAACACATTCAAAAGTCAAAAATCAAATATCATTGATGAGTTATTTAGAGGAACTAAACCCTGCACAAAGAGAAGCAGTAGAACAAACAGAGGGACCAGTAATGGTTATTGCAGGAGCAGGGTCTGGAAAGACACGCGTGCTTACCTATCGAATAGCACACCTAATAAATCAAGGCGTTGACAGTTTCAACATATTAGCTCTAACCTTTACCAACAAAGCAGCTAAAGAGATGAAAGAGCGTATAAGTCAAATTATTGGGGGAACCAATGCGCACAATCTTTGGATGGGCACTTTTCACTCCGTTTTTTCTAAGATATTACGCTTTGAAGCAGATAAACTCAACTATCCTTCCAATTTCACTATTTACGATACTGCTGATGCTAAAAGCCTTTTGAAAAGTATAATCAAAGAGCTGAATTTAGACAAGGATGTTTATAAATCTAATATCGTTTACAGTCGTATTAGTCAGTTAAAAAATTCTTTGATTTCACCAGCTAGATACCAAAGCAATGCAGAAATGAGAATGGATGACGCGCAACGAAAACTCACCGAAATGAGTCGTGTGTACCACACCTACCAAAAACGCCTATTCACTTCTGGGTCGATGGATTTCGACGATTTACTGTTTAACACCTATCTGTTATTGCGAGATTTTCCTGACGTACTGAACAAATACCAAAACAAGTTCAAATACATTTTGGTAGATGAGTACCAAGATACAAATCATGTACAATACATGATTGTAAAACGACTTGCTGCTATGAACGAAAATATTTGTGTTGTGGGTGATGATGCTCAAAGTATTTACGCTTTCAGAGGGGCAAACATCCAAAATATTCTGAACTTCAAGGTTGACTATCCTGATTTTAAAACAGTCAAGCTAGAGCAAAATTATCGCTCTACGCAAACCATTGTAGAAGCAGCGAACAATATCATCAAGCACAATAAAAACCAAATAGAGAAAAAAGTCTTCACAAAAAACAGTAAAGGCGGACCAATTAGAGTTGTGAAAACCATGAGTGACAATGAAGAAGGATACATGGTTGCTCAATCAATTTTTGATATTAGAAACAATCATCAAATACACTATAAAGAATTTGCCATTCTTTACAGAACAAATGCACAATCTCGATCATTAGAAGAGGCGCTCAGAAAAAAGAATATTCCCTATAATATATACGGTGGATTATCTTTTTATCAGCGTAAAGAAATCAAAGATTTGTTAGCTTATTTCAGGCTAATCATCAACTCTCAAGATGAAGAAGCTTTAAAACGTATTATCAACTATCCTTCCAGAGGAATTGGTATCACTACATTACAAAAACTCATAATTACAGCAAATAACAACGAGTGTAGCATTTTTGAATGTCTAGAAAATCCAATAATTCATACTCAAATTGGTGTAAATGCAGGCACATTAACCAAATTAAAAAATTTCACCACCCTCATCAACAGTTTTAAAGCACAATTAGAGAAAGACACATATGAATTAGCGGAAAGCATCGCTAAAATATCCGGATTATTAGGTGAATTATATAAAGACAAAACACCTGAAGGTGTCAGTCGGTACGAAAATATACAAGAACTTCTAAACGCCATTAAAGACTTTTCCGAAAAAGAGAAAAACAGCGAAAATGGAGGTACACTTGAACATTTCATGCAAGATGTAGCTCTTTTAACAGATCAAGATACTGACAAAAAAGAAGATCGAAATAAAGTCACTCTAATGACTATTCATGCTGCTAAAGGACTGGAATTTCAGTATGTTTACATTGTAGGATTGGAAGAAAATCTTTTTCCTTCGCAAATGTCTATTCACTCTAGAGAAGACTTGGAAGAAGAAAGAAGACTTTTCTATGTAGCCCTTACTAGAGCAAAAAAGTTTGCCCAACTTTCTTACACAACTAGTCGTTTTAGATGGGGACAACTGATTGACTGCGAACCAAGTCGCTTTTTAAAAGAAATTGATGACTCTTATTTAGATTGGCATTTTCAAAAAAGAAAGCCTAGCAATATATCCAATAAAAAAGCTTCTTTTAAATTTAATATAAATACTAACAAACGCTATTTCACAAAAAGAAGCACGAATGACGGTAAATCCAGTGTAAATACTACAGCAAAATTTACACCTAGAAATTTAACAAAAGTGAACACTACTGCTAACAAAACAATGAATGAACAAAATAATAGTCATTTGTTACAAGTCGGAATGCAAGTAGAACATATTAAGTTTGGCAAAGGGAAAATCTTACAAATTGAAGGTACTTCAGGCAATAAAAAAGCCATCGTATTCTTTCAATCTGTTGGACAAAAACAACTTTTACTCAAATTTGCCAGATTGAAAATAATCGGTTAATAATTAAAAAAAAACCGTAGCTTCGAGGCAATAATTTAAGCATGGAATTAGAATACAACACACAGCGAGAAAAACTCATTATTTCGGAATACGGGAGACATATCCAAAAAATGGTAGACTATGCAGCAAACCTAAATGATAGAGTAGAAAGACAAAAAATGGCAGAAGGAATCATCGACTTAATGGGCGAACTAAATCCTCACTTAAGAGATGTAGATGATTTTAAACACAAACTTTGGGATCACTTATTCATCATGTCCGATTTCAAATTAGATGTAAATTCTCCTTATGAAAAACCAGAGCTTGATAAATTATTTGAAAAACCTGAACCATTAGCCTATCCAAATAGTAAAATCATATTTAATCATTACGGAAAAGTGGTAGAAATGATGATAGAGGAAGCATGCGCAATGGAAAAAGGTGAGCTAAGAGACAAACTCACTTTAGCCATTGCTAATCAAATGAAAAAGTCTTATATAAATTGGAATAGAGATTCTGTAGAAGATAAACTTATCTTCAAACAATTAAAACAACTTTCTAACGGACAATTATCTCTTTCAGAAAACACTGAACTTGCTTCAGTAGCCGTAATAAAAAAAGGCAACAACAATAGAAAGAAAAAACAAAACAATAAACACCGTAATAAACGTTACTAATGGGATCATTCATTATTGAAGGTGGACATAAGTTAAAAGGAGAAATTCAACCACAAGGAGCCAAAAACGAAGCACTACAAATTTTATGTGCTGTACTGCTTACACCAGAAAAAGTCATCATCAATAATATTCCTGATATTGTTGATATTAATATCTTGATTGAACTACTAAAAGACCTTGGAGTAAAAGTTGAAAAGCTAAGTAAAGAAAGTTATTCTTTCCAAGCAGATGAAATCAATCTAGACTACCTTACTTCTGATGAATTCAAAGCAAAAGGTACACGCATTCGCGGTTCTATAATGATAGTTGGACCACTTTTAGCACGCTTCGGAAAAGGATTTATCCCAAGGCCTGGTGGCGATAAAATTGGAAGGAGAAGACTCGACACACACTTCATCGGATTCCAAAGGTTAGGAGCTGAATTCGAATATGACAGCAAAGAGAGCTTTTACCGAGTCACTACCAAGGGACTGAAAGGCACTTACATGCTTTTAGACGAAGCATCGGTTACAGGAACCGCCAACATTGTTATGACAGCAGTGATGGCTAAAGGAACGACTACTATTTACAATGCTGCCTGCGAGCCGTATCTACAACAGTTATGTAAAATGCTCAATAGCATGGGCGCCAATATTCAAGGAATTGGGTCCAACCTATTAACCATCGAAGGTGTAGATTACCTTGGTGCTTGCGAACACACTATTTTACCTGACATGATTGAAATTGGCTCATTCATCGGCTTAGCCGCTATGACTCAATCTGAAATCACTATTAAAAATGTTAGTTGGAGTAATTTAGGAGTTATTCCATCGGTGTTTCAAAAATTAGGAATTAAACTAGAGCGAAAAGGCGATGATATTTACATTCCTTCTCAAGAATCGTATGAAATAGAAAACTTTATTGATGGATCGATCTTAACCATCGCTGATGCTCCTTGGCCAGGATTTACACCTGACCTACTAAGCATTATATTAGTAGTTTCAACACAGGCAAAAGGAAGTGTACTCATTCATCAAAAAATGTTTGAAAGCCGCCTTTTCTTTACAGATAAACTAATTGACATGGGAGCTCAAATTATTTTATGTGATCCGCACAGAGCCTCGGTCATCGGCCTTAACAGAAAAACACCTCTTCGTGCTACAACAATGACTTCACCTGATATTAGAGCAGGAGTATCATTGTTGATTGCTGCACTTTCTGCAGAAGGAACAAGCACTATTCACAACATCAACCAAATTGACAGAGGATATCAAAATATTGATGATAGGTTGAGAGCAATTGGCGCTAAAATTCAGCGTGTAAAATAATTCAAATACATAACAAATAACGCTTTTTTGTCAGAGGCAGTGAGAAATCACTGCCTTTTTTGTGAACTGCTGACATATTGTCCCCTTTTATATCTTTGGCACCTCATTTGCAATAATAAAAAGTAAACTAAAAAGACTCACCATGAGCAAAAAAGAAGAGCAAGAAAAATTAGAAGAAGTAAAGCAAGAAGAACAAGTGCAGCAGGAAGAAGTAAAAGAGCTTACTCTGGAAGAGAAATTTGCTGAGCTTAATGATAAACACTTACGCCTACATGCTGAATTTGAAAATTTCAAGAGAAGAACAGCAAAAGAACGCATCGAACTTTACAAAACTGCTGGGGAAGATATTTTAGCAATACTACTACCTATCCTTGATGATTTCGAAAGAGCCATCAAAGCAAAAACAGATGCAGGAGAAGAGTTGAAAGAAGAGGAAGGCGTATTACTCATCTACAACAAAATGAAGTCTTCTTTAGAACAAAAAGGTTTAAAAGCTATGGAAGATACTATTGGGCAAGAACTCAATACCGATTTCCACGAAGCCATCACTAATATTCCAGCTCCTAGTGACGATATGAAAGGAAAAATTATTGATGTTATTGAAAAAGGATATTTTCTAAACGATAAAGTAATTCGCTACGCTAAAGTGGTAGTTGCCAACAACGAATAATATGAGCAAAAGAGATTATTACGAAGTATTAGGCGTTTCAAAAGGAGCCAGCGAAAGCGAAATCAAGAAAGCATATCGAAAGATGGCTTTAAAATACCATCCGGACAAAAACCCAGATGACAAAGCTGCGGAAGAAAAATTCAAAGAAGCTGCGGAAGCATACGAAGTCTTAAGTACTCCAGAGAAAAAACAACGATACGATCAGTTTGGACATGCTGGAATGGGGGGAGCCGCAGGGGGTGGATTCGGTGGTGGAATGAACATGGAAGACATCTTCTCTCAATTTGGAGACATCTTTGGAGGAGGCGGAGGCGGCTTCGAAAGCTTCTTTGGCGGTGGTGGCCGCAGTGGCAGACGAAGAGTAAAAGGAAGTAACCTACGTATTCGCATCAAACTAAACCTAGAAGAAGTTGCCAACGGAGTTGACAAAAAAATAAAAGTCCAAAAGCTAGTTCAAGCAGATGGCGTTACTTACAACACTTGTGGCACATGTCATGGAAGTGGGCAGGTCACTAGAGTAGCCAACACCATACTTGGACAAATGCAAACAGCTAGTACTTGTCCAAGTTGTCACGGACAAGGAAAATCAATTGACAAACGACCAAAAGGAACAGATGCTAATGGTATGCTTAAACAAGAAGAAGTTGTCAGCATCAATATTCCTGCAGGAGTAGAAGATGGTATGCAGTTAAAAGTTGCTGGAAAAGGAAACGCTGCTCCATTTGATGGTATTCCAGGAGATTTATTAGTGCTAATAGAGGTAGAAGAACACAAGAGTTTAAAACGAGAAGGACAAAACCTTCACTACGATTGTTACATCAATATGGCAGATGCTGCGCTTGGGTCTAGCGTAGAAATCCCTACTGTTAGCGGAAAAGTAAAAGTGAAAATTGAAGAAGGAACACAAAGTGGGAAAATTCTGCGCTTAAGAGGAAAAGGATTGCCAAGCGTAAATGGATACGGAACAGGAGATTTACTTATCCACATCAATGTCTGGACTCCACAAAATCTATCGAAAGAGGAGAAATCATTCTTTGAAAAATGCAGAGAATCTAAAAGTTTCAACCCCAATCCAACACAAGAAGACAAATCCTTTTTTGACCGTGTGAAAGAGATGTTTAATTAAACCCTCAACAACATATATTATTATCTTTGGGCTAGTCGTTATATACTAGCCCATTTTTATGTCTAGATTCATTGTAATTATACTTTTATCATCTAGCCTTTCTATTTTCGGACAAGAAAGATTAAAGATGACTATTGGAGCAGAAAAAACAGTTCCAATAATGGGCTACAATGCTCCATTAACTCACTCTCCCGGCTGGGAAAACAATCAATTTTGCGAAGCCGTAAAATCGCTCCATCCAGGAATACTTCGTTATCCAGGAGGAAGTAATAGTTTTTATTGGGATTGGAAAAAAGGAAGAACCAAAAATTTTGGTGAATTAAGTCAAAATATAATAAAGATAAATCCTGATTACACTTCAGAGTATCTAGAAACTAATGCCCAAACAGGAAAAGATTCTTTCTGGAAACAAATTAAAAGGTACAACAGAAAAAACTATACCTCAAACACCATTTCACAATTTTCACAAGGTGCTCAACACACTCAATCAAAAGTAATTTTTGTTTTAAATATTATCTCTAGCACTTTAAATGATCAACTTAAAATGTTGGAAGAGGCTAAACTGTATGGTTTGGAAATTGACAGAATAGAAATCGGTAACGAGATTAACCATAAACATAAATTACTTCAAGAAATTTATCCAAATATTAAAACATATGCTGACACTTGTGAAGTATGGATAAATCGTATTAGAGAAAGTTTTCCAAATGTAAAAATAGGTGTTGTCGGAGGAAGTAAAGGAATTTTCAAAAATTGGAACCAAGTCTTAACTAACAGACTGTCAACCTATCAAAACATTGGATTCGTTCTCCATTATTACCCTATTTTCTCAGAAACAGTTGACTTAAATAATGCTTTAGAATATCAACAGTTTATTGCCACCACTGCAACAGATTTAGAAAAAAAATTACAAAATTGGGCATGGCATCAAACACAATCTTTCCCTACTTGGGTAACCGAATACAATATCATTGAAAAAGGAAACAAAACGCTTCACAACACTTGGGCACACGGCCTGTTTACAGCTATGCAAGTTCATCATCTCATTCAAAAAACTAATGCTGAAGTTTTCACTTTTCATTCCATTGGATTTGACAAATTCACTCCTTTTTCCGCTATTGATTTGACCAGCAAAAAAAATACTAAATACGAAAAAACAGCCTCAGGCTTAAGCACTTCATTATGGAATAAATTGACCCAAAATGCTACTAGTATGCAATCAATACAACTAAACAATCCTTCTTGGAGCTTAAGCCATTCCTCAAGCTTTAACCCTATTTTTGCTTACAAAGTCACCGGTGAAAAACAAAAATTATTCATCTGCAACACCTCGGAAACAGCTTATCGGATCACACTAATTGATGTAGGAATAAATGGAGGAGAAATAGAACAATACTCAGGTAGTTTAACACATGATGTAAGAGGAGAATTAAATCAAGGTGACGATTGGAAAGTCACAAAAAAAGCAGTCAAAAACACTATAGAAATACCACCCTACTCGATTACTTTAATAGAAGAATGATCAACTTATTTGAAGCCAATAACATCCACAAACAATATGCCGGACATAAGGCACTAGATGGAGTAAGCATACAAGTCCCACAAGGAAGTATTTATGGATTATTAGGTCCGAATGGAGCTGGAAAAACTACCTTTATTCGCATCATCAATCAGATTACTGCTACTGATAGTGGAAACATCACTTTTAATGGAGAGTCATTACAGCAAAAACACATTTCACAGATTGGTTATTTGCCTGAAGAGAGAGGGCTCTATAAAAAGATGAAGGTAGGCGAACAAGCGCTTTACCTTGCGCAACTAAAAGGACTGAGTAAAAAAGAAGCAAAAATAAAACTCCGTCATTGGTTTCAAAAACTAGAAATCACTTCTTGGTGGGACAAAAAAGTAGAAGAGTTATCCAAAGGGATGGCGCAAAAAGTACAGTTTATCACCACGGTTTTACACGATCCCAAACTGCTTATTTTCGATGAGCCATTCAGCGGATTTGATCCCGTAAATGCAGAACTCATTAAAAAGGAAATTTTAGCGCTTAAAGAACAAGGAGCTACCATCATCTTTTCTACTCATCGCATGGAATCGGTTGAAGAATTATGCGACCACATTGCCCTCATCAATCAAGGGAAATGTATTTTACAAGGAAGTGTAGATGCAGTGAAATCTGCTTATAGAAGTCACACCTACCAATTGCAGTTTGAAGGAGAGCTGAAAGCTGTAAACGATTTTGAAATCATTTCTCAAAAAGAAAATAATGCAGTCTTCCAAGCCCTCAACGGAAAAGACTCCAATCACTTGTTACAGCAATTACTTCCTCAAGTTAAAATTGTCTCTTTCCAAGAGCAATTACCGAGCATCAACGATATCTTCATCCAAAAAGTCAGTGAATAATGAACAGCATCTTACTCATCATACAAAGAGAATACTTATCAAGAGTGCGTAAAAAGAGCTTCTTGATCATGACGCTCCTCACTCCTTTTTTAATGGCCGGAATTGTGGTGGTTCCCACCTACCTAGCCATGAACTCAACAGAAGAGCGAAATATTGCCATTTTAGATGAAAGCAATCTCCTTCCAGTTTTAGAAGCTACGGATGAAATTACACACTTTCATTATGTTGAAGGAAATATTGAAACCGAAAAAGAACATTTAAATTCTGAAGTATTTTACGCCTTGGTGCACATCCCCCCTAGTGAAAGCTTGGAAGAGCTTAAGGATAAAATCACCATTTATTCAGACAAGCAAGTGAGTTTATCTGTGAGGGGGCAAATTGAAAACCTCATTGAAAACAAGGTAGAAAAAATCAAACTCGCTGAAGCAGGCATTGACACTCAAACCCTAAA
>CEUV01054995.1_pt1 | contig 11955 bp, 8 predicted proteins | sample 356401 | NCBI WGS metagenome assembly CEUV01 (sample SAMEA2622710, study PRJEB7988) | marine metagenome | isolation source: saline water (ENVO:00002010), including
TTTTTTTACTCGTCCTCCCTCATGCGAGGGTGGAATGGGATGTGGGTCACTGAACACCTCCATGACCCAAGTCAATTCGAAGTGGAATGCGAATCACAGCCACCTCATCAGGCGTCAGCCTGCTGATGAATGGCACCTTGTCGGCCGTAAAGCCCGGTGGCATCCATGGTTGGATGAGAACGTCAACGAGAGGTTCCATCGATCGATTCTGTGCACGAACGGTTACAATCACGTTACCATTTCTCATTTCGTACCCGGTTGCAATTGAAAGTTTTCGTGAAAGTGGGATTTCGTCCGCTCCGTGCCGACGGTCTGCTTGAATCTCAAATCGCACTGGAAGATTTCCTCCAGGGCCAATAACTGGCACATCGATGAAGGATGGTTTTGCAACCCATCCCTCCGGCACAGGCGGGGCCAGCCGCATCATTGGAAGAGGGATATCACCATCGTTGATGATTCGAACAAGTAGGATACCTGTTTCCCCTCCAGCAGGCCATCGCGTATCGACAGAGAGCCAGAAATGACGGAACAAGAATGGATTGAGTGTTGAAGAATTACCGCCAATTAGATCGTCGACGAGATATTCTACTTCTGTGGCTGCGTAACCGACGTCACCTATTTCCGCAGCACCTGTAGCATTGCGGAGACGACGAAGAACGTTCTCGACCTCTTCTTCAGCAAGTGCCTTTTCTCGCAACAATCGATGCAACATAGCGATACTGCGTCGCAAGTACAAAACATCCTCCTCGAGGACATTGAGTGCTTTTTCAGCACGACGGACGCTCTTACGAGCACGACGCAATCGGTGTGTCTCGAGGAAGGTCTTGGCCTGAAGCAGGTCAAGTTCGGTGGTTGCAAGGGAGTTGACCTCATCGCTAACGACGTTCTGCACGAGAGACTCGAGTTCTCGGCTGGCCTGCATCAATCTCTGAGCGGATTCGTTGGAAGCTGCAATCGCGGCTTGTGCGTCTGAGAGGTCACCATCCCCCAATTCCGAGTCCATGATGAAATCATCCTGCTCAGTCTTGCTCTTCGCCATCTGACATCACCTCCTCTGAAGATTCTGAGTTTGCTTGACCGTCTGAAATTGACACCGATTGAGGTTGATCAAGGATGGCAGAGAGGTCGAGCCCATCCATGGCAAGCTCGTTCAGTAGACGTGCCGGATCGCCAAGGTCACGTTCGATTCGTGTCGCCTTGACCTCAATGTCCGTGAGTTTGCCGTAGAGGGAGCCATACAACTTGTTGGCGCGTCGAAGGATGAACCAAACAACAATCGTGGAAAGGAGAATGTAACCGACAAGCGAAATCAGGTTGGCCTCATCTGGTGTCATTTGTGGAGGCAGGCCCAAGACGACGCCGACAAACCCGAGCAACGGTAGGCTAAGGATGATGGTGAGTTGCCGACGTGAATCGGTAAGTGCTTGGAAGTGATCGGCATAGATGGTAGAGATACCTTTCCGTGCACGTTGGTAATCTTCGTGAATGTACCGGAATTCTTCGCTGCTCCGCCATGCCATTCTCCAAACCCAGAGCGAGGCGAGGACGATTGAAACCGGACCCCACCATGCTGCGTCATAAAGGTGGAAGAGGAATCCAAGCATGATGACACCAGAATAGACTGCGCCCAAACGGTACTTCTCGTTCTGATTGGTCAAACCGATCAAACCGATTGTGACAATCAATGCAATACCGAATCCTGCAAATGCAGTGAGTGTAGAAGGAGCGTTTGAATCAACTTCTTGGGTGAAGACCACAACGTCGTTTTCGACGACGTTGTTGAGTGCATAGTCGGATTGGATGCTCACTGTACAGTCGGCACCCTTGCTTTGCTCCCACCAATCCAACGTTTCACCGGTAATCTTCCAGCGCAACGTTTCAATCTCACCTTCTGCAAGGAATGGAATAAAGGCAGGAGCATCCTCGATAACCAATCCATCACAGACGAGTTGTGCCCCGATACCGACTGCTAACGCAGTTCCTTCGTTCTTCATATCGAACTCGAGGTAAGCCGTTTGACCTTCCATAATGAAATCGAGTTCATTTCCGATCGAATCAACGATTCGTTGGGAGTCAGGGTCAATCATTGGATCGGCATAGACGTTCAATGCAAACCGGAAGGTTTCTTCAGTAACCGGTTCATTGGGGTCGGGATGATGCAGTCGCATCTTGATGTCGTATCCATCACCGGGCAAGATGTATGGACGATCTGGCACCTTGACATTGAAGATCAGATTTGGAGAGAGGACGTACGCAGGTCGCTCAGGGAGTTGTATCAGTTCACTTCCAGGAATGCAGGGAGCTGAGAGGTTGATGTAGTGCACACTCTCATCGCCTTCAAGGTTGATGAGCGAAATATTCCAGACATAATCTTCCTCGTCAAGGCCGAGACTGTTGATGTCGAGAATACGGTCAATTCCACAGAACTCGATTGAATAGGCAGCAGGAGCAGTGTTGAGATATGGAATGTGCGAGTATTCTATTGGAACGGTTACTGGATCATCGTTGGCTGGGGCTTGAAGTTTGTCTGCGTATCCCGTGTCGAAGAGACGCTTCATCTTGAGCGAGGTCATCAATTCGCCACTCCCGTCAACATCGACATCCGCCGGGACAATGGTAACACGGAGGTCCGCTGCGGTGGAGAGTGTAGTACTGCTGCTACCTGCAGCGTTCTTGTCGACATTGACAGTCAATTGAGTGGGGATGTTTCGTCGCAGCAACAACTGTGTCGATGAATCTCCTGTGTTGACAATCCAGTCATCGCTGGCAGTCGTTAAGCCGGGTGCACGAACTTCGTAGCCAATGTCAACGTAGACGTCTTTGTTCCCTGTATTGGTGATGACGGCGTTCCACACACGGTTGTCCCCTTCGTGGAAGAAATACTCGCTTTCCCACCCCTCGATGGTGTACGTGAATACTGGAGCAACGATTAATTGCACCTTTTTGAGGACATAAACCTCGTCTGTGCCGGGGTTGTAGATGGTCAGGTTTGCATCATGGACTGCTCCGTCGAGGAGATTATCGGTTCCGTCCAGAGCAGGGATCTCAATGTTGAACGAACCGTTCGATTGTCCGTCGATTGGAATGGTGAATGATTGAACCGTTGGAGTTGCAGTCCAGTCCCCATCAACGGTGATATTGATGTTCACGGTTTCGACCAAATTTCCTGTGTTTAGCAAACTAAACGGCAGGTTCACGACAGTTCCAGGGACCGCCACGAGCGTATCAGGAGCGGTTAACTGGACATCGTGGACTTCGGTAATATTGGCAATAATGTTGGCGTTTAGTTCAACGAGGTTTCCATTTTCATCAAGCATGGAAACCGTCAAGACAGCCGTGTAGATTTCATCAGCACTTGCATCCGCAGAAGGAATGATGTTGATGCGAACGGAAGATTCGTAACCTGCGGCAACGACGACGCTCGATTCAGTATCGAGTACAAAGGAGACATCGTCGTAACTTCCATCATCCAACGACAGCGAGAACGTTGTCGGTGCGTTTCCTGTGTTTTCGATATTCACAAACGCAGAAAGTTGCTCATTTGGAGAAATGTCGATTAATTGACTGGAGGGTGTCAACTCCGCATCGATGCTTTCACCGACACGTATGTCCATCGTTTGTTCACCGATGTAGGCGCCTGTGTCAAGGTCATAGTAGCGAACAGTTAGCGGCTGAAGAAGTCCTGACGGCGCAAGAGGATCCGTTTTGACAGTCAATGTTACAAGCGATAGGTGAGCGCCGCTTGCAGCAGGATAATCCTCAAAATCACTTGCGAGGTTCAGAATGGTGTTGTCAGGACTTGTTGTCGTCAAATTTGCATACCAACCAGAGGGTAAGTTCTCGACAATCTCTAATCGGAAATCGGAACGGTCGTTCCCGGTGTTAGCGAATGTAAACATGAAATCTGTGTCTACTCCAACATTCGCATCAAGAGGGCCAGTCTCGGTAATTTCCGCATTGACAACTCTTGGCACAACGATCGACAGATTCTGTTCAATCGTTGGAGCATACACAGAGGAGGCAGTGTGTACACCACCGAGTGTTGGAGTTGTTGTTACCGGAATTTTTACTGTGCCAGCAAGCGGAATTTGACCGACTCGGCTTTGAATTCCAAGTGATGCAGGGAATGACTCTCCGAGTGTGAGACCAGATGTCTGATTTGGACTCACTGATGCATTCCAGCGATCGGCTTCGTTGAATCCACCTGAAGTGAGCGCTTCAAAGGAAATATTGCCCACTGTGATGTTTGCATCAATGGTTTCTGACAGGTCAGAAACCAAATTATGGCGAACCTCAACGTTGAGACCAAGTATTTCATTGACACCGATTGTCGAACCAGCGTTGAGAACATCGCTCTGAGTCAAAAAGATCGTGTCGACAGGAAGGCCGGGGTCGACAACAATGGCTGGCCGGACTTCAATCTGCCCTGAATCCGAACTCGGGATGCTTCCAGCATCAGCTATTGCCGTGACGTACACGTTCAAACTGCTCCCCGCAGCGTTGTCTTCCGCAGGGACAAGTGGCAATTGAATGGGCGGCACTTCGACTTCAATAAACCCTGAAACCGTCTGTCCAACAGCCAATTCACCAGTGTTATCAATCGATATGTTGTGAACCCAATTGAGAGGATTCGATGTGAATCCTGCAACCAGATCAAAGGATGTCATGGCATTTCCAGTGTTCGTGATGTTGAATGCAATTGTATCCGATTTTCCTGGAAGTACGTGTGTTGTGTCGTTTGTTATGTCGACTGTGGCCTCAAGATACTCTCCAGCCATGACTCGAGTTGTATTGGACAAAGTGTGGCCGCTTCCAGCAGAGGTTATCGAGAATGAGATGATGTCAACTTCAGACAATGAGGTGCCATGCGGAACGGTGACGTGGATGGGTACCAGTGTGGTTGCTCCGCGTATGAGGAAATCAGTGAAGGTACCGTCGAGGGAAGTGTCTGCCCAACCTTGAGTGGAACTAACGCTGATGGTGAAACTGTCTGTCGTCGACCCAATGTTTTTCACAGTGTAAAACAGTGTAGTCGAATCACCTGGGGAGGTGGTGCGCTTTGCAGCACCGATGAGTTCCGCAATGTAATCACTAAATGTTACATCAAATTCCTTGTATGTATCCGTGACGGGACCGCTTCCATCATCCAAAACGACACGAACCGACATGTTCCACAAGCCTGAAAATGAGGAGGCATCGAACGTAGCGTTGAGAGGTAATGCCTCAACATTTCCGATGTTTGTGTTGTACGTAGATGGTGGATGAATGGTCTTGATCTCTGAATCGATGTTGACTGTCGATGGCGTAGCCGAGGCATTCGTCAGCACAATCTGCATACGAGCAGAGAATGGCATAACTCCGTCATTGACGACTGAGACATTGAATTTGTGTGACGTACGCTCCAAGAATGCGCTTGTACTCCCTGAGGTAACGGTCGGAAGGGTTTCAGGAGTCGTAATGGACCAATCGAGCAACCGTTCGACATTAAAATCTCTGCGATATTCATTGTTTGCGATGTTGGCGTCGTTTGCACCTGAAATGCGAGCAAACAGTGTTTGTGACGGTCCTGTTGTTGCAGTCCAACTCATCAAGTAAGTCGCAGGCCCTGAATTCGCAGCCATAACGCCTAGGTCAACGGTATTTACAACCTGCTCAGCTGCGTTCGGAGAGCCTTTATGCACCAGAGAAAGGAAGGCGTTTCCGGAGGATGAGCCAGCATTTGAAACATCAATCCTAACGGTGTGTGTGTTTGGGGCGAGAACCAAACCACTGCTGGTAAAGACGGAGCCTGCTCCGTCAAAAAGTACCTCATTAACTTGGAAATCAGGCCCTGATCGTGCGCTTGTCGTGGATGCATCAGCGAATGGTAAAGCAAGATGGCCAACGAGCAACACAACTAGGAGGATTGGAAGCAACTTCTGCCTAAACATCAGAGTTACCTCCTGCCTTTTCGAATCGTTGAATGGTCACGGCCTTACCCTGCGATTTCCAAATCTCGAGAAGTTGATTGAGAAGACGATCGTGTTCCTCATCCGAAATTCCGAGTCTTCTTCGCTCTTCCCATAGCAACAATTGCTCAGTACGAGTCAGCAGTGCATCACGAAGATACAACTCAAGCGTGCGGCGATATGCATCACGATCGGACACGGCGTACACGATGGACGTGCCGGGCAGCTGGTCTGCACGATTTTGAATGAAGTTACCGAGGTTCAGTGCCTCGTCGTAGGAAAGGTTGCGACGGTCAAGATCGCTTTGTATGGTCGAAGCGATGCTTTGGAGTTCGTACTTGGTTTTAGCACGCTGAATTTTCTTGAAGTATTTGCGGCTTCGTCGCGTCATGCTTGGAGCCGCCATGACATGTCTTCCTCACTGGCAGTTTATCAAACAATTGCCTCTAAATCATCAAATTATTTATTATGCATCAAATTTTATGCATTTAGCATCAGAGTGTTGGAATGACTTCTTGCGGCCAAAACCAAGCATTGATGACGTGCATCGACATCCAACATCCATGAGCAAACCTGTTACACTTGAGATCGGAGACAACGCCCCCTCCTTTGCATGCAAAGATTCTGCGGGAAATGAGCATGATTTAGCCACATATGGCGCAGAAGGCAAGACTGTGATTCTCTACTTTTATCCCCGTGATTCTACGCCCGGATGCACGAAGCAAGCTTGCGATTTTCGAGACAACATGGGTCGTTTCAACAAAGATGATCACGTCGTCCTTGGCGTTTCCAAAGATTCCGAAGCATCCCATGAAAAGTTCATTGCGAAACAAGAACTCAATTTTCCGCTCTTGATGGATACAGAGGGGTATTTGCACGAACTGTTCGGAACATGGCGCATGAAGAAGAATTACGGCAAAGAGTATCTGGGATGCGTCCGATCAACTTTCGTTATTAGCCCCGATGGAACCATCAAGTGGTGCCGATACAACGTTCGAGCAAAAGGTCACGTTGACATGCTCATGCGTGAACTTGAATTCGAAGATTGAGGGTAACCCATGGACCAAGACGTTGGTGGCGAGCGCGTGGCCTTGTCCACTACATCGTATGCCTACAAACCATGCTACATTGGGAAACATCTCAAGATCGGCGAAAATGTTTCGATCGGTTCGATGTGCCACATTGGCCGTAACGTCACCATCGGAGCCAACAGCAACATACAAGGGTCAAATTACATCGCAGATAGAAGTGTGATTGGCAATTATGTCTTCATCGGTCCAAATTCGACCATACTCAACGACAAGTATCCACCATCAGGTAATGCAACCAAATGGATTCCAGTTCACATTCACGATAATGCCGTCATCGGAGGAGGATGCACTGTGCTACCGGGTGCTCACATTGGAAAGAGGGCAGTGCTTGGAGGAGGTTCCGTTCTGACGAAACCCCTTCCAGATGGGGAGGTATGGGCTGGAAATCCTGCACAATTTCTTATGACTCGAGAAGAGTACGACGATAAGAGGTGACGAAAATGGAAGGCAAAGCACACGTCATCTCGTTTCTCAAGAAATGCATCGATTATGCCAATGCCTCCATCGAACGAAAGCAGAAACGAGGCGATGTTGAAGACATCGCAAAATGGGAGGCGTATCGTGACTACACCGCACATGCAGTTATGGAGGTCGAAGCAGGTGAGCTTGACCGATGGTTTCCTTCTCAACAAAAGGCGCTTGGAGAATCTGAGGTGAGCAGTCTCAGCCTTGATGCACTCACACATGATACCCGCTCAGCATGGTTGACCAACCTTGCAAGTCCACGGCCGTTGGCGCTCATCGCGACATCATCCGATGAAGGAGTTCGCAACATTGCCCCTTACACCTCACTGTCAGTTGTATCCAATTCACCACCGATGGCGGTTGTATCGCTCTCAGCAGACCGAAACGATCGTTGGAGAGATACATTGTTGAACATGCGACAAACAAAGATGGCTGTTCTCAACTTCCTCCCGGTTTCATTGGACGCAGCAACCATTGTTGAACAAACTGCAAAGCCAATTGCCCACGGCATGAGCGAATGGGAGGCGTTTGGGTTGGAAAGTTTGGATTCAAACGAACTCGTCATGAACGATGCTGCCTTTGCCATCGTTGGTGAATTGGTCCAAGAGGTTGACCTGCCTGATGCAAAAGCCAAATTAGCCATCCTTCGATTGTCAGACATTCTCATTCCTGGTGGAATTGACGAGGCCCAGCCTGCACACATTCTGTGTCAACACGGTTTGAATCGTCTCATGGCAACGCCGACAGAGTGGCATTACAACATCGACCGAAGCGTTTGAGCGAGGCCGTCATCGAGTGCTGTGTTGGCTTGCCAATTCAGATGCTTCTTGGTCTGCCCGAGATTGGGCAAACGGCGTTTTGAATCACCCGGATGTCCTTGCTCGTAGCTAATTTGGACCGTTTGACCTGCTTCGGTTTCAACAAGTTCAGCGACTCGTTGAGCAAGGTCAAGCATGGTGCATTCTTCCTCAGAACCGAGATTCAAACTCATTCCTTCAAGACCATCAACCAGACCTGCGGCCTCGATACCACGAACGAGGTCATCAATGTAGGTCAACGAACGAGTTTGCGAACCGTCACCATGAACGATGATCTCTCCTTGGTGAACAGCACGTTGCAACATCATTGCGACCACTTGACCATATTCGTTGCCGAGCAATCGAGGCCCGTAGCCATTGAATGGGCGCACGATCCGTGCATCGAGACCTTGACGAACAGCATGTTGGACAGCCAATTCACCGAGATACTTGCTCGCCCCATAGGCATGTCGTTGGTGTTCATGGGAGACAGGAAAAACCGAGGCTTCATTGCCTCCGAGTGGCATAATTTCTGATTCTCCATATGCTTCAGGTGACGAAGTGAAGACGTAGCGACAGTTGTTTTCTTCTGCAAACTCAAGGGAACGCAACGTCGAATTGAGATTAACATCCATCACCATCCTCGGTTCTTCATGAAACCACTTGGTTCCATTGATGGCTGCGAGATGATAGACAATGTCAACACTACTCGGGTTTGCAATCATCTCATAGGTCGTCGAAACACACGCATCTCCCTCGATGAAGGCAATGTTGTCTTCAACCATACGCAAGTTCTCTTTCAATCCTCTCCAACAATTATCGATGACAACAACGTCGTGGCCGTTTTCCACAAGGGATTCAACAAGACTTGAACCGAGAAAACCAGCACCTCCTGTGACGAGGATTCGCATCGTTTCACACTCGCTCAAGTATTTCAATCGAAACCTGTCCTTGCTCTCGCTTCAATCGAACAAGGTCTCCATCGTTGACCACCATGCATGGGTCCTCCTCAAACCCATGTCCATATGGGACGTTCAACAGCGAACATGCAGGAAGCGTCAACGGACAGACGTCCCGATTGACGATGGCAAGTGGACCCTTGTTTTCGTACAACAAGCCCATCAGAACGTAGGGAGCAACGGTTGAACCAGATCCCTTCGGGTAGATGAGAACGGTGTCCTCAATCGCACGACCATCAAGGGGATGTCCGGCTTCCTCAACAACGCCAGTATCACGGTTAACATAGCCAAGATACGTAATTGGAACGTCGGTCACCATCGCTCGACCTTCAACGCAGAAGTCGCTTTGTGAATTCAAACCAGAACCGTTGATGGTTTGAAGGCCAGTCTGTGACGTCTTTGCACTAACGTGACCTCCATGGGAAGATTGAGCAAGCATAGGCGTTGGCCCATTTGCTCGCTCAGGGTCAATGGCATGACGAACGCATTCCTCGATTGAAGCCACACTCGTGGGGATTCGATTCAGACCACTGGTCAGGTAATGTTCTGCTTTCATCGAATTTGTCAACAAATGATTGTATTTGTCTCGGTTGTAGGGCGTGACCTCTGGACAAGTGTCAACAAGAACCAAGGCACCTGCTTCTTCCAACATTGAAACAGTTCCATCCGCCTCAGCCAAGGCATAATTCTCTTGATTTGTGAACACCCATAGCCGTTGATTTGGAATGGATTCTCCAAACTCCATGTGCGTGCGAAGCGCTGCTGCAGTCGTCCGCATTTCTTCCAAACTGGCTTGTGGACATCCAATAACGATGAGATCCACCTTTCCTTGAGGACTGAGTTCTTCATAACGGGCCTCGAGATCCGATTGAGTGAAGACAAGCGTTCCTTCCCAATCGATGGAATCAATGGGTTGCGTAGGCGGTTCAGTATGCCCTTCCACCCACATCATCGGTGAGCCGTAATTGGCGGCTGCAGCAGTTAATGCCTTTTTTCGCGCAAAGGAAATGAAATCATCGAGACCCTCTACATACGGCATTGGTCCGAACGGCAGGTCCCACTCAGGCTTCGCATTCTTTCCAATCCAGTCACCAAGGATGGAATAGTCGGAGAGCGTTTCCAGTTTGCATGCAACAACGACCTTGATGTTCGGTTGACGATTTGACTCAAGGTGCAACCCCCATGCGGGAGCATATCCTGTAAGGGCTGTTGCAAGGGCGCTCAATCCTGACTCACGATTGGTGATTAAGGACGTCCATGTGTTCGAATAACAAACCGCATTCGACTCGGCCCATGATGCAGTGTCACCCTCAATCTCGATACCTCTGTCGTAAGGTGTACATGACAATGTAGCTTCGATACCGAGTCGGTCATATGCCTGAACAATCTCGAATTGTTGCTCGAGAAAATTGGGCCATGCAATCCCCATTTCTTCCATTTTTTCCCGATCGCACCCCGCTGAATTCAAGGTCGTTGGAATAACAACAGTTCCATCATCATCTCCACTCAAATCCTTGAGGAAGGTACGCAACCCATGGCCTCCAGTAATGACTGAAACGCCAGAAACGTGAGCATGGTCTACCTCGACAAAGGATTCTGCTTTCGCAACGCGTGCAAGGTCAACTACGAGGCGAGCAGCCTTCTGCCGAGTCGGTCCTTCCTTGCCTTCCAACTGCTCCGACAAGCGCTTTGGAAGTTGCATGAGTTGACGCAGACACCGGCGCTTCATCAAGACTCGTGTTCACAACCGATGGTTTTGATACGGTTGACGTCGCTCCTCCGTTTATGTCCTCAACTGAGAACAACACACAAGAAGCCCGCCGTGATGAACAACAAACACGTTTCCTATCACGTGAAAACATCGTCAAGATGTTGAAGACAACCATCGTGCTTAGTGCACTATTCATGTCCATCTGGGCAGTTGTTCTGAACCAGTCGGTTGCATCACTCGATGGAGCCGAAGATGAAGAGTCCGCTATTCTCGTCGAAACAGAAGGACGTGAAGCAGACGTCTACTGTCCAGAAGGTGGAGCAGACATCTTCCTTGGCACAGATTTCGATGGTGATGGGAAGCTCTCAACAAATGAAATCACCACCAGTACCAAGGTCTGTCATGGTCAACAAGGCCTTTCTGGACCTCAAGGTCAATCGGGACAGGATGGAGAAAACGGATTCAATGGAAACTCAAGTCTCGTTAATCTGACGGCATTGTCACCTGGGATTCCTTGCCAATTCGGGGGAATTCAAATCCAGTCAGGAATCGATAACGACCAGAACCAATTCCTTGACGAGGAAGAAGTGCACACAACGGCCCATATCTGCGATGGTCAACTCGGAGACGAGGGGCCTGAGGGTCAGCAAGGAACCGATGGGGCGCAAGGATACTCTGCTCTCATTGAACAACATCAAGCTCCAACCTCCATTTGTCCTCAAGGCATCGTCATGCACTTCGGTGTCGATGATGGAACCGACATGGCAACGGCAAACGACGGAATTCTTCAACAAGACGAAGTTCGAGAATCGTTGCAAATTTGCTCTGAACAATTGTATGAAGGATTAGTTTTTGATTCCAATACAGGTGTTACAAATGGATTCTCTAGCGAGTGCAGTAATTTCCAGAACTCGGATATTGTTCTGTTTTCTTCGAACGATGGAACAAACGGATGCGAACTTTGGATTCTCGATCAAGAGAACA
>CEUV01085130.1_pt1 | contig 11952 bp, 9 predicted proteins | sample 356401 | NCBI WGS metagenome assembly CEUV01 (sample SAMEA2622710, study PRJEB7988) | marine metagenome | isolation source: saline water (ENVO:00002010), including
AGCGACATATGGTTCGAACATCTTCATGCTCCATCGTGCGTCTTGTTGCCATCCGTCATAGCATAACGTCGATGCAAACGCGCAACCGGGAAGCTGACAATCTCGTCGCCGCCGGCAGGTGTATCGTCGGAGATACAGTAGGGCTCTCTTCCGTCCGGGTGTGCATGGTAATGGACGCGGCGGCGGCCCACGTCCTTTGACTCGCCGGAAGCGGCACCGTGCATCAGATCGACTTTTCCGCACTGCTGACGAAAATAGGCGACAACGTGAACCGATCGGACCTAATACCGTGCGCAGTAGCACCCGCAAAAAGGCGCCCTGCAACAAAGGTTCGCAGTTAACGATTTACCGGAAGCCCCACATCGACACAGGCGCGAGACGCCGCTCATTCATTGCTTCTTAACCATAGTCCGTGAGGATACGCGAGCGAACAAGCTCCGATACGCGCAAATTCATCTGGCAAGTCACAGCTCTCTTCCCCTCGGCCCGTCATAACAGGGCCTTCAGGTTAAAAAAACCCACACGGCAACGTATTCTCTCTACCCAGTTTAGAGCGACCCGGTCTTAACGAAGTCGAAATTTCATGTAAATTGCTGATACGAGATCAAAGGCTTGGCGCATGAACTACGATATCGTACCGGGAACAATTGTTCGTCACCCGACAGAACATGACTGGGGATTGGGACAGGTCCAATCAGTCGACGGTTCGCGTATCACCGTAAACTTCGAAAATTCTGGGAAGCATCTGATCAACGGGGACGTAATCAACCTGGAAACAGTCCACGAGACGGAACTAGATGACTGATGACAGACAACAACCGCTAAAATTCTGGAGCCCGGGTTTGGGTGGCAAGGGGTCCGCAACACCAAAAGGCCGACAACTCTCACCCGAGGCAGCGCTGCAGATATCCGATTTGCTGGGAGATATGACGCGCAGCCGGGACATGCTGATCGAAGCGCTTCATCTGATCCAGGACCGATACCGGTGTCTGGGTCCGGATCATCTGGTGGCGCTGGCCGAAGAATTTCAGCTGGCCCTGACAGAGGTATTTGAAACAGCGACGTTCTATCATCATTTCGATGTTCTTGAAGACGGACGGAGCGCTCCCCCGGCAATCACAATCAGGGTATGCAATTCCATTACCTGCGAAATGTCTGGCGCAAAAGAACTGATGTCGGAACTGAGAGACAACCTGGGCGACGATGTCAGGATACTTTCCGCACCCTGCATGGGTGCATGCGACCGGGCCCCGGCTGTTGCCGTCGGCCAAAACCAGATCGTACATGCCACGACCGACCGCATACAAAGTACGGTTGAGGCAAAAGATTTGGAGGCCGTTATTCCCAGCCACATCGATTACGCCACCTACCTCTTGGAGGGCGGTTATAAGACGCTTAAACGATGCCTCGCAGATGAGTTAACGCCGGAAGAAGTCATAACAACTCTCGAAAGCTCAGAACTACGGGGCCTGGGCGGTGCCGGTTTCCCGACCGGACGAAAGTGGCGCATCGTCAGAGAGTTCCCCGGTCCGAGGCTAATGGCCGTGAATGGCGACGAGGGAGAGCCCGGTACCTTCAAGGACCGTTATTTTATGGAACGTGATCCTCACAGATTTCTGGAAGGCGTCCTGATCGGGATGTGGGCGTTGGAAGTAGAGGCTTGTTACATCTATCTCCGCGACGAATACCCGGCGATCCGGGCGATCCTCACCAATGAACTCGCGAAGCTTGAAAAAACCGATCTGCTGAAACCGGGAACGCTCCATCTGCGCCGCGGTGCCGGCGCATATGTGTGCGGCGAAGAATCCGCGATGCTCGAGAGCATCGAAGGTAAACGCGGCCTTCCGAGACACAAGCCGCCCTTCGCCGCAGAAGTGGGCCTTTTCGGGAAACCGACCCTGATCAACAACGTGGAAACGCTTTTCTGGATACGAGACGTTCTGGAAAAGGGGCCGGAGTGGTTCTCTGGACACGGACGAAACGGACGAAAAGGCCTAAGGACATTCTCGGTTTCGGGCCGTGTTCGGGAGCCGGGCGTCAAGATTGCCGGAGCCGGCATCACAATCCGCGAACTGATCAACGAATATTGCGGCGGCATGGCTGAGGGCCATACCTTCAAGGGTTACCTCCCGGGTGGTGCATCCGGAGGAATTTTACCTGCAGAAAAAGACGATATTCCTCTGGATTTCGGAACCTTGGAAGAACACGGTTGCCTGATCGGTTCCGCGGCAGTAGTGGTTCTCTCTGACCACGACAGTATCGCAGATGCCGCGCTAAACCTGATGCGTTTTTTCGAGGATGAATCGTGCGGTCAGTGCACACCCTGCCGCGCCGGATGCGAGAAAGCGGTTAAGCTGATGGAATCTGAGCACTGGGACCGGTCCCTGTTGGAAGAACTGAGCAGGACAATGGTGGATGCGTCGATTTGCGGTCTGGGCCAGGCCGCCCCCAACGGATTGCTGTCGGTGTTCCGCCACTTTCCGGAAGACTTGAAGTAAGCCGGGTTAAACATCATGCCGCTCGATGGAAACACCGAAGAAGTAAGATTTACGCTCGATGGACAGGATGTGTCGGCTTTGCCAGGCGAATCGATCTGGCAGGTAGCGCAGCGGTTAGGTACGAGCATTCCGCATCTATGCTACTCGCCCGAACCAGGCTACCGGGCAGACGGGAACTGTCGGGCCTGCATGGTCGAGATCGAAGGCGAGCGCGTACTCGCTGCTTCCTGCATTCGGCAGCCGAGTGAAGGCATGATCGTCAGCACCGCGACGGACCGCGCGGTATCCGCCCGCAAAATGGTGTTTGAGCTTCTGGTTGCGGATCAGCGGAGCCGCGACAGCGCACATGACGACGATTCGACATTCTGGCGTTGGGCCGACACCATAGGTGTCGATTACAGCCGTTTCCCTGCGAAGCGTACGCCGGATCCGGACCTTTCTCATCCGGCGATGGCGGTCAACCTGGATGCCTGCATCAACTGCACACTGTGTGTCCGCGCATGCCGCGACGTTCAGGTCAATGACGTGATTGGGATGGCGCATCGGGGTGCGGAGGCGAAGATCGTTTTCGATTTCGACGACCCAATGGGCGACAGCACCTGTGTCGCCTGCGGCGAATGCGTTCAGGCCTGCCCAACCGGTGCCTTGCTTCCGGCCACGGTCGCTGCACCGCAGGGCCGGATTCGACCGGACAGAAAAGTTGAATCGATCTGTCCCTACTGCGGGGTCGGGTGTCAGCTGACCTACAATATCAAGGACGATAAACTGCTCCACGTTGAAGGACGCGATGGGCCCGCAAATCACAACCGCTTGTGCGTTAAAGGCCGCTTTGGCTTCGATTACGTGCATCACCCGGACCGCCTGACCAAACCTTTAATCCGAAAAGAAGGCATCTTGAAGGATGCCGATGCGAAATTTGATCCATCGGATCCACTGAAATATTTCCGCGAAGCGACCTGGGATGAAGCGTTGGATTTCGCGGCGAACGGCTTGAAGAAAGTGATCCGTGAAACCGAAGGATCGGGTCTTGCAGGGTTCGGATCCGCGAAGGGTTCGAATGAAGAGGCTTATCTGTTCCAGAAACTTGTCCGCACCGGCTTTCAGACGAACAATGTGGATCACTGCACACGTCTGTGCCACGCCTCGTCTGTGGCCGCGCTTATCGAGACTGTCAATTCAGGAGCGGTTTCTGCACCGTTCAATGACGCCGCCAAATCGGACGTTATCGTCGTGATCGGGGCCAATCCCACGGTCAATCATCCGGTGGCCGCGACGTTCTTCAAAAACGCGGTGAAAGCCGGCGCCAAACTAATCGTGATGGATCCGCGCGGTCAGGCGCTGACGCGCCACGCCACACATATGATTCAGTTCAAGGGCGGGTCGGATGTAGCCCTCCTGAACGCGATGATGCACACAATCATCGAAGAGGGCCTGACGGACGAAAACTACATCAAGGACTTCACCGAAGGCATCGAAGACCTGAAGGAGCACGTGAGAGCGTTCTCTCCGGAAAAGATGTCTGAAATCTGCGGGATCGATGCGGGTAGAATCCGAACCATCGCTCGGGAATACGCGAAAGCGGACCGGAGTATCATTTTCTGGGGCATGGGTATTTCCCAGCACGTACACGGAACCGATAATTCGCGATGCCTGATTTCACTTGCTCTGATGACAGGACATGTCGGCCGCCCCGGCACCGGCCTTCACCCCCTTCGGGGCCAAAACAACGTCCAGGGAGCATCGGACGCTGGTCTGATACCGATGTTCTACCCGGACTACGTCTCTGTCGACAATCCAGACATACATTCATGGTTCCAAGAATTCTGGAAAACGGATCTCGATCCAAATAGCGGACTCACCGTGGTCGAAATCATGAGAGCTATCCACGCCGGCGATATTCGGGCGATGTACATCATGGGCGAAAATCCTGCGATGTCTGATCCCGACGTCCGTCATGCGCGACAGGCCCTTGCAGCACTGGATCACCTGGTCGTACAGGATCTGTTCCTGACTGAAACCGCGTATCACGCAGATGTGATCCTGCCGGCCAGCGCTTTCCCGGAAAAGGACGGCACGTTCACGAACACAAACCGCCAGGTTCAAATGGGTAGAAAGGCGTTGCCCCTGCCCGGCGGCACGAGACAGGATCTCTGGATTATACAGGAAATTGCGCGCCGCCTGGGTCTGGATTGGGCCTATAATAGCGCCAGCGAGGTCTTTGATGAAATGGCGGCATGCATGCCTTCATTCGACGGCATCACTTGGCAGCGGCTGCAGGATGAGGATTCCATTACCTATCCAGTCGATGACGACGGCGTGAGCCAGGAAATCATGTTCCGCGAAGGGTTCCCAACCGCCACTGGAAGGGGAAAATTCGTTCCGGCCGACCTCTTACCGCCCGACGAGGTGCCGGACGATGATTTTCCGATGCTCCTGACCACGGGCCGGGTTCTCGAACATTGGCATACCGGCGCTATGACGCGGCGATCAGGCGTTCTCGACCGGATTGAGCCGGAAGCCACTGCTAATCTATCACCCAAGACCCTCGGCAGGATGGGTATATCCGCCGGCGACATGATCCGCGTCGAAACTCGGCGAGGCGCGATTGAACTGAAGGCGCGCGCCGACAGGGACGTATCTGATGGCGTGGTCTTCATACCGTTCTGCTATGTTGAAGCTGCGGCCAACCTTCTGACAAACTCCGCGCTCGACCCGTACGGAAAAATTCCGGAGTTCAAATTCTGCGCCGCAAGGGTAGAAAAAGCGACGGCGGTCGCCGCCGAATAAAAGCTTAGTAGTCGCCCAGCACCGTCCGCGGAAATTCCAGGATCAGAGCATCTTCCGACAGTGCGGCTGTTCTACTTCTCCGCAAACTTTCGTCTTCGATATGCGCTCGAATGAAATCGTCGAGATTCGTTTCCGGGGCGAGACGTGATCGCACGAAATCGAGCATCTCTGCCTGGAGCATCGAAGGAAGGGCCCTTCCCTCGGCCTCAATCTCACGCAAAGCCACCGGGGATCCGGAGTGGTTCACACAACCGACCTTCGCCGTGTAGGCGAAAGCCTCACCCAACACTTCGCCATCGTCGTCGATTTCAACAGTGATGGCTCCCAGCCGGTCATAAGTGTAGTTGCGTTCGGTTTCATGCATCCGGTTGAGCTGTGAATCATCGAGCCAAAGGACGTAGGTAGTCACCCGAGTACCGGCTGATGGATAGAAGGTCGACGGCACCGACCCATAACCGGCCAGATGTGCGGCATAAACGGAATCGAAATCGTTAAGCACTCCCTTTTGAACGGGTATTTCGACATGCCCCGGCAGCACGCTGTATTTCCGGGCCAGTTGTTCATGCGACTGGTTCGAACCGGCAGCAAGAACGGGCGTTCTACCGTTACGATCGAAGTCATCGGGCAGCAAATCGACGGGCTGACCCTTCCGAAATACATAGGATCTTCCGGGTACCGGAAATGGATAGGTTTTTGCGTGTGCGACCGGGTCGTTCATGTTTGACGTCGTACCTTCTAATGGAATTTATCTAACAGCGGTGGAACACAGGTGCTTGACCGTGATCTCGCCTTAGGGCAGAACCGCGCAACCATGGCCTACGCCAATCTTCGCGACTTTATCGGCAAACTAGAAAAAGAAAACCGGCTAACCAGGGTTTCTGCACCTGTCTCGGCGCATCTGGAGATGACGGAAATTCAAACACGTCTTCTCGCAAGCGGTGGTCCGGCGGTCCTGTTCGAAAATGTCGTAGATGAAAATGGTTCCCCGCGAAACATGCCGGTTCTGACCAATCTTTTCGGCACGGTCGAGAGGGTCGCGTGGGGTATGCAGAAATCACCGGAAGAACTTCGCGAATTCGGCGAGCAGTTGGCCTTTCTTCGGCAGCCCGAACCGCCCGGCGGTTGGCGGGAAGCGATGGAGATGCTCCCCCTGCTCAAAACGGTTATGGCAATGAAGCCCAAATCCGTAAGCAATCCACCCTGCCAAGAAATCGTACTGACAGGCGACGAGATCGACTTGGGCAAACTGCCAGTGCAGACCTGCTGGCCCGGCGAACCCGCCCCCCTCATCACGTGGCCACTGGTGGTGACACAGGGTCACGACAGCAAATCGAATATCGGTATTTACCGCATGCAGGTGACCGGGCGAAACACCACGCTGATGCGCTGGCTAGCTCACCGCGGCGGCGCAAAACACGCAAACGATGCCGCCCGCGAAGGATCGATATCAGTACCTGCGGCGGCCGTCATCGGCGCCGATCCAGCAACAATCATTGCCGCCGTTGCCCCCGTGCCGGAGACTATGTCGGAATACCAGTTCGCTGGGCTTCTGCGCGGCCGTAAGCTGGCCCTCACAGATTGCAGGACAGTACCTCTTCAGGTGCCCGCAGAGGCGGAGATAGTCATCGAAGGCCATGTATCACTGACGGAAACCGGACCGGAAGGACCTTATGGCGATCATACGGGGTACTACAACGCCGCTGAGCCGTTTCCGGTATTTACCGTCTCCGCCATCACCACGCGGAAAGACCCAATCTATCTGACAACCTTCACCGGGCGCCCGCCGGACGAACCGTCGGTGCTCGGCCGATCGCTGAACGATGTGTTTATTCCGTTACTGGTGCAGCAGTTTCCGGAAATTGTCGATTTCTGGCTGCCTCCGGAGGCGTGTTCATACCGGGTAGCCGTGGTATCGATTCGCAAAACGTATTCCGGCCAGGCCAAACGCATCATGATGGGCGTATGGTCCTATCTTAAACAGTTCATGTACACGAAGTTCGTCATAGTGGTCGATGAGGACATCGACGCCCGAAAATGGGAAGACGTTATTTGGGCAATTTCCACCAATGTCGACGCCGCTCGCGATATGACAGTTATCGAAAACACGCCCATCGACTATCTGGATTTTGCATCACCTGTCGAGGGTCTCGGCTCGAAAATGGGAATTGACGCGACGGCGAAAATCGGTGCGGAAACGGATCGCGAATGGGGCAGAAAACTCCGCATGAGCGACGATATTATCGGCGAGGTCACGCGGAAATGGCGTGATTATGGCCTGCCCGGTGAAGGGCGGGATATTTGGACATCAGAAGACAGGTAGCCTGAATGGCAGACACATACGATCAGCTTTCACTTCTCTCTGACCTGATAGACAGCGCACTCAAACAGGGCGCAGACGCCGCGGACGCAGTTGTTTTCGATGCATCTTCAGTGTCCGTTTCGTGCAGATTGGGAGAGCTGGAGAAGCTCGAAAGATCGGAAAGCAACGATCTGGGCCTAAGGGTATTTGTAGGCAAACAGCAGGCTATCGTCTCGTCGACGGATTTCGAGCCAGATACGCTGCAGGATGTCGTAGAACGCGCTGTCGCGATGGCGAAAGCCGTGCCGGAGGATCCTTACTGCGGTCTGGCAGAAACGGAACAGCTTGTGACGGATCCTCCGACCCTTGAGATCTGCGACACCGAGGAACCATCCAACGATGTGCTTATCGACGCCGCCCGAAAAGCCGAAGACGCGGCGCGGGCCGTCAACGGCGTTACCAATACCGAAGGCGCGGAAACCGGTTGGAGCAATGCGCGTATCGCGATCGCGACGTCTAATGGCTTTGCCCGAACCTACGCAACATCCAGCCATAGCCTAGCCGCTTCCGTGCTCGCGGGGGAGGGTACGGATATGGAGCGCGATTACGACTACACATCTTCGGTATACTATGCCGATCTGGCCGATCCGATTGAGGTCGGCCGTAGCGCAGGCGAACGGGCCGTCAAACGTCTAAATGCGCGAAAGGTAGAAACCCAGCAGGTGCCCGTCATATACGACCCCCGGGTCTCAGGCGGAATCATTCGTCACTTTGCAAGTGGCATCAACGGGTCTTCGATCTCGCGCGGAACATCCTTTCTCAAGGAATCTATGGGTCAGAATGTTTTTTCGGATGGCATCAATATCATCGACGACCCGCACCGTAACCGGGGACTGCGGTCGAAACCCTTCGATGCCGAAGGTCTGCCGAATGCCAAAAAGTATCTCGCGGAAGACGGCATACTAAAGACATGGGTGATGGATCTAGCATCTTCTCGGCAGCTTGGGTTGAGTTCGACCGGAAATGCGGCTAGGGGAACTGCTTCGCCCCCCTCGCCCGCAGTGACGAATTTATATATGGAAGCCGGAGACAAATCGCCCGCTGAACTGATGTCGGATATCTCCAGTGGCTTCTATATTACCGAACTGATCGGCATGGGCATCAACATGGTGACCGGCGATTACAGCCGCGGCGCGACGGGCTTCTGGATTGAAAACGGAGAAATAACCTACCCGGTCACTGAAATGACCGTTGCAGGCAATCTCAAGGACATGTTCATCAATCTCACACCAGCGGACGATCTTGAATTCCGGTTCGGGACGGATGCGCCGACGATCCGTATCGATGGAATGACGGTTGCAGGAAGCTGACCGCCGAAAAGCCGATTTTTACACCTATTTTCAATTGTTTGGCCGGATTCGGCAGGCATGGTATTCTGATTTTTGGAATTGTCGCTTCGAGAAACGGAACTCTTTGCAGTGGCCGATAACGCGCAGGTGCCGTTAACTAGTCTGGAACTGACCGACGACCGGCACGAATCATCTAAGATTCTAGTGCGTAGGTTGCTTCGCAACCAGCTCTGGCCGCAACGCAAACGCATATTTCTAACATTTCTCTGCATGGTGCTGGTCGCAGGAACGTCGGCAAGCATGATCTATCTGCTCAAGGATGTGGTCGACCAGGTGCTGATCGCCCGCGACCGCTCAATGCTCTATTTGCTGCCGGCTGCGATCATCGGACTTGCGATCATCTCCGGAATGGCGGGTTATTTCGAGGCGATCAATATGGAGATTATCGGTCACCGGATGGTGGCGAATCTGCAGACTTCCATGTACCGCGGCGTCATCCGCGCCGATCTGCAGTTCTTCCACGACAACTCGGTCGGGAATCTGATTTCACGCTTCATCAATGATGCCAACCTTCTGCGCTATTCGATGGCCAAGGCGCTGACGGGTCTGGTCAAGGATTCCCTTCTGGTGATTTTCCTGTCGATGATCCTGATTTTTCATAACTGGTCGCTGGCTCTCCTCACGGTTTTTGTGTTCCCACTAGCGCTTTATCCGATCGTTCGGATAGGCAAGCGCATACGCAAAATCTCTAGAAACACGCAGGTCGAGACCGGCGATTTGACTACTATCCTTGACGAGACATTTCAGGGTGCGCGTCACGTCAAAGCCTATACGATGGAACAACGGGAAACCGAACGCGCATCGGACGCGATCGAGCGAGTCTTTGTACTCACGCGGAAAGCCGCCCGCGTGCAGGCAATCAGCCGACCGCTGATGGAATCTCTTGGTGGGATCGCGCTGGCCTGCGCAATACTTTACGGCGGACTGCAGGTTATCGACGGGACGATGACGACGGGTGAACTGGCGTCCTTCATGGCGGCGTTGTTGGCTGCCTACAAACCCATGAAAAACATTGCCAATCTCAACGCCACCCTTCAGCAGGGTCTCGCGGCCGCGCAGCGCGTGTTCTCGGTCTTGGACCTTCGGTCGAATATCACTGAACGCGAGGATGCTCGGCCTATTCTCAACACCCGGGGCAAGATCAAGTTTGAAGACGTTCATTTCCGCTACACGGACAAATCGACAGCCCTGAATGGCATCAATCTGGATATTGAGGCCGGCAAAACTGTTGCGCTGGTTGGTCCGTCGGGCGCAGGAAAATCGACGATCCTCAATCTTATCCCAAGATTCTACGATGTCGAAAGCGGCAAAGTCACTATCGACGGACAGGATGTCCGCGACCTCACGATGGAGAGCCTGAGAAATAACATTGCCTTGGTCAGCCAAGAGATACTGCTGTTCGATGACACGGTCCGCGCGAATATCGCCTATGGCAAACCGGATGCGACCGAAGAGGAAATCGTTCGGGCGGCGGCCGACGCAGGCGCCGCAGAGTTTATTTCTGAGTTTCCGGATGGTTACGATACGCATGTTGGCGGCCGGGGGGCGAAATTATCTGGCGGCCAGCGCCAAAGAATTGCAATCGCGAGAGCAATGCTGAAAGACGCACCGATCTTGTTGTTGGATGAGGCAACGTCGGCACTCGATACCGAAACAGAACGTCAAGTCCAGGCGGCGCTTTCTAGACTGAAAGAAGGCCGCACGACGTTGGTCATAGCCCATCGTCTGTCCACAATAGTGGATGCCGACTGCATATTTTTAATGGAGAACGGCAGAGTCATGGAAACAGGCACGCATGCCGAGCTGGTCGTGAAGACCGGCGCCTACGCGAAACTATACGCAATGCAATTTGCGGACGACGAAGGGAACGAACCTGCAGCCGCCGCACAGGCCTGATCCTTGGGTTCGCTTCGAAACATCTCGCGCAGACCGGCAGTCGTAGCCGCATTAAGCTGGCTTACTGCACGATATATTCGGCTTGTGTGGCATACTGGGCGTTGGCAAATCGAAAATGGCGATATCGCCGCCGGATTGGTCAAGGAAGGTAAGCCGTTCATTGCGTGTTTCTGGCACGGCAGAATGCTGATGATCCCGAATGCTTGGGTGTATTCGGCACGGGTCAGCATACTGATTTCCTATCATCGCGACGGTATTTTCATCTCGCGCACATTGCGGCATTTGGGGGTCGGTACGATCGCCGGTTCGTCCTCCCGCGGCGGCGGCAATGCGCTGATCGCAATAGTTCGCGCACTGAAGCGTGGCGAATATATTGGCATCACGCCCGATGGCCCGCGGGGACCTCGCATGAGGGTCGCACCCGGCGCGATATCCGCGGCCAAACTATCGGGGGCCGCCCTGCTACCGGTAACGTTTGTAGCATCTCGGTGCCGGATCTTTTCCTCATGGGACCGGTTTGTTCTTCCTTATCCATTCGCGCGGGGGGTTGTAAGGATCGGTGACCCGATTCAGGTACCCCGCGATGCCGACCAGCGAGAATCCGAACGTTACCGCCAGACGTTGGAACGCACCCTTATCGATCTCACGATGACACTGGACTCCGAATTCGGACGCGAACCGGTGGAGCCTGACCAGTTGAGGTCCGAGGTGAATATGACGGCATCTGGGGGTGTCGAATGAGCGTTTCCATGTATCGCGCCCTGACCCAAATATCGGGACCGCTGATAAACTATTATCTCAAACGTCGGCTGAATACTGGCAAAGAAGACGGGCAACGTTTTGCTGAACGCATGGGGCATCCGTCCTGCCCACGTCCAGACGGCCCGCTGGTCTGGATACATGCTGCGAGCGTTGGCGAGTCACTCTCCATGATCAGCCTGATCGACCGCTTGAATAGGGAACGTCCAAAAATCGCAATCCTGATGACGTCTGGCACCGTCAGCTCCGCTCGGTTGCTCGGAGAGAGATTGCCCGTAAATGTCATTCACCAATACATTCCTGT
>CEUV01068784.1_pt1 | contig 11943 bp, 8 predicted proteins | sample 356401 | NCBI WGS metagenome assembly CEUV01 (sample SAMEA2622710, study PRJEB7988) | marine metagenome | isolation source: saline water (ENVO:00002010), including
TGGTTGGTGCCAACCTGAGTGGTGCCGATCTGACTAGTGCCGACCTGATTTATGCCGACCTGAATAATGCCTACTTGACCAATACCAACCTAACTAATGCCTACTTGACTAATGCCAACCTGAGAAGTGCCGACTTGGTTGGTGCCAACCTGAGAAGTGCCGACCTGTATTATGCCGACCTAGCTAATGCCGACCTGAGTAATGCCGATCTGCGTAGTGTCTGGCTGACTAATGCCTACCTGAGTGATGCCAACCTGACTAATGCCAACCTGAGTGATGCCATCCTAAATGGTGCCGACCTGCGTGGTGCCATCCTAAATGGTGCCGATTTGAGTGATGCCAGCCTGAGATATGCTGAACTGAGTGGTGCCGACTTATCCCGTATTGTTTGGAGCAACACGATATGTCCAGATGTAACAAACTCAGATGATAACGGAAACACTTGTGAAAACAATCTCTGAGATTGCTCAAGATTGGCAGGATGGACAGAAGTCTAGTCTACGCCCTGCTGGCCTTGTATGGACGATTAAATCTCCACAGTCGTGACATTCTTTGTCGTTACGGGTGAATACCCAGTGCCTCGATTGACCTCTTGTGAATCCAACATCTCTCAGGTTTTCATACAATTCTAAATTGATTGTAATGCCTGGATTGTGAAAAGATTGCCTCGACAAAAATAGTGCTTGCTCAGCTAACTTTTCCTTTTCCTCATCTGACAATGAGCCAACCGTTCTATCTGGATGCAAGCCTGAGGTAAACAGGACCTCACTGCGTAGATAGTTTCCAATACCAGCAAAGAATCCTTGGTCCAGTAGTAGGGTTTTGAGTCTCCTTCTTTGGTAGGTTTTCTGATTCATGTGGTCGACTAAATCCTGAATGGTAGTCTCCTCAATTACAACATCTGGACCTAATTTTGCAAGGTAAGGATGACCCGATAATTCCCATGGCTCCATCAGCAAAATATCGGTTGCAGACCAAAGTCTGCAAGTGTGCTTGTCAGTGGTTAGTGCAACCCTTAGTGAGCGGTTCCACTTCTTGGCCTCAGTCGTTCTGAGATTGACTGTCCAGCGACCGTACAATTGATTGTGGCTATACATTACAAATGTGTCAAAATGAATCAACAGAGCCTTGCCTCTAGCCTCGACTTTATTGACGGTCTTGCCTAGGAAATCGTGTTCTCTACCACTGAATTGAGGCAGTGTAATTTCGATGTCTTCGATGACCTTTCCTTCCAGCGCTTTACGGATTTTATCCGCTGCACGATGGATTTCAGGTCCTTCTGGCATGCTTGAAAATCAATGGTTTTCATTAATAATGTCTGTATTATTCTGTCAGGATGCGATGAGCATAGACGGGGTCAAACTCAAAATGCCCAAGGCGGTGGCCCAATCATGCGAGATGCCGGCAAGGTCGTAATGATGGCCTTATTGATGGCCAGTGTATCTCTTGCAGGTTGTTTTGGAGAAGAAGCAAAAGAGGAAGTTGAAATCCCAGTTGTCGAGGAAGTATTCGGCGCATACAGTGTTGTTGCACCTATCGATACGGGGATCAACGTTTATCATGACAGATTCCGATTGAATGAGACATACCCAGACTGGCTACTGGAAGGCCTTGGTGTGACCATGACCTGTGATTTGACGCAGAATGGAACATGGCAGGAGCGCTATGATGCAGACAAGGAATCCTGCTGGGACGTAATAACGTCCACCGATATTGTCTACTTCCCGGGAACAAGAATCATCGGAACTACTCCAGATGATGCTACAGACATTCCAATTCTTGACGACCCATCAGATGGTCACGGCACTGCAGTAACCGGATCTGTATTGGATGCTAACCCAGATGCAGTTATTTTCTTCGTTGAGGGATTCTCAGATGCAGCCGTACTAGCAGCGGCAAATCAGCCACTTGTGGACATTATCACAACTTCATTTGGACCGATTGGTAGCGTCCCAGTACCCGGAATTGAAGATGCAACAAAGGTTGCAGTTGTCGATTACAACAAGATTCACACAGGAGCTTCAGACAATACTCCTTCACCTGCAGTTCAAGATTCAACAGCAGGCCCACCTTGGTCGATTGGAATCTCAGGATATGCTGAGGAAGACGATGACCAAAAGGAAACCATGAGCGGCTCTTACCCTGACATCGCTGCAGACTGGACCCAACTTTTGCCAAACCACGATGACACTGATGGATACCACGTAACTTCGGGAACTTCATTTGCAACTCCTCGCACAGCTGGAATTCTCAGCCTCGTAATCACCATGCTAAGAGAGGATGCAGGAGACCTGCTTTCAGGAGCATCCGATGATTATGCAAGAAATGGTTCTCTTGTAATCGGCGGTAATTTTTCGATTGACAACGCAGAGATTAGACACGCATTGAATCAATCTGCGTGGTATCCAAGTTTCACAACATGGGACCCAACCTCTGGAACGACTCCAATGTCTCCGATTGCACCTTGTACCCAAGTCGGTTGGGGTGTTGTCAACATGTCCAATGTAATGCCAATCTACAACCACCTGGCGGGTAACGAGCAAATCCCAAGCCGCCCTGCAGATGTGGAAGCGTGCATGAATGCAAACCAGCAAATTCGTGAAGCATACTGGTCTTGAATCAGTTCAAGTGTGGCCTGAATCCATGTTCAGGGTTGATTGATTCCAGTGTTTTCATGCTAGGTGAATTGGTAGGGCCTGCTTCGATTACGGGTGCTCTAATCGTATCGATGTGTTCGTTCATTACCCTGCTGTAATCGATTGCAATTTGTTCAGATTCCAAAATTCCATTATTCCTGTGTAGCCTAGAATATGCAATTCTCTGTCCTGTGCTAATCGATTTTGAGAATACGGCTTGGCCATCAAGTTTGATGTTTTCATGCAGCCAAGTAGTGCCGCTTTCTAGCATACCGTTCCAAAGGGAGTCCACAACATCGGTTTGGTCTTGAACGAGAACCGACATCTCTCCTTGTAGGAACGGGAGATTAGATTCAGCGTTGTAACCGAAGTCAACAGTTAGCAGACTCTTATTGTTGCCAATTGAATGAAATTGTTTTACGTTTAGTGGTTTACCGTCGATAATTATGTCACTCAATCTGAAGTTAGCAGGGTCTGGTAGAACACCATTATTGAGAATGTCAGCCATGATTTCATGGTCTTGATGGGCGTTCAGTGGAGTTGTTTTATTGATGACCAGCCTCTCTCTTGCCTCATGTTCTAGAGCGGTTTTACAAGCTAAGACAACGGTTTGGTAGATCTCAGAGTAGGAAAGGTGCCTCTCTACTCTCCATCTTCGGCCATAGACGATTTCTTCTGGTCTTTCTGGATTGTAATTATCTGGTCCAACAATCCCGATGACGATGCATGGAGTATCTCCCCCATCCTCAACGAATAATAGGAATGGAAGTGGTAGTTCAATCCTAGAACAGAAGTTTTGGATGTCCATTCCGTTGAGATTGAAAGAGCGGAATTGTGCAGGAGTTTTCTCGACTCCTTCTGTGATTTTCACAACGGGTGCATCACGCATGGATGCATCACCAAGAGGTAGTTTAGCGAGTTCATTTCTCGCTACCACCCGAGGCGAAAGTCTGTCACCGTGGTTGGATATCACGAGTAGCGTGTGTCTTCGTATCTATCTTAAGCGTTAGTTTATTGTAAGAATTTCAAAAAACAAAATTCCCCGTTGAGTTTCAGGTTTTCAAGAGAACCATTTATGCCTTCCAAAATGGTTTCTTGGAACGGATTTACCCTCGATAGAATAGTAATGAAATCCTCCGACAACTGATTTGAGATAAGACCGCAGTCTCGGTTTTACCCACAAAATATGTGGCAGATATGCAAGCGGTTTGGGAAGTTTTGCGAGTATGAAAGGATATACAGTGATGGTCAAACTAGACTCACTCTCTGACAATTCCTCTAAGTCCCAAACCACGTATGATTGAGCACCATTTTCTTCTCCAATGAGTAAAGTGTAACCTTTGTTTGGAGACCATGTTTGGAAATTTCGAATGTAAGTTCTACCATTGAGATATTCTAATCGGTCTTTGTGTTCATCGTTCCATGATATGACATCATTTGATTTGCAAAATGGGTGCGAAGAGTTCAGATTACCGGGGCTGCTAATCAAGTCCCATAATTGTTCAATGCTCAAATTAAATTCCTTTGAATATGAAACAGGAAGACGTGCCGTGTAAGTTTCAGTCACATTCTCACTCTCTTAGTTTCAGTATTTGCGGCGGTATGCGATATTCATAGGATGAAGTATCATCAAATAACCTGAGCGACTCAAGATTTTCATCAAATTCAACATACTCAAACCTGTTTTGTATGTCATGTAACGGCATGTTTGCAATAATTATCCCTTGTTTAGAGACAGAAATTCCAGTTGCGACAAATGGTTTTACTGAGCTAAAAGTGATCATCTCAACACCTGTTTCAATTTTACCCAATCCAGCAAACATTTCTGAAAAAATCGAGCAGATTTCATCCCAAGATTCGATTGACAGTGTTTGCTTCATAATTGGTCCCACCTAAACTTCCATTGCCAATTTCCATGGGCTACCCCTGGTGTATTCATTCGTGCTTCTGAACCTAATTCCATGATGTCTTGAATTGGAATTATTGCCATTCCAGCAGGGCTTTCCCTGGCCAATCTGATCATCGTTTGGCAAATTGTTTCATCTTCTTTCATGTATGGCTTTAGCCGCTTCCTCTGCTTTTCTTCCCACCATCCCTTGGTGGTATTATTGTCGTGAGTTCCAGTGTAAACAACTCGGTCTGCAGTGATGTTTTCTGGTTTGTGAGGGTTGTCCTTGTTATCATCATCAAAGGCAAATTGCAGGACGCTCATTCCCTCCAATTTGTGTCTCTGTCGCAACTCAGTCACTTCTTTTGGAATTATTCCTAAGTCCTCTGCAATGATACATTCATGACTTCCACAAACTTCGATAAGAGCCTCGATTAACTCATCTTTTGGTCCTTCTAGCCACTTACCTTTGCGAGCGGTTTTGTGTTTCACGGGAATTGCCCAAGCTGAATGAATACCTCTGAAGTGGTCTATTCTGACAATGTCGAATAAACGCATCATTCGTGCCATGCGCTCTTTCCACCAGCGCCAATTTTCCTTTCTATGTGCGCTCCAATCATAGAGGACAGTTCCCCACCTCTGCCCCTTTTTGCTAAAGTAATCTGGAGGGACTCCTGCAACAACTTGTGGCATTCCTTTTTTATCAAGCAAGAATAACTCTCGATGGGCCCAAACATCAGCTGAATCATGACCTACGAAAATCGGCAGGTCTCCGATTATTCTAACTCCTTTCGCCTTTGCATGCTCTCTGATTTCATTCCAACGCCCCATGAATCGTGATTGAGCGGTGTCATCAACTTCTATCTCTGCAAGGGAATTGGGGTCTCTGTCACGGTATTCTACGGGCCATTTCCACCAAGGTTTGCCATCAAATTTAGATTTTAGATGTTCAAACAACAGCCAGTCTCTTAGCCAATAAGCCTCTCCAGACATGTCTACTTTGTTTGCTTGACCAAGTGAATCCCATGCAGCAAAAGCCGATGGCGAGGCATATGGCGAGCCGTGTGCATCTGGTGGTGTTATTGGCAAAATTTGCCAGACTGATGCGCCATATTCATTGACGAAATCGATGAACTTCTCTCCATCGTCTAACCCATTAGGAAGACTGGTTACATGGCACAAAACCCCGGTATACTGTGCCATGATTTTATGTGTGGTGACGAAAACCTTTGAGTTTACTCCCTGTACGGGGTTCATGCGTCGAGCAGCGATGCTGATGGCTTTGGTTTTCGTAGTACTTCCATTCTCATCTATGGCAGCCACTGTAGATGGTTCTCTAATGGAATGGGGTAATGATACAAACATGGGTACAGATTCTAACGGAATCAGTATGCATGTCAATTGGGATTCAACCAATCTCTACCTCGCATGGGATGGTACAGACCTCAGTTCAGAGACTGAAGGTGCAGACATTTTCTTCTATCTCAACACAAGCGAGGATGGTTCTGTTACAGCTAAGTCTTGGAATGGAATCAAGACTCTACCATTTGCTGCGGATTACGGTGTAGTTGTCGAAGATTCATCATATGCAAGAGTGGTCAGATTTAGCGCAGGTACATGGAATGACATTTCTACGCCTGAAATGCATGCAGGATGGAGCGATAACAAGGTTACAGAGATCTCAATCCCTCTATCGGACATCGGTAATCCAGAGCACATGGACCTGATTGCTTGGGGGCAATGGCAAGATGCAGGAAATGTTTGGGCAGCATTCCCAATGAACAATTCATTCTCACAGTTTAGCCACTTTTACAGTGCTAGCGATCTAACAAATCAAACCCCAACAGATATTGTGATTGAGGAAAGAGCAACACCTGAGAAAGTCGATGATGCACTAAACCTTGCAATCATCTTCCACCAACATCAACCATACTACAAGAACAAGTTAACCGGCATGTACGAAATGCCTTGGGTGCGTGTGCACGCAATGACAGAATACGTCGATTCTCCTGGCATTCTAGAGAGATATCCGGGAACTAAAATCACCTACAACCTAGTTCCTTCATTCATGGAGCAATTGCTTGATTACCATCGAGAAGAAACCCTCGATGTCCACACTGATATCGCCAAGCGCCCATGGCCTGAGGGCGATTATCCAAACGCAACAGAAAGAGAACTTCACGTCATGCAGTTCCAATCTTTCTGGAATAGCGGTTGGATTTACAACGTGAGTGCAGATAGCCCGAATGCTTGGGTTCAACCATCATCTGAGATGTATTCGTATCTTCACGATAAGACGCTGCACAACCTAAAACCTGCAACGATTATGGACGATGATTTACTTCCACCACAGGAGTTCCTAGATTTACAGGTTTTGTGGTATCTATACCAATTTTCACCTGACTACGTCCTAGGCAAATACGATGCTACACACCGTGACGATGGCTTGATTTCATTATTCCAGCAAAACGGAAATTACACTCATGCCGACCTAATGTACGTCCTCGATGCTCAGCATGAGCACATGGGCAATGTTCTGCCAATGTACAGTGACCTTGCAGCTACGGGCCAAGTTGAATTGACAACAACACCATACTACCATCCAATTTTGCCACTACTAATGATGCCAGGATGGCAAATGGAAGATGGAATCAGAGTTACAAAGCAGCCGTGGCCAGATGATGTCCAAAATCATCTAACAACAGGAATGGATCTCTTTGAGCAGGAGATGGGATTCCGCCCAGTTGGAATGTGGCCGTCTGAAGAAGCGGTTAGTCCAGCAATGGTTCAGCCGGTTACCGATGTAGGAATCGAATGGATGGTTACCGATGAAGAGATACTGATGAAGTCTACAGACATGAATGGAAACAACGTAGACATCAGCAATGCTGCAAACCTCGCCATGCCTTGGATTGCAACAGGCGAAGATGGCGGTGAGGTTGCAGTTGTATTCCGTGACCGTGTCATTTCAGACCGTGTTGCATGGAACTATGGTTCCATGACTCCTGAAGACGCAGTGAATGATTTCGTATCCTATGTTGACGACGTACGCCAGCAACTTCTCGATGCAGGAGAAGACCCGTCCGAGCATCTTCTGACAGTGTCCATGGACGGAGAGAACTGGATGTTCATGTCCGAATTCCAGCACAATGACAACGGTAGACCGTTCGTTGACGAGTGGTTTTCACGCCTAGAAAGCCACCCTACAATCGTAACCACCACTCCTGGTGAATTCCTAGAAACAGAAAGAGACCTTCCAAAGATTGACACAATCGGAACCGGTTCTTGGGTCGACGGAACCCTGTCTACATGGGCTGGTGAAGCAGAAGAAAGCCTTGGATGGCAGCGACTAGTTGAGGCAAGAAAAGCTCTAGTTGCATTCGAAGAAGAAAATCCAAATCACCCTGGCCTAGATGCTGCATGGGAAAGCCTGTACATCGCAGAAGGAAGCGATTGGTTCTGGTGGTATGGACTGGACCAAGACAGTGGCTACGACGAGAATTGGGATGTTCTATTCAAGGTACATCTCTCCAATATCTATCGTGCTATTGAACTAGAATTGCCACCGTACCTACAGGACCTTTGGACCAATCCAAGCAGTCCCGATGAGCCATATGGAGGCACAATCGAACCGATGATCGATGGAAAAGCACTGCCCGGTGAATGGGATGGAGCGGCACGATACGATGCGGATTCAGTAACAGGTACCGGGCTTGACATCGAATCTTTCCACCTTGGTTATGATTCAAACAATGTCTACGTCAGAGTTGATGTTGCTGATGATGAATCGGTAAGTGACAAAGCTGTCGAGATTTACTTTATGCAACCCAATGCAGTAAACTTCAACGAAGCAGAAACCAACTTCAGAACTGCGATTGGAGGAGAAATCCTAGGATTCCCTGCAAAGAACCTAATCAGATTTGACTTTGATGAATTAAGAGATGATGGGCGCTCTAAGTGGACTGCATTGTCCGCAAAAGGCGTAATCGGTTCCTCTGAGGTTTGGGCAAGTCCAGTGAATTCAAACCTCGGTGGATGTGCATTTGATGACGTATACGAATTCCAAATTCCATGGTCTGAGGTCGGATTAGCACCGCGCTATTCTACAAGAATCAAGGTCGTAGTGGCCGACTTATCTTCTGAATCCGACCTTGAGGTTGCACCACCAGCCCCTGCTGAAATGGTACTTCCTGAACTTGAGGAGTGGGTCACCCTGCTCGAAATGAACGATGCTTCGGGAGACGGTAACGGAGATGGCACAATCACGCTACCAACCGCTAGTGATTTCGGTGGAGGGATGGATTTATTCGATATCCGTGGAGTGAAAATTGAGCAATCAGATTGGAATGCTAGATTCACATTTGAGATGGGTGAGATAACCAATTATTGGTCGCTGTCCAACGGTTTCTCGCACCAAATTATCCAGATATACGTCGATAAGGGCGAGTCTGAAACGGGTAGAACTGACATGCTTCCGGGAGCCAATGCAGAGATTCACCCTGACTGGGCATGGGAGGTTGTAATCAGCGGAACCGGTGAGCCAGGTGCGGTTTACTCCGTTCAATCAGAAACAGGTGCTACCTCTTCTAGAGGAGTCGAAGTTGAAGGCGACAAAGATGCTAACTCAATTGTATTCACGGTATCAAAGGACGTGATCGGTACAGATGTAGCATCCTATCGCTACGTAGTTGTATCTGGTTCACAGGATGGATTTGGGACAGGAAAGTGGAGAGATGTCGATGAGACCTCTAAGACTTGGACTCTTGGAGGCGGAAGTGATGCTTCTACAGACGATGGAATTGAGTATGACCCTAACGTGCTTGATATCGTTAGAACCGATGACCAGCAAGAAACAATCTTGGCTGGCTATGACGTATCAGCAGGAGAATATGCACAACTTACTGGATTTGAAATGCCGGAGATTTCTCAGCAGATTTACGGTGCAAACATGGTTACAGCAACCGATTCTTCAGCGATTATTTCGTGGTCGACAACCAAAGAATCCACCTCTGACATATCCTGTTCAGCAGATGCTGGGGAAGCGATCACTGAGTCCTCTGATACACTGACAATCTCTCACCAGTTGGAAGTAACTGGCCTAACTGCAGCTACAAATTACACCTGTGTCATGACCGCTTCAGGTGACATAACTGACGAAATCATGGTCATGACATCTGCAGATGTTGACACCACTGCTCCTCAAATCCTCAATATCAGAACTACAACTGATGATACTGGATTGACAGTTGTATCATGGTTTACTGATGAGGATACATTTGGAGAAATAAGCTTAGGCAACTCAGATGATCAAACAGATTTCGGTAAGAATCACCAGGTCTCATATGCTCTCTGTGTAGGTGACCATGAAGGTGAAATTATCGCAACTGACCCATCAGGAAATACTGCGACGCAAAGCGTGTCTTTCACCACTGAAGGCGATGGTAAGAAATGTTCAGACAGTGGTAGTAGCGGTAAGGTGTCAACCGATGACGAAACCTCAATGCTGTCTTCAACTAATGTTCAAATCGTTGCTTTAGTGGTCGTTCTTCTCGTGTTCCTTGCGCTGATTAGAACCCGTAGAGATGACTTCGAGTGATCTACAACCTCTGGTTGTCGTACCGCAATCGAATTCCGATAACGAATCCAATTGTGTTCACTACTAGGTCCGAGATTTTGTTGTCCCAAGTTTCCTTGACGAATTCATATGGCAGGTATAGCTCTAGAATTTCCCAACCAATTGATAGAGCGAAGAAAATCCACCAATTTCTGAATAGAAATCGCCCAACAAATGTCCATTGAACAAAGTGACCTAGCGACCAGATGTTCAGTAGCACCAACCTTGTTCACCACCTATGCCTCTTTGACGATTTGATAAGAAATTATTCTTGTATGGTGAAATGGATAGTCTCTCTCGGACCTTGTAGTTTGAACGCTACACTCTGAATCCAAACTACTGTTCCAGAGAGACTATCCACTAAGTAGAGTTGAGAAATGGATAGTCTCTCTCGGATTCGAACCGAGGTCGGCGGGACCAGAACCCACCATGATGGACCACTACACTAAGAGACTGGCAAGTACCGCCAAAGACCTCTCATTCTTCAATTAAGCGGTCTAGTATTCAACCACGTAGAGCGGCTACAACTTCTGCTAACTGCTCACGAGATGGTCGCAGTATGTCTTCGCCCATCTCGGTGATTGGTGTATCGTGCAGGTTCAGGTCAGCATCCAGAGATGGCTTTTCGCCATCGAAGTACAGCAGACCCATGACGTGCTTTCTTTCAGCATCAGCCCTGTGAAGCGCACCCAATGCGGCAACAGCATCGGAGATGTCGTGGTCTTCAGAGATGGTCTCCAGTCTCATGGTTGAGCCATCATGTAAGGTGATGTCACGATAAGATCCAGCTGGAACCTCGACTTGCTCAAGAGGTGAGAAGTGAGGGATGTATCCGACGGAGTGCAACTCTGCAGTGTTATCCTTGACGTATCCATAGGAGCGCAGAGATTCATCGTTATTGTTGAATGTAACACAAGGGCTGATTACATCGATTAATGCAAATCCTTTGTGAGACATTGCAGCCTTGATGATTGCAGTCAATTGCTTCTTTGAACCACTGAATGAGCGTGCTACGAATGAGCAACCGAGGTTGATTGCCATTGCACACAAATCGATTGGCTGGGTTTCGTTAACTGCACCCTTCTTTTTCTTTGAACCAACATCTGCTGTTGCAGAGTATTGTCCTTTAGTTAGCCCGTATACACCGTTGTTTTCTACGATGTAGACCATGTTGACGTTTCTTCTAATTGCGTGAATCAATTGTCCAATTCCAATTGAAGCAGAGTCTCCGTCTCCTGAAACACCTAGGTAAGTTAGGTCGTTGTTGACAACGTTTGCTCCTGTGGTTACAGAAGGCATTCTACCGTGAACGGTGTTGAATCCGTGTGATTGTCCGAGATAGTATGCTGGTGTCTTGGAAGAACATCCAATACCACTCATCTTTGCGATTCTGTGTGGCTCGATTCCATTTTCCCATGCAGCGTTTACAATTACGCTAGAGATTTGGTCGTGTCCACAACCAGGACATAGGGATGATTTTCCTCCGGTGTAGGAGTCCTTTGGCTCATTGATAACGTTCAACTTAACCGCTCTAACTGGCTTATCACTCATGCGCCCACCTCGTTCAATACATCCATTATTCTCTCAGCATACAAGCGTGCTCGTGGCGGCATTCCGTCACTGTATGCAACGCTGTGCATCTTGTTTAGCAGGTGATTTGGATACTCTTTTCGCATGATGCCGTATAACTGCGCATCACGATTAATTTCGAGGACGATTACCTTGTTGTGTTTCTCAACAAACGCTTCTACTTCACTATGCAATGGAAGTGCTCTGACCCTCAATGTGCTGACTTTCTTACCAGA
>CEUV01044473.1_pt1 | contig 11888 bp, 9 predicted proteins | sample 356401 | NCBI WGS metagenome assembly CEUV01 (sample SAMEA2622710, study PRJEB7988) | marine metagenome | isolation source: saline water (ENVO:00002010), including
ACCTAAATTAGCAACATCATAGCGAATTACCAATGGATAATCATTTTTAATATAAAGATGGATTAAATTACATAAATTAGTACACTTAGTGAAGAGTGAAAGATATTTTAGTGAAAATACACCTTGAATTGGAAGTTCTGGTCCAGAAGACTTAGAGAAATTTAGTCCACCTTGAGTCTCGTATAATACGGTCTCTTGATTCGCAAAATCACCTTCACAACCAAGGATTAAAGAATTTCCAACACTCTTAATTTCAATATTTTCTCCGATATTTGTCATGTCTCTAACAAGCTTCTGGAAATCGCCTGAAGGAAGAGTTAGTTCAGTTTCAAATTTAGCAGGTGGAATAGATAGTTCTCCCTCTGACATGTCAATTAGATTCATCTTAAATGTTGTTTGGGTGTTTTTTTCAGCATTATTAATCTTGATACCAAGTTGATTTGGGTTTTCCTTTTCGACAAATAGTGTTAGTGTATCACTATTGCTCATAGCTTTAATCAGCTTGAACATATTCATCATATTTACACCAATCGTTGTTTTCTTTTCACAGTGAAAATATTCAAAATTCTCACTGTGTAACTTCATGTGAATTAATACAATTTGAGATGTATCGGTCGCAATCAGCTTAATACCAGTCTTGTCAAATATAATATTTGTATCAGTTAAAATTTCTTTTAGTGATTCGATGAGGACCCTGAAGGCTCCAGACTGAACAGTCTTAATATTGAAAATATATTTATCTTTATCTTCGTTCATTTTAATAATTGTATGTATGAAAATATTCTTTAAATATAAACTTAATGTTGTTTCAATGAATAATAATTTATTTATTATTAGTATAAAATGAATTTCTTACAATGGATGCGAATTTTATTATATTTAGTTCAAACAATATTATCTGGTTATTTATTATTTTGGTATTTGCCTAGTAATATAACCTCTGATAAACCAGATACTTGCCCTTCTCAAGATGAGGAAAGCACAGAGGGCAAATTCTTTTATAGTTGGATTGATAAATGTGATATCACATTAGAGAATGATAGTAAAAAATATATGTCATGGTTATTTTATGGTTTAGGAACAATCAAATTATTATTTGATATAATGATGTTATATATGCTGACTTTTGATGGAAGAAATAAAAATATACAGAGAAATCCAAACATAAATACAAATACAAATACAAATACAAATACTGGGGGAAATTGATCCCCATTTAAAAACTAATTAATATATTAAATTGTTGATATAATGAACGAACCTTGTTTCATCTTAAAAGAATATCTTAAATATCATGAAGAAAACGTCAAAAAATATGGAGAAAACACAGTAGTATTAATGCAAGTTGGATCTTTTTATGAAATATATAGTGTTCAAAGTGATACTATTAATGTGGGTGCTGATATTTACAAGCTTGCTGATATTCTAGGAATTCAAGTTGTCCGTAGAAATAAGAGTATCCCTGAAATAAACTATGATAATTTCTTAATGTCTGGTTGGAACATGTACGCGACAGAAAAATTTCAAAAGATATTATTAAATAACAATTATACGATTGTCTTTGTTGATCAAGTTTCCGAGCCACCCAATCCTGAGAGAAAAATTACAAATATCATCAGTCCTGGAACCATGATTGAAAATTATAATAATAACGATAATAATAATTTAATTTCTGTTTATATTAATCGTTATCCACAGCAGTATGATAAGTATATTTATGTAGTAGGTCTTTCAGTTATAGATGTATCTACTGGTCAGAATAATGTTCATAAAATAATATCATCTTTAAACGATAGTAGTATATGGAGTGACGAACTTTTTCGGTTGATTCATTATTATTCACCAAAAGAATGTATTTTCCATGACGACGCTAATTTAAGTAAAGAAGAAGTATGCAATATGTTTCAATTGAATTCACAGACACTTCATTATAATTTATATAAAAATAAAGATTTTAAGAAACCATCTTTTCAGAATGAATTTTTAAAGAAGATTTTTAATTCTGGATTCTTAACCCCTATTGAATATCTAGGTTTTGATGAATCTGAAATGACACTTAGTTATATTTATATGATTCAATTTATTCATGAACATAAGATTGAGAATTTAAATCATCTACCCAAACCAGTACTAAAATGCGATGAAAAGAAATTAATTCTTAGCAATAATACTATTTATCAGCTGTATTTAATACCAAATAAAGAGCATGAATCTGAAAAATATAATTCATTACTGAGTATATTAAATAAATGTGATACAGCAATTGGCCGCCGATTATGTAAGAACCGATTATTATATCCTATTTTAGATAAAGATGAACTCAAAAAAAGATATGACATGATTGATAATTTTCAAAAAGAACATTTATATAATTCATTAAAACCTGCTTTAAAAAAGATACTCGATGTTGAAAAGTTACACAGAAGAATGGGTCTAAATTTACTATCCCCATATGAATTTTTTAGTATTCATACTTCTTATAATTATTTGATTAAGATAATAGAAAAGATAAATAGTTCACTGCCAGAAGTAACTGAAAAATATAAAACGATTATTCAGAAGTTAGATTGTTTTATTACTGATTACAGAAATGTATTTCAAATTGATGAATTAGAGAAATATTCATTAACAAATATGATTACCTCTGTATTTCAAAAAGGTATTCATGAAGATTTAGATGAGTTACAAAACAGTATTGACAATGGATTAAAAAGTATTGTATCGTTTTGCGAGAGTCTTAATAAATATGTTGATCCAAAGAAACAAGGATGTATTAAACGTGATAACAATGATAAATATGGATATTATTTATATGTAACTGACAATCGTGCTAAGACTTTTCAGAAATCTATTAAAAATTTAGTAAATACAGTCGTAAAGATAGGTGAATATACATTAGATTTAAGAGATATTAAATTTACAAAAAGAGGTGGTAATACTCATATAGAATTTCCTACCCTAAGTGAGATTACCAATAAATATTCTAGTGACAGATTAAAAATTCAAGGTATCAATAAAGATTATTTTCAAAAGAAATGTTCAGAGTATTATAATTCTTATAGAGGATTATTTGACGATATTGTAGAATTTATTGGATTTGTTGATTTGAATAGTTGTTTAGCTAAGATTAGTATAGAAAATGTTTATTGTAAACCCGAAATTATAAACTCAGATAAGAGCATGTTTACAGCTAAAGATATAAGACATCCTATAGTTGAAAGAGTTCAAACAGAGGTTGAATATATACCAAATGATGTAGCTTTAGATGAGAATGGAATACTATTATATGGAACAAACGCTTGTGGTAAATCAACACTCATGAAGAGCATTGGTTTAACTCTTATTATGGCGCAAGCAGGGTTCTTTGTACCTTGTAAAGAATTTATATATTCTCCATATACTCAGATTTTTACAAGGATTCTAAATAATGATAATATTTTCAAGAGACAGTCTTCATTTGCTGTAGAAATGAGTGAATTAAGAGGAATTTTAAAAAGAGCAGATAATCATTCTTTGGTTCTTGGTGATGAAGTTTGTTCTGGTACTGAAACAACTTCAGCATTATCAATTGTTTCAGCTGGGTTAAAAACATTAAGCGATTTAAAATGTTCATTTATTTTCACTTCACATCTTCATCAACTCATGGATATTCAAATTGTGAAAAGTTTAGATACACTTCAAGTATTTCATCTCAAAATAGAATATAATCCAGAAACAGAAACTCTTGTTTACAAGCGTAAACTAGAACCAGGATCAGGACCCGCAATCTACGGATTAGAAGTATGCAAATCATTAGATTTAGGAGATGAATTTATATCTCTTGCCAGGAATGTTCAAATGGAAATCAGTGATATTAATCAAACATTGGTAAATGAAAAAAAGAGTAATTATAATAGTGATATTTTAATGGATATTTGTCAAGTATGTAAGGGTAAATCAGAACATACACATCACATTAAAGAACAGTGTACAGCAGATAGTAATGGAATAATAGATAATCATCATAAAAATATTTCTCATAATTTAGTTCAATTATGTGAATCTTGTCATCATAAAGTTCATAATGAAAATCTTAGAATATATGGTTATATACAGAGCAATGAGGGTATTAAGTTACATTATGAATATATTGATATCAATCATGTAATGAATACAAAAAAAAAATTTAGTAAAAAGGATTTACAGACTATTTTAAATTACAAAAATGATATTGATAACAAGACTTTAAAGAAAAGTAATCTTATTAAAAAATTAGAAATGGAACATCACATTCAGATTTCTGGTTCGACACTAAATAAGGTATTAAAGGGTGAATATTAAAATAAGTAATAAATACATAATGAATAGATTAATACAAACGCATAATTAATATCCAGTGTATTCCACGTCCATAAGTCCCTTCTATAAAATGGATTCGCTAGAAATCCTAATAATGAATTAAGGTTCATGGTTATTATTCCAGATGAATCTGGTCTGAATAATATTTGACCTATAGAATATTCACTATAAATTACAAATATTAATGTAATAATTCCTATAAAAATTAAATATTTAATTATTTCCATTATTTTATTTTTCTATACTATAACTATAAATGTATTACAATAAAAATTTAGTTGTTGTGGTTGTTGCGATCTTTTTAATATTATGCGTATTAAAAGATGATACTTCTAAATTGATGATTGGTGTAGCCACTCTATTTTTCTTGTATAAGAATGGTTTTACTTTTAAAGAAGGATTAGAAGTTGATGTAGTTGATACTGTTAGAGCAGAAGGAACCAGTTTAGGATTCAAACCTGAATTAGGTAGTCGCAAAGATACTATTATCGGAAATAATACTGTTACAGCTGATGGAGCTAAACCAGGAGTAATGGTTAAAGCGCCAACTGTTAACACTGGTCCGTATGACGGCTTATGTCTTAAGACGGGTAATAAAGATTACTGGATGAAATCTCCAGACGCGACTTCATTAGTTCCGAATGATACATTATATACTTATTTATCCAGTCAAGGTCCTATTAAGATGAAATTATCCGATCAAGCTGCATTGAGTGGTCCCCCAGTTGATGGTGTAGATGGTTCATTTGAGAAGATGTTCATGTGGGCGAATAATGTAGCGAGTCCATTATGTTGTCCTAGCACTTTCTCTACTAGCACTGGATGTGTATGCACTACACCTAATCAAAGAGATTATATCGCCGGTAGAGGAGCACCTTTAACTTTAGGTGGTGGCGCTAAAGATGAAGTTTAAATATAATTTTAAATATATTTTTAAAATATTATAATGAAAAATAAATCATGTCCTATTTGTAATAACGATATGATGTATTTTGAAAGGTATCCTAAAATGATATGCCATGAATGCGTCAAACTCGCATTAACCGAAGATGGTGACAATATTAAATTTTATAATAAAGATCATAGTGGTGGTTTTATATCAATTGTAAATGATGTTAAGGGTGAAATACATGAATGTTATATAAATAATCATAAATGCTATGCGGATGAGGCAAGATTCGGAGGAATTGTAGTTCAGTTATCTAAGTAACATACTATGAATTTTTTCATATGCTTCACCATGTTGCTTATCATATACATTTAGTCTAGAAACTCTATCTCTTTCAGCTTTTTCTTCTAATGCTTGCTTCTGTGCTAATCTAATTTGATCCTGTTGTGTCATTTGATATGAAATATTACTTCTCTGAGATTTAATACCTCTAACACTATTAGCTCTCCCTGAAGTATCTACAGAAGCTGGATCGATTAACATGCTCCCATCTGTAAAAGCTTGTTTATAATCCGTATAAGTTAAATTATCAGATTGACCGCTAAAATCAGTAATTTTACCTTGCCCCAATGTCATAATACTATCAGAATTTGACATTGAAATTTTTACTTCTGGTTCTTGATATTTCACAAGAGCGTTTTGAGGATTCTTTTGAGCTTGTTCGCGTTTATAATTTTCAAATGTAGCATTAAACATGTCTTTATTAAATCCATTTTGAAACATTTTAGTTTGCCCCGATTCTAAAGCGGGATTTTCATTAATCCAATCACCATAACCATCATCATATACTTCTGGTATCTTATTTTGTTCATAGATTTGATTAAAAACATCAATATCAAACTTTTCTGTCATTTTAGTATTTAATTTAGGCGTATTAGCTTGTTGTGAAAAAAAATCTTTAGCACCATCTCTCAATTCATTGTGACTATGACTATTTTCTTTTTCTTTTAATTTCTTCTGTAGAAGTGTAAATGCTATAGATACTTGTTGGAATGCTTGTGGTGTACCACCCCTATCAGGGTGTGCTTTCATTGCTGCTTTTAGATATGATTTTTTTAGTGTCTTTTCATCATAATTCTTACCTATTCCTAATATTTTGTATGGATCGAGTTTGGTTTTCGCAGATGGTAATTGGAGTTGTGTATTTGTATTTTGAGATGAAAATTGATCTTGTGCTTGTTGATGAGATTGCTGGTATTGTTGCGATTGTTGGTATTGTTGCGATTGCTGTCCTTGACCTTGAAATTGATTCATATCAGACTGAAAAAACATGTTTGGTGGCATTTGCTGTTGTAGCATCTGATTTTGTAAATTATTATTAAATAAACTGTTTATCTGTTGCTGTTGCTGATAAATTAAGTTTTGTTGTTGCTGAATATAAGATGAATATAATTCAGCATATTGAGCATCTTTACTTGGTGTTTGACCCATATTATTAATTAATTAGATTAATAAAATAAAAATTAAACTTTAGGCATGATAAAATTTTAATTCGGACAACCAAGATCGTGCCAATTTGTGAATAAAGCTTCAACTTCACAAGTTACTGTTTTCCCCAAAACATCAATGACACCTTGTTGAATATCACTAGTATCACAATCGATAAAATTCTCGTTAGAATTAGCTGGCGTACTACACGTATTTGTATCTTTGCTACTATGTGAATCTCCTGGGAAACAGTATGTATGCATACATCCTCTTACATGACAATAATTTGGATTATAATTACATAATCCCGTTTCTTCATCGTAATAATTACTTCCTAAATAATCGGTGTTGTCAACCTTTTCATTTGCGCCATCAAACCAGCCAGCTATGCGTTCATCGCTTTTAGTGTAACCACCTTGCCTTTGATGAATCCATTTCATCCCCCTAGTTGAATATCTACATATTGTATTTACAAGACTGGACGAAGGATAATATAATGGAAATTCTTCTTTATTAGGAAATTCTCTATGATATACATCGCAATCTTGATTTCCACTGCATTTACTATAATCCCTGTAGATATTAGATACACTAATAACTAAGTCATCTAATATACATTGTTTGGATGAATCCCCGGCTGACAGGCATGGCACCCCATGATTTCTACTTTTTAATATATTTTGAAGTGCTTTTCCACCTACACCATTAAGAGTTGCTGGACCATTTATTATTAAATCTTTCTCAGCTAGTGTTAATAACGTTTCTTTGGTTATTATATATGTGCTAAGTTTCGGCATGCCATCTATTTCATTATTCCATAAATCCGGTAAATTTGTTTTACCATCGGTTGGATCACCATTGTATAATACTATTTTTTTATTACCACTTGAATCTTCTACTGTAGTAATTCCTCCATTTTTACAATATCTGTAAATATATTTCCATAATTGAATTTGTTTTAATTTTGGTATATTATTTGCTTCGCTTTTTAATTTATCTGGTTCGTCATTATTAATCTGATCTATAACATCTAAATCACTATAGTATATTTTTTCCAATTCTTTATGTAATGAGTCAGTTTCTTTATCATAATTTTTTAAAAATGTACAATAATTATTATCAGTTGTTTCATCTGATGCTTTTTTAGCCGCAGAAGTATCTATATTATTTCCTTTTAAAGCAACTTGACTAATCCCCGCATTAACATAAGTTAACCAACTAATATATGCATTGTGTAGAATTTGAAATGGTAAAGCTTTTGGATCTTTTGAATTTTCTATTGCACCCAAATAAGCTAATGGTAAGAAATTTGGTTTAGATTTATCGGTGACATTTCCACTATCAACCGGATCTCTGATCTTTTGTTTTAAATCACGATTTGATACGAATGATTGATAATCACATGGATCCCATAAATCTATGATCTGCCCGGCAATATTGACCAAATTCAGTCCCAATTCAAGAGATTCGAGCATTAATTTCTCAGATACTTTAGTTAATACACCTTCCAACACGTTTTTATCTACAGCCTTCAGTCCACCTCTCACAGCTTTGTCGGCAGCCCAAAATTCAGCGAATCCCTTCCCTATTTCTTTTGCTACTTCAGCATAGTTTTTAACTGCTGAAGATGTAGATTCATCTTCTGTATTATCTGTATCACAACCGGGATTCGGATTAGTTACACAATTGTTGCCATCATAATTACATCCACTCACAAAACAATAATATTTTTTATCGCCTTCACCGCTGCTGTAATCACTATTAATTACATTACAATCTGGTGGAGAATTATCAAACCCTTCATTACCAAAAACTGTATCATATGGGTGTAATAAACAAGTTCCATATTGAGTGATTCCACCAGTATTATTATTATCAAAACAATTATTTTTATTCAACATATCATAATATATATCAATTATAAGATTAGGCTTTTTTGTAATATCATCACCGGAATTATCGCATGAAGATGGGGTTGAAGATGAAGAACCACTATCTGAAAAACAATTAACCCATATTATAATAAGGATAACTAATACTATAAATAATACCCCCCAGCCTATAATTCTCATAGATTTACCACCACCCATTTGACCATAGCCCATATATGGATCCATCCTATATCCACCACATTCATCATTCATCGAAGAAGCTAGATGGTAAAAGTTCCAAATATTTATTACAAAATAAAGAAGGATCATCACAAAAACCGTATTCCCTAATGTAGATAAATTGGTATTATTATCGCCACGAGCATATAAAATTATACCGACTATACCGAAGATTATTAAATTAGGTAATGTCAGCCACCATGTGGAGTGACAATGTTCTTTATCATCTGATTTATCAAATAATCCAATAAATCCTGTAATTAATCTAAATATGAATGGTATATTAAATAATATAAAAAGAACAATAAATCCCCAAAATACCAACTTTAGGATCTTTTCAACTCCTTTCATTAAACAGGATGATACTTCGTCTGTTGATGTCCCTACTCGACTAGTAATACTCGTACAACATTCATCTTCAGTTTCTGATTTACACCCACTAGATTTTAAATCTATAATATCATCTGTTCCAAGAAATGATAAGTTAATTAACCCAAAAAAAACATTTTGATTTAATACATCTTTACATGTTCTACAACAAGATTTAGGTTCTTTTCTATCACAATACTGACATCCAGGTGAATATGAGGCAACCGGACTCTCCATACATTGTTGTTTTGTTCTTTCATAATTACATTTACATTGATGTTCGTTCTGCGTGTTGCCATATATCAAACTTGCAGCTTCCCACAACAAAAATCCGGAAAATAGTAATTTTAGACATGTCCTCATTAATTTCCAAGCTGTTTCTGATTTATCAGATTTTGCATCATCGTTTATACTATCTCTTACGGTGTTTTGTGTCTCTGTCTGTGTGGTATTGCTTTCAATCGCTTTTCTTTCTTCATCAGGTGCATCACTTAGTTTATTACTTTCACCCTCTGGTCGTGGAGGTCTCAACTTCGGGTCGTATGGATCATCTGGTGGCTGTATGTGTCTGTTTCCTTCCGGATCAATGAATTCATCTCCGTCCTGATGCCACCCATCCGGTAGTTCAAAGTCAGGCATACTTAATAATACTAACAAATATTTTATTATTATTAATTATGTTAAACTAATATTTACAACATTACCTTCACTCGCAAAATGCATCAAAAACAGTAAATACACTGAGCATATACCAGATATTACACAAAACACAACACATAATTCACAACATAATTTACCATCACAATTTTTAAATATCATTTTTCTTTGTATAGTTGCGTTTTCATTTTCATTTTTTGAATTAATAAATAATGGTGGATACATTTATTAAAATGATTCACTATTATCCTCTAAGTGAATTGCGTATTTCATTCCCATGTAAAACGATAGAGCACTCGCCCCAGATAAAAAAATTATAATACCTAAACACTTCATTATCCTTAAACTACATTTATTTGATTTATTTGATTTATTCTCACCGAATAGTAGATTTTCTTTGCTATCAACAGTTGTTTTTCTTAAAGCTTCCATTTTTTAAACATAATATTTATGTAACTTTTAAATATTTTACTGATTTATTGAATTCTATCTTCTGGTTCCAGATAATCATAACCTAGAAAATCAAATATCTCTTTTTCTTCCCGAAAGACTTTATCTACAATTTCACCACTATCAGTGTGTTTAATACTATACTCATTCATCGTATACCCCTGCTTCAAAGCATCATCTCTCATTCGAACATTGAAATCACCTGATCCAGTGAAATACAAGATAGCAAATGGATATTCACCTGGTTTGGTATACATGATATCAATACGCCTATGACATGGGGAAATATCAATCTTGCCCATACCCATGTATTTCTTTTGGCCTCTCGCTAACATACAAGTGAGGTAACCTTCCTTGGTCAATGTATCAATAAACTTTTCATATGATTTCTTATTTGGTGCCTTCAGTAGTAAATCAATATCACCACTGTCGGGTCGCTTTCTTCGATAAGAACCCGCGATTGTGAGTTCTGCTCTTGGATCAATCTTTTTTAGAGTATCTTTAAGATAAACTTCATGCTTTTGAATTTCTTCATATGGGATCCTAACTTGCATATCATCATGATATTGTAGACCCTTAAGCTGAGTGTCGTTTAGATGATCGTTGATATTCTCACATTTTCTCAGATCATCAATACATCTGAATCCAGCACTAAACAACTTCTTCGCATGCTGTTTACCAACCCCATGAATCTTTAGGAAGTCTTCAAGTGGAGATTTCTTGTCTTTTATCTTTTCATACTCCTGAAGAGTCCCTGTATCAACTATCTCTTTAATGCGATCAATTGTTCCCTGACCGATACCCTTGACTGATTTCAGATGTTTCGCGTCTAATTCAGTATCTTTTGATAACCCTTTGAGTGCTTTGTTTACACTCATATATGTCTTTGCTCTAAATGTATCATAATTCCCCTTGTAATACTTTTCTAGATAGTTGAAAATAGAGACAACTTTGTCTAGAATCTCTCTGCTATCAGCGTCAACTACATGCTCTTTCACAATAACATCATCTCTAATTCTCACATATCTACCAAATCGTGGAACACCCTTATCTGTGAATCCAGAACATTCATATGTAATAATTGTTCCTATAGGATGTGTTCGCTTGTAGTTCTTGCGAGTCTTATCATCCATCCCCGAAAGCGTAAATATATGTTCATCATCTTGATCAACACTCATATATGTGTCATGATTCTTCAAGGGTCGGCAAATGAAGCTACCTAACATGCCATTGTATTTGCTATCGGGGTCCCCCATTTTGTAGTCAATAATTTCAGCTTCTCGGTCAAACGTAGGTTTGACTTTCAACATGTAAGAAGACCGACCATCACAATAAGCTGATAGAGGGTGTTTTATCATAACACCTTCTCCACCATTGTCAATAATATTCTGATAAAATTCTTTCATCATCTTTTCCCCGGTAACACGCTTCTGTTCTGCGAAGACTAGTGGTGGTTCTATTTTTGAATCATCTGGTATATAAAATTCCTCATTCTTGAGTCTTAACGCCCATGACTTACTTGTAAAATTGACAATACGCTTCAGATCCTTAAGTCTTTCTAAAAATCCACCTTCTCCGTTGGTAAT
>CEUV01135850.1_pt1 | contig 11888 bp, 10 predicted proteins | sample 356401 | NCBI WGS metagenome assembly CEUV01 (sample SAMEA2622710, study PRJEB7988) | marine metagenome | isolation source: saline water (ENVO:00002010), including
CTGCAGACGATGGTCTTCTCCGGGACCTCGCCGACGATGGCGTCAAAGGTTCCCGGTTTGAAATTCTCAACGACGACATCTGCGTACGCCACCAAGGCACGGATGCGTTCCTGTTCTTCCTTGATGTTCACCGTCTCGATGCGCTTGCCACGGTTGCACGACAGGAAGTACGAGGCGACCTCCTCACCGTCAAAGCCCGTCTGAAACGGCGGGCCCCACGAACGGGTGTCGTCGCCCCATGGCGCTTCGAGTTTGAGCACTTCCGCGCCGAGGTCGCCCAGTGTTTGGGCGGCATGAGGGCCTGCGAGAATGCGGGAAAGGTCGAGCACGCGAACGCCGGACAGCGGTTGCATACGCTGGCCTTCAGCGGGGGTCAATTCAACCTATGCGTCCGCTCGGACGCAGTGATGGTGGATCGGCTTGGGAAATCAAGCGTTCTTGTCGGCCTGGACCTGGACACGAACGGCCTGAGCAGCAGCCTTGGCTTCCTGCATGGCCTTTCGCACACGGGTGCCGGCAGCGCTGTTGCCCTTGTCGTGCTTTGCAGCGTCAACAAGAGCGGCGGTCAAATCGTCAATCATCTTCTGTACCATAGCCTCAACGGACATGAGCCTCGGTCCGGAAAGTCGGTTCTTATGGCTTGCCTCGGAAATCAATGAACGGCAGCGGTGGAAACCTGTTCGCCTGTTGCGAGGGATTGAAAACCCTCACCACTGACCCCTCACCACGGGGGAGACACCATGGGGTTTGCTCGACGGTCCACGCAGCCCGACCCGGACCCCGTTACCACCCAAGAATGGCGAGACTCCATTCGTGCCGTTGCTGAGCAGTGGGGCGAGGAAGAAGCACGCCGCCTTCTCCACGCCACCGTGGACGCCGCCAAGGACGCCGGCGTCGACATCGAGGTGGTGGAAACACCGTACCTCAACACGATTCATCCTGACGACCAAGGCACCTATCCCGGCGATTTGGCGATGGAAGAGCGCCTCCACGGCATCATTCGCTGGAATGCGATGATGATGGTCACTCGGGCGAACAAGTACTTCGACGGCATTGGTGGCCACATCTCCACCTATGCTTCCGCCTCGCACGCCTGGGAGATGGGCTTCAACCACTTTTTCCGCGGCAAGGACAACGGCTCGTCCGGCGATCACCTCTACTGGCAGGGCCACGCTTCCCCCGGCATTTACGCTCGTGCTTGGCTTGAAGGCCGGTTGACCCACGAGCACGTCGAAAAGTTCCGACAAGAGGTCGGCGGCCAAGGTCTCTCCAGCTACCCCCACCCTCGCCTGATGCCTGACTTCTGGGAGTTTCCCACCGTCAGCATGGGTCTGGGTGCCATGACGGCCATTCATCAGGCCCGGTTCAACCGCTACCTCGAGGACCGCGGCTTGGCCACCACCGCTGCCTCACGTGTGTGGTACACGATGGGCGACGGTGAATCCGACGAACCCGAATCGCTCTCGCAACTCTCCCTCGCCGGCCGTGAGGGCCTTGACAACATCGTGATGACGATGAACTGCAACCTGCAACGCCTCGACGGTCCTGTCCGTGGAAATTCAAAGATCGTCCAGGAACTGGAAGGCCGCTTCCGAGGAGCGGGCTGGAACGTCATCAAGGTGCTCTGGGGCAGTTCGTGGGACGACCTCTTCGCTCGGGACACTGACGGTCTGCTGGCCGCTCGTTTGAACGGGCTGGTCGACGGCGACGAGCAGCGCATCATGACCGCTGACGGCGCCACCATCCGCAAGGAACTGTTCAACTCCGACGGGCTCGCTTCCCTTGTTGCCCACCTCTCCGACGAGGACCTTGAGGCCCTCTGCGCCGATGTCGGCGGTCACGATTTCACCAAACTTCACGCCGCTTACGCAGCTGCCACGGCCCACAAGGGCCAGCCCACGGCCGTGCTGATTCGCACCATCAAGGGCTACGGACTCGGCCCTGCATTTGCCGGGCGCAACACGACGCACCAGAAGAAGAAGGCCGACATGGAAACCATGCAGTTCATGCGCACCGACCTTGACCTCTCCTTCACGGACAAGGACCTCGAAGCCTACCCCTACGTCATGCCTGAAGACGTCCCCGAACTCGTGGCCTACGCCAAGGAGCGGCGAGGCGCACTGGGCGGCTCAATGCCCAAGCGCGTGGTGCCAAGCGAAGCGATTGATCTCGCTGACGCCAAGGCCTACGCGGAGTTTGATGAGGGCACCAAGGGCACCATGGAAGTCTCCACCACAATGGCGTTTGTCCGCGTGCTTCGGGCGTTGATGAAGGACAAGGCCTTCGGTCAGCGCGTCGTCCCCATCATTCCCGACGAAGCCCGAACCTTCGGTATGGACCCGCTGTTCGCCGAGTTCGGCATCTACCACCCTGAAGGCCAGTTGTACAAACCGGTCGATCACAACGTCCTGATGAAGTACAAGGAATCGGCCAAGGGTCAACTCTTTGAGGAAGGGATCAACGAAGCCGGCGCCACTTCCACCTTCATCGCCTCCGCCACCTCCTACTCGACCCACCTTTACCCCACCGTCCCCTTCTACACCTTCTACTCCATGTTTGGCTTCCAGCGCGTGGCCGACCTGATTTGGTCCGCCGCCGATCAGCGAGCTCGTGGCTTCCTCATGGGCGCCACGTCCGGGCGCACGACCCTCAACGGCGAAGGGCTCCAGCACCAGGACGGGCACTCGCTGTTGATGGCCCACACCAACCCCGCGGTTCGAGCGTGGGACCCCGCCTTTGCCTACGAGTTGGCGACCATCATTCGCCACGGCATCGAAGAGATGTACGTTGACAATCAAGACGTGCTCCACTACATCGCCATCTACAACGAAAACTACCCGATGCCAGCAAAACCAAAGGGCGCAGACGAGGGCATCATCAAGGGCATGTACCTGCTTCGCGGTGCACCCAAAGGTGACGGCCCGCTCGTTCGCCTTATCGGCTCCGGCCCCATCATGGTCCAAGTGCTGGACGCTGTTGAGAAACTGGAGACCTACGGCGTGCGCTGTGAAATCTACTCCGCCACCTCCTACGGTGAACTCCGTCGAGAGGGTCTGGCGTGTGACCGGCACAACCGCCTCCACCCCACCGAAGATCTCCAGAAGCCCTACGTTGAGACCTTGCTCGCTGAACCGCTTCCCACCGTCGCCGTCTCTGACAACATGGCGGCCGTTCCGGACATGATTCGTCAGTGGGTCAGCGGCCCCTTCACTGTCTTGGGCACCGACGGTTTTGGCCGCTCCGACACCCGTGAAGCGCTTCGCCGCTTCTTTGAGATCGACGGCGCAGCCATTGCGCTGGCCGCCCTATCCTCGCTCGTGCGTGAAGGCGAACTCGACGCCAAGGTCTACGCCAAGGCGGAGAAGAACTTCGCCGTCTCGACCGAGCGAGACGACATCGCCTCGCTCTGAACCGGTCAGTCGATGTGAACGCCTTCTTCGCGCAGCATGGCCCGTTTCTTTTCCGAGCCGCCTTCCGCGCTGTAGCCCCCGATGGATCCGTCGGAGCGAATCACGCGATGGCAGGGGACTTCTGGTGCGTACGGGTTCTTTCCGCAGGCGTTGGCCACGGCTCGGGCCGAGGATGGGTGGCCGATTTGGATGGCGATGTCCGTGTAGGTTCGTACCTCCCCGCGCGGAATGGTTCGGAGGGCCGCCCACACCTTTCGTTGAAACGATGTGCCTTGAGCCATGAATTGCGCTACATTCACTTCCATTTCACGCCTTGGGTTCTCATCTCTTGGCTCGTGGTGGCCCATGAAGTGAGCGGAACCGTGGCCCTCTTCCAGTCCTTTGTGTGATTCTCCTCACGAAACTGAGGGAGCAGACGGCGCTTCGTCCGCGTGCGCCCCCGTTGAGACGAAACCCAACTACAAAGGGAAGGTCCGGCATGGTTTCCACCATGTGGGAACGTTTGGTGGTGGCCGCTTTGGTCGCATTCCTCGTGTTCAAGGTGACCCTCATCACCTACCGGCGTCGCAAGTACCCTGAGCCGCACGAGGATTGGGCAAACGTCAACCTCGACGCCCTGCACTTTCCCGAAGGCTTTCTATGGGGCACGGCCACGGCGGCGCACCAGGTCGAGGGACATCAAGCGAACAACTGGACGGTTCACGAGGTGGCCAAGGGGCTCGAGGTGAGTGGTGCAGCCTGCGATCACTGGAACCGATGGAAGGACGACTTCCAACTGCTTTCCGACCTCGGTTTGACCTCTTACCGCTTCTCCATCGAATGGAGTCGTTTGGAGCCCACCGAAGGTGCATGGGACGAAGCCGCTCTGACCGTCTATTCGGACATGGTGGACGACCTCGTGGCGCGCGGCATCCGTCCTGTCGTGACCCTTCATCACTTCACCCATCCCGACTGGTGGGAAGCGAAGGGCGGGTTTGCAGACCGCACCAACGTCCCAGCGTTCGTCGCTTATTGCGAGCGGGTGGTGGACGCTCTGGCCGACCGGGTCAAGATGTGGGTGACCGTGAACGAACCCACGGTGTTCTCGACCATGGGCTACACCCTCGGGATGTTTCCTCCCGGCCGTCGTTCCATTCCAACAACACTGCGGGTGATGCGAAACCTACTGTTCGCCCACGGCACCGTCTACAAGGCCCTCAAACCCAAGCACCCTGAAGTCCAATTCGGCGTGGCCAAGAACGTCACGCTCTTCGACCCTAAGAACCGCTGGAGCCCCATCGATTGGCCGCTTGCCCGTCTTCTCGAGTGGGTGTGGAACGGTGCCTGGCGGAACGGCATTCAGAACGGGAAGATGTTCTTCAAGGACGTCCCGGAAGCAAAAGCCAGCTTGGATTTTGTCGGTCTCAACTACTACACGCACGTGCTGGTGGGTCCCGCATCGGTCTCCCTGCTCAAGATGAAATTCCCCAAACGACGTCAAGAGGTGGCCACCGAATTTGGTTACCCCATGTACGCCGAAGGCCTGGCGCGTGCCCTCGACTTCCTGAAGCCGCTGGGCGTGCCGATTGAAATCACCGAAAACGGCGTGGCCGACGCTCATGACACGCTACGGGAAGAGCACCTTCGCCGCCATCTTTGGGTGCTGTCAAACGCCCTCAGCGCCGGCCACGATGTCCGTTCCTACCACCACTGGTCGCTTCTGGATAATTTTGAGTGGGCCGAGGGTTACACGATGCGGTTCGGACTGCACCACGTTGATTTCGAGACGCAAGAACGCACGCTTCGGCCGAGCGGTGAAGCCTACCGTCAAATCGTTCAGAAGCACTGAGCGGCTCAGATCCACACGTCGTTTTCGGCCGTGAGTTCACCGTCGGCTTCGCCGGTGTTGACCACGCCACGGGGCTCGACCAGCATGACCTTGCATTCTTGTTCGGCGTAGGGCTTGTGCCGGGTCCCCTTGGGAACCACGTGCATTTCCCCAGCATTGAGCGTGATGGTGCGGTCTTCAAACTCGATGTTCATGCTGCCTTCGATGACGATGAACACCTCGTCGGTGTGGCTGTGGTCGTGCCAGACGAATTCACCCTGAATTTTTACCAATTTGAACTGGTAGTTGTTCATTTCAGCAATGACCTTGGGCGACCAGTGGTCGGAAAAGAGGGCGAATTTTTCTGTGAAGTTCACGACGCTCATGGTCCACCCACGACGGCGGCTTTACTTGGCTCTATGCCTCAAAGAGGGGGCCGCCACGTTCCGGCGTTCCGGGCGAAATCAAGCACGTGGCAGTAGAGCGTGGTGACGGCCTGTTTTGGGTCCTCCACGTCAGTCAGTTGGTCGGGAGAGAGGAGGGGCGGGGCCCGCCTCCAGGCGGGCTTGGCGTTGAGTGAAAGCGGGAACTTGAACAGCGCCGGGCCGTTGACGGGCAGCGTTCGGCGGGTGAGCCACGACCGTTCCACCACGCCGGCCTTTTCCATTGCATCAACAACGCTATTCCACGTGGAACCGCCGGCTTTGGATTTGACCAGCCACGAGGGGTTCACCGAGCTGTCAACAAGGTAGCCGGCCTCTGCAAGCACGGTTGCCATCCACGGCGCAATGTAGCCGTTCGGGGCGCGAAAGTACGGTCGAAACCCGGGCCCAGCATGGGTCTTGAGCAAGGCGGTCGAGGTCTGCAGCATCGTTCGAAATCCTTCGACGTCTTCGCCCCATGCAGACCATGAACGGTGCGTGTGGCCGTGACAGCCAACGGTCAGACGACCCGGAAAGGCTTCCAGTGCGTGCTGGAGGGCGCCTGCAAAATCAGGGTTCTCCAGCAGGTCGGTGATCACAAACAGGGTGACGGCACCTTGGTGGGAAGCCATCCAATCCACGAATCCGGTCCATCCTTGTTGAAAATCAGGCGAAAGTTCGTCCCTCGGCGCCGTGAACGGATGCATGCTTCGGGTAGGGTGACCTTGATGCTTCGGCAAATGCCTCAGGTCGTCGGTGTCGACGGTCATCCATGTTGGCATGTCAGGCCTCCGGGCCCAAGTCAACCAAATGGAGGTGATGGGGCACCGTTCGCTCGTTGAACTCAATGCCGATGAACTCTGCGAGCCGCTCGCCATTCCACCGTCCGCAGATGGCGCTGGCCGTCGCCAGGCCTGCCTCGTTGTGAGGATGGACGGCGATTTCGACGGTGGTGGCGTTCGCCCGCTGGTTTAGCCAGGAAAAGATGGTGTCAACACACGCTGATGCAATCGACTGGCGGCGATACGCGCGACACACCCAGTAGCCCAAGTTGAAGTCGGCGTGAAGCGATTGGAGTTCGTCACCGAGGCCCACAAGGCCGACGAAGGCCTCGGACCGGACATCGTGAATGGACCAGAAGTGCAATTGGTCTGTCCCTGCTTGCGCTTCAATGTCGTAGAGCATATCCCTGAGTTGTCGACGGACATCGTCGTTCGGGTCGAGCCAGGGCAGGGCGGTTTGGGCCGCTTCCGCATCCTCCTGGTACGCTTCAAACATGGACACCAGCACGGCGTTGGTCGCTGGACGGAGGACGATGCCGTCGTTGACCCGAAGTTCCGGCGTCTCAACCATGGCTGTCCCTCATGTCAAAAGTTGAGCCCTTGCTTGTTGAACGTGTGGGTCGGTTGGATGAACGTAAGCCGCCATGTCAAGGGTCCACTTCATGTGCTCGTGCCGCCCCAGATGCTGCATCAACACCGAGACGTGGAGCAGCATGTCGAGATGGTCTTCGAGATGCGGGCCAAGCTGGTCGAGGGCGTTGGCGGCTGCTTCCATGCGTCCGTGCTTGACGTGCTCCATGGCGCCGACCACTTCTTGGTACACCTGCGTCGGTGTCCAAGCCTCGCCCTTGGGCCAAGGCCAGATGCGTTGGCGCTGCTCGGTCTCGGGTGGTGCGGGTTCGGCCACTTCAGCTGTCGCTGGCTCGTCCCCAGGGAGGTCGGGAAGGTCCGGTGTCTCTGGGGTTGCAATATCAGCGGACTGCGAAGGGGCAGGGGATGCTGCCGCAGAGGTGGCTGGCACGGAGACGGCAACGTCTGCGGCCATCGGTTGAGAAGCGGTTGGGGTTTGACTGATAGGAACCTCTTCGGGGAGGTCAGGAAGGTCGGGTGTTTCGGTCGCCATGGCTTGGGCCAAACTGGCGCCTTGAGGCGGTGCTTGCGAGGCGAGGCCGGGCAGGTCAGGGGTGGCGTTGGGTGCAGGACCCACTTCACCGAGCAAATCGTCGTCTTTGGGCGCTTCAACCGTGGGTGAGTACAGGCCACCTCGACCGGTGTGGACCGGTTCGGCCACTTCGGCCAGTGGGTCAACGTTGCCCAAATCAAATTCAACGTAGGTTTTCGGGGCGTCTTCAACCGTCAACTCGACTTCAGTAGGTTCTTGCGAGGCCACGGTTGAGGAGAGCGTGGGGCCTTGGCTGCCGATGAACTCAAAGGATTCGGGGACGGGTTCACCTTCCTCGTCATGTTCGGTTTCGGTGATGCTGTACTGGTCGACCTCGACCGTCACGTCGTCGAGGGACAGCACGGCTTCCACCACCGGCCCGGTGTCTTCTTCCTCTTCGTTGTCGCCCAGCAGGAGACTCATGATTTCGTCGTTGGTGGAGGAGGGCTCGGCCATCGGCTGATCCCGGGCTGACTTGTTCAGCGAATAGTAGCACTGCTCGCATTGCTCCGAGCCAAGTGGGTTGTTCACGCCACAATAAGGACAGGAAACGCCAACGACGTCAGCGTCCTTTTTCTTGCGACCAAACATGAACTCGCCCGGTTGTGGGCCGTGGATTCTCTGTTTAAGACTGAGGGTTTGTCGCTCGGGAATCGCTTCAATCTTCATCCATACGATGATGAGGGGCCAACCCGTGGTTGAAACATGGCGCGAAAGGGCTCGGTCAAGCGCATGAACAGCGCCAGCGATCCTGAGTTGCCCCAGGTCAAAGGCGAACCTGCTCCCGACCGCTGGCGGAGAAGCCAAGACCACTTTTCGACGATGACGGACCTCATCAAGCAGGAGTTGGACGACGAGACCCAACTGGTGGAAGAACGATGGAAGAGTTGGTCCAAGCAACGCTTGCTGATGGCGGGCGTGTCGCTGTTTGACCTCAAGGCACGCATCCAAGGCCGTTTCTTCGGCGAAGACATCGTGGTTTTCGAGGCCCAAGACAGCGGGCGCCTCCCCGAGCATCGTTTTTCCCACGGCGATATCGTGCTCATTTCGCGCTCCCGCCCGTGGGGCGAGAAGGTGGTTGAAGGGGTCGTGCTCGACCGAGGACCCACCCGGATTCGCGTGGTGGTCAGTGAACGACCACGTGATGTCCGGAAAGGCGGCTGGCGACTTGACCGAGGCGCTAACCGAGTCGCTCACGACCGCATGCACGAAGCCCTCGTGGCCTTCCATTCCACCGAAGGCGATGGCGGGACGGTGCTTCGTGAACTCATCCTCGGGAACGTCCTTGACATCAACCAAAGCGCTGAACTCTCCCCGGACATCCGTGGGAAGCGAATCCAACGCGGGCCACTCCCGAACCACCAGCATCTCAACACCTCCCAACAGGCGGCGATTGAGGCTGCCCTGACTCGCCGCTTGACACTGATTCAGGGCCCACCGGGGACCGGGAAAACCACCACGGCCACCCACCTGCTCCACCACTTTGCTCAGCAGGGCAGCGGACCGTTGCTCGCGACCGCGGAGTCCAACGTGGCCGTTGACAACCTCCTCGAAGGTTTGCTTGAGTTGGGCGTCAAAGCCCTCCGCATTGGCCGACCGGTCAAAGTTCGCGAACATTTGCGATCGGCCACCCTCGATGCGGTTCTGGAAAACCATCCGATGCAAGAGGAGTTGGCCTTTCTCCAGGACGAGCAGCGCGAACTTCGCAAGGCCCTGCCCTCCCTCCGAGGCAAAGAAAAAGGCCTCATGCATCGGGACATCAACATCAACCAGAAGGAAATTCGACGCATGGAGGACGCCATGACGGCGAGCGTCCTCGATGAAGCCGAAGTGATCTGTGCGACGACCATCGGGTGCGGTCATCGCTTGTTGTCGTCGAGGAAGTTTCCCATCGTGCTCATGGACGAAGCGACCCAAGCCACCGAGCCCAGCGCGTTGGTCCCCATCGTCAAAGGTTGCCGGCAGCTGATTTTGGTCGGTGACCACCAGCAACTTCCGCCCACGGTGTTGAGTCGCCGAGCCGAACAAGGTGGGCTCAACCGTTCACTGTTTGACCGCCTTATCGCCTGCGGGTTGTCGTCCAACATGCTCACGACCCAATACCGGATGCACCCCATCCTTCGTGAATTCCCCAGCGCCCGATTTTACGAAAACCGACTCGAAGACGGTTGCACTTCAGACGAGCGGCCACCACCCGCGGGTTTCCTGTGGCCGGACTGGGACCGCCCCATGGCCTTCGTGCCGGTGGAGGGCGTGGAAGAAACCGATGAGGAGGGAAAGAGTCGGTCCAATCGCGACGAAGCCGCCAAGGTGCTGAGCGTGGTGAACGATTTGCTCGCCATGGGCGACCTCCAACCCGACGACATCGGGGTGATTTCCCCCTACAACGGGCAGGTGCGTGAACTGATTCGTCTCTTTGAAGCGGCCGGTGGGCGTGAACCGGGTCAACCCTACCACGGCTTGGAAATCAAGAGCGTTGACGGGTACCAGGGTCGAGAAAAAGAAGTCATTGTCTTCTCCACCGTTCGAGCAAACGAGCGTGGCGAGGTCGGATTCTTGGCCGATTACCGTCGCCTCAATGTCGCCATCACGCGTGCAAAGCGCGGGCTCATTCTTCTGGGTCATCCGACCACGCTGCGTCATGACGGAACATGGAAGTCATACCTCGACTGGGTCGATGAACACCAACTGTTCGCCTGGCACGTCACCCACAGTTCGTGATGGGCCCAACGCGCCATTTGACAAAGGGGAAGGCGTAGCCGTTGCATGGCCGAGGACCCGGTGACCATCGTCAAGGGCGGAACGCTGGCGCAGAACATCATCGGTACTGCCCCCGAAGGCATGCTCATCGCCCCGTCGTGGAAGCGCGTGCTTGCCTTCATGCTCGACATGATGCTCATCAGCATCGTGCTCGGCTTCTTTACCAATTTCCGACTTCTCGAGGGCCTGTTCAATTACGAACTTCTGACCGAGGGCGGGCGTTATACGGCTGAATTTTTCATGAACTGGTTCGTCTTCTGTGCGGCGTTTTATCTCTACTTCAAGTACACCGGCCAAACCATCGGTCGTTCCCTCGGCCAGCGAGGCTTTCGCATCGCCATCGTCCACGACAACGGCACCGTGCTCGAACAACACCACTGGGGACCACGTGCCGTGGCCAAGATGATCTACATCATCCCCTTCATCGGATGGCTCTACTTTGGTCTGCGCGACACGTACAGTGCCGGTTCCACCGAGGCCGAGTATCGCACGGCCGTTGACCGCAAGCACCACACGGTTGCCGCGGTCGACTGGTCGCTGCCATCTGAGACACGCCTGCGATTGCGTTGATGGCAACCCGAAAGGGCAAGCCATTGAAGTAATGCCACCGTTCAGTTGGAACCGGTGAGCCCAAGTGAGTGATGACCACAGCGCCCGTGCAGGTTCCTTGAACGCCCATTTGACGTCGGTTAAGATGGAAATCGACGATGACGATGAAGACATCATTCAAGTCGTGGTTGACGTGGTCAATGAGTCCTCCATCCCCATCGGGGGCTTGCAAGCAGCCATCGTCGACGCCAAGGGCACCCGCTACGAAGCCACCGAAGGCATCAGTTCCATCGGACCCGGCCTCACCCGTCAATTCAAGTTTGAAGCCCACATTCACTCGGGCACATGGACGTTTGAGTTCAACGGTGGCGGTCAAGCCATGAAACTCGGCCCTTACGAAGCCGATTTTGAGTATGCGGCTAAAAAGGGGCGCGTGCTCGGCAACGCCATTGGCTCGAGTTTGTTCAGCGGTGCCTTTGACAACCACTTGGGGGATTTCGGGAACACGGAAGAGCGCGGCATCATTGATGCCTCGTCCGTGGTGATGACTTCCTACGTCGGTGAAAACATGGAAGGTGGCGGCACGAAGGTGCTGCGAGGCGACGCCGCCGAAGAGGACGACGGGCCACGAACGCCCCCGTGGGCCACCTCCTCACCTGAACCAGCTCCGCTGACGCCGCTTGAAGCACCCAGCGCCCCGGCAGAACCCACGCCCTTGACGCCGCTTACACCGCCTGCCGCAGAAGCGCCATCAACGTCCGAACCCGCAGCCGACCCCCTCCTCACGCCGTTGACGCCGGTGTCGGAAGCGACAGAAACCACCCCGGAACCACCAGCATCATCCCCCCCGCCCGTCCCCCCCACGGCGGCTCCCAAACCACCGTCCGGTCCACCCTCTGGCCCCCCGAGTGGTCCCCCCTCGGGACCTCCATCTGGTCCACCTTCTGGCCCTCCGAGTGGCCCTCCGAGCGGTCCTCCATCCGGTCCACCTTCTGG
>CEUV01031894.1_pt1 | contig 11867 bp, 11 predicted proteins | sample 356401 | NCBI WGS metagenome assembly CEUV01 (sample SAMEA2622710, study PRJEB7988) | marine metagenome | isolation source: saline water (ENVO:00002010), including
TCTGCTCCGCTGGAGAGACCTGCAGCGTCAAGGTGACCATCACGAACGCTCGTCTGGGTGTTGTGATTGATGAGTCCACCACCGTCGCTCAGTAAGCCTCAGGTTATTTCGGGAAGGTTGATGCTCCCACCGCATGGCCTTGGAGCCATGACGGTGGACGCCAGCCTCGCGGAGGATGCACGACGGGCGCGGCTCGTCGACCTCGTGCGCGACCTTTCCTTCCTCGACGGCGGCAGCGACGATGCCTTCACGCTGGCCAGCGGCCGCACGTCGCGCTGGTTCTTCGACCTCAAGCCGGCGATGATGCATCCCGAGGCGGCTCGGCTGATCGGCGCCCTCATTTGCGCCCGTTTGCCGGCCTACGAGGCCGACGTCGTGGGCGGTCTGGAGTTGGGTGCCGTGCCGCTTACGGCGCTGGTCATCGCCAACGCAGATGCGCCGGACACGCTTCGTGGCATCATGGTCCGCAAGGAGCCGAAAGGGCGCGGTGGGCGCAAAACGAACAATCCCCCGGGCGTGGAGGGCTCTTCCCTCGCTGGCGGAGGCCGCATCGTGGTGCTTGAGGACGTGACGACCACCGGTGGCTCAGCGGTCAAGGCCGTGGAGCGTTTGCGGGCTGAAACCGACTGCGACGTCGTGGGCGTCATTTCCATTCTTGACCGCCAGGAAGGCGGCGCTGAGGCCTTCGCTGCTGCGGGCATCCCCTTCGAGAGCCTGCTCGTGCGCTCGGACATCGCAGGGTGATCACATGCCGCATGAGGTCCTCGTTCCAGCCGAGCTGGACCCGGACCCGTCCCTGTCTGTTGTCCGCGACCCAACGGCTCCCGACGGCCTTTCCTTCGTGCATGGCGAGGCCGCGAAGCCCTTGGCCACGCCGTGGCAGGTCTCGGCCGAGCGGGCGGCCTTGCTGAATCCGGATCGCCTGCCCGTTGGTGCCGTGCTCGACGTGGCCTGCGGCAGCGGCGTTCAACTCGCAGCCCTGGCGGCCATCCTTGAGCGCCCGGCCATCGGCGTCGAGTTGGACCCAAGCCGGGCGCGGGCGAGCGTGCAGAACTTGCACGCCGTGGCGTCTTGGTTCGGCGCGCTGGAGGCCCCATGGTTCCTGCAATCCCGCATCCTCGTGGGCGATGGGACCGACGCCAATGGCGTGCTCGAGGCCGTGGGCCATGCCTCCGTTGGCTTGCTTCAACTCGACCCCGCTCGGCCTCGAAATTCAAGGACCCACGATCTGGACGAAATGGCCCCTTCACCGAACACCGTGCTTCAGGCGTGGGCGAATCACCTGGCGCTGGGTCCGGACGGGCCCGCGGTGCTGCTCGACCTCTCGCCACGCCTGACGCACGACCAACGCTTGGCGATGGAAGCGGTCATTGACGCCCATTGCCCGGGCATCCAACGCACGTGGGTGTGGGGCTCGCGCGGCGGCGGTCGCGTGGACCGCCTTTCAGCGTGGCTCGGCGGGGCTTCTTCACCTGAAGTGGCCCGGCGCTTCGTGCGTTATCCCGCCGACGGATCTTTCCCGCTCATCGTCGAGGGCGGTCGTCCGCTCCCACTCGGTGAAGACCTGCCAACGCTCGTGCGACGTCCGCCGCGCCGAGGTGAGCACGTGAGCCTCATGGACGCCGCCTTGCTGGCTTCAGGATTGGGCGAGGCGTGGCTTTTCGGCCACCTGGGGCAAGAGGCTGCGCTCTCATGGACCGCAGTTGAGGGGCGCCGTCCTCAGGTCCATCATGACGAGGGGCTGAATCTTCCCGCCGAAGAGCGCGGGTTGGTGCAAGCCACCGGGCGCGTTGCAGCGGTGGTGCATCAGGCGCCAAGCGAGCAGACCGTTGACGATCTGGTGGCGCTTGCGTTGGAGCACGACGTGGCCCGCTTGACCCTCAGGTGCACGCTGCCCGCTGACCTTCAGCCGAAGCTTCAGGGCTCGCTCGACCGGCAATTGTCACGCCGGCATGGCCGCCGTCGTGCCTTCTTGTGCCATGCAGGACAGGGGCCTGATGTGCATCTGCTCTGTGTGGGTCCAACCGTTCAAGAAGGGAAGCGCTGAACGCGACGCTGCGCCTCAAAGAGCGGAGTTCTCGCCGCCGCGGTCTTCAAATAGGGGAGTTCGGTCGGCACGTTGCTCGACACCATGTCGAACGCGATGGAGGCACCACGGATGGCCAAGAAGGACGAAGACCTCGGAGACGATTTCTCCTACATCATCCGCATGTCGGACACCGACGTGGACGGGCTCCGTCCCCTTGCCTCGGCGCTCACCTCGATCAACGGCGTGGGTGCTCGCACCGCCATCCAAATCTGCCGCCAGACCGGCTTCGAGCCGACCCGATTGGCCGGTCACCTGACCGCCGACGAGCAGCAGACGCTCATGAAGGCCGTCGAAGACTACGCCGAGAAGGTCCCGCTGTGGATGCTCAACCGACAGCGCGACATCGAAAGCGGTGAGGAACTCCACCTCACCGGACAATCCGTCAAACTCGTCCAAAAGGACGACATCGACCGGCTCCGTGCCATCAAGGCATACCGCGGTGTGCGTCACGCCAACCGCCAGAAAGTCCGCGGTCAGCGCGGTCGCTCCAACGGCCGCTTCGGCCTGACGCTGGGTGTCCAGCGCAAGAAGTGAGGAAAGGTGAGGCATCATGGGTGAACCAAAATTCTCGCGACCAAAGTACGACACGCCCTCCCACCCGTGGAAGGCCGACCGCATCGAGGAAGAGCACGCGATTCGTGCCAGCCACGGCCTGAAGAACATGAAGGAAATCTGGAAGGCCAAGTCCCAACTCCGCCGCCACCGCCGTCAAGCCATGCGCCTCATCGGTAACGTGGACACCACGGAAGGACACGGCAAGCGTGAGATGGAGGACCTGCTCCATTCCCTTCACCAGAAGGGCCTCGTGACGGCAGAGGCCAGCCTCGACGACATCCTTTCCCTGGGCGTTGAGGAGATCCTCAACCGCCGCCTCCAAGCCCAAGTCTACTACAAGGGCCTGGCCAGCACCATCAAGCAGGCACGCCAACTCATCACCCACGGACAAATCGTCATCGGTGAACAGAAGGTGACCATTCCCTCTTACCCCGTGTCCCGCGACGAAGAGGAGCTCATCGCCTACCACCCCTCCAGCGCCCTCAACAACCCCAACCACTCCATTCGCATGGCGATCGAAGACCGCCGCTCCGAGGCCGAATACGCCGTTGAAGAGCAAGTCGACCCCGAGGCCACGCCCGAATTCGCCGCTGAAGTCGCCGAGGCCGCCGCAGAGGCGCCCTCTGCCGCTGACGACAACGGAGGTGAGGCCTGATGTCCGACCGTCGCGCCGTCGTTCACATCTTTTCCTCGTACAACAACGTCCTGATGACCGCCACCGACCTGACCGGTGCTGAGACCATCACCACCTGCTCCGGCGGACAGGTCGTCAAGACCGCCTCCGACAGCGGCGGCCAGTTCGCGGCCACCCGTGCCGCAGAACGCCTCGCCGATGCGCTGCGTGAGAAGGAATTCACGCAACTCATCATCAAGTACCGCGCGCCTGGCGGCAACAAGGCAAACACGACCGGACCCGGTGCACAGGCCGCCATTCGCGCCCTGACCCGTGCCGGCATGACGATCACGCGCATCGAGGACGTCACCCCCATCGCCCACGACGGGACGAAGAAGAAGGGCGGACGTCGCGGGCGCCGCGTCTGAACGAGGTGGATCAACATGAACATCGAAACCGTGAACGGTTGGCCCAAGGGCCGCAAGGCGAAGTACCTCATCAGCGACAGCGACGCTTCGCAAATCAACGCCATTCGCCGGGCCATCCTCAGCGACGTGCCAAAGTTGGCCATCGCCTTCGTCGACTTCACCCAAGGTGTCAACCAAGACAACCAGGGCGAAGTGGTCGAGTCGGTGAACGCGCTTCCTGACGAGGTCATCGCTCACCGCTTGGCCATGCTTCCCGTTCCGACCTATCCCGACGAGGGCATCTACTTCGTTGACGAGTGCCCCAACTGCAGCACCTTGGTGGAATCCGAGCGCGGCTGCATGCAGTGCCAAGTGCTCTACTCGCTCAACGCTCGCGGCCCCTCGACCGACGACGAGGACGAGTTCCGCACCGTCCACGTCGGTGACATGATGACCCTCTCGGATCCGATGTTCGACATCCCCGAGGAATTCGCGCGCATTCCGCTGACCGTTCTCGCGAAGGGCCAGTACCTCGAGTTCTACGCCTTTGCCACCTATGGCCGCGGCCGTGACCACGTCAAGCACGCACCCGCAGCTGCTGTGGCCTTCCGCCCCCAGCGCGTGGCCGTGCTGCAAGACAAGAAGGGCGCTGAGGTGCTCTTCGGCCTCAACCTGACGACCAGCGACGGCCGTGCCATCGACGCGAAGCTGTTCACCAAGAACCGGGTCGAGGACATCGACACCGTCCACGACCTTGAGAAGGCCATCCACCAGGTTGGACCCGGCACGGGCCGTGACGAAGCCTTCGGCGAGGCCATCGTCTTCGAGGACGTGCCAGGCGCCTACGTGTTCACCTTCGAAACCGACGGTGCCATGGCTCCCGACGTCGTGATGAACGAAGCCCTCCGCGAACTCAGCGAGCGCTTCATGGGCATCTCCGGCGACCTCGAGAAGGCTTTGGCTTGAGCGCAACACGCGTCCGGCTTCACGCACCTTGATGGACGGCGTGCTGTGCTTGTGCTTCGATGACGGTCGGTGTGGCCCACGTCGGCGGACACGTGACCTTGCTCTTCTCCATCCACGACGACGAGATTCTTCCTCGCCGCCAAGGCAGCCGAGGTGCAGGGTTGTGTTTGGACGCAGGCGTTCGCGTTCGGGCTGAAGCCACACCAGCTCCTGCTGGACAGGTTTCCGAAGGGGCCACTCCCGCACCAAGAGCGCCGTCTCAACCCGGCTCCATCGAGGTGAGCGTGAGCGATCGTTTCGGCACACCCTGGCCCGAGGGTGAGGCCATGTACGTCATGCTGATCGACGACCTTCGTGCCGTCCGGCGCATCCCCGCCGCAACCTCGTGGCGCTTGGACGTCCGACTCGAATTGCCGATCAGCCAAGGGTTTGGGATGTCGGCCGCCGGTTTCCTCGCCGCTGCCCGTGCAGTGCTGGACGCGAACGGAACTCCTGACGATCGGTACGCAGCGCGTGCCGCGCACAGGATGGAACGCTTGCACCGAGGCGGGCTTGGGGACGTCTTGGCGCTTCAGGCAGGGGGCATGGCGCTCCGACGAAAGCCGGGGGCGCCAAACGTGGGCGGTGCAGCAGAGGGCGCCATCCTCGAGGCCCCGCTTCTCTTGGTTTGGCAGCCTGACGAGTCCCGGCACACGTCCGCCTACATCGACCATCCTGGTTGGAAACGCGCCATCACCGAGGCCGGAGAACACGCCCTCGGTCCTTTGATGGAGGGCCCGTGGACCGCAGACCGTTGGAGCGACCTGCTCAAGGCAGCCGCGACCTTTGCCACCTCCTCGGGACTTGAGGCCGAATCCGAGCGCGCCGAATTGTTGAGCAGCGTCCGGTCTGCCTTGACGGATGCCGGTCTGGATGGCGCGTGGACGTGCCGGTTGTGCATGCTCGGCGTCTCCGCCGTGGTGGCGCCCCTCAACCCGGCACAAGCATCACCGGACGACGTGGAACGCCTCCGAGCGCCCTTGCACGCGCTTGGCCTGGAGGCCAGCCTGTGCGGTTTGGCGGTGCCTGGGTCTGAAGAGGAATGATTCACGCCGTCTTTCCATCGTCGAGCACCCAGCATCGAAAGGCCGCCACGTGGGCGACTTGAGCCCACAATTTCCGCAGGTCACCGAGCAGCAGCATCCGCCCGCATCGCATCGCCGCACGAAGTCCAACCGACGACAACGTGAGTGGATTCCAGATCCGACGTTGCACGAAACCTGCTCGGGCCACGGCCCTTTGCAAAGCAGCTGAGCGTGTGAACAGGATGAGTGGGCGAGCGGTGGTGCTCTGCACTGCGGCCTCCACCAATGCGTGGCTCAGCCCCTTTCCTCGGTGATGTGGATCGACGACCACGGTGGTCAATTCAACGGCAAAGAGGTGCTTTCTCAATTCAGTGTAGGCCGTAGGGCTTCCGTCCTCATCCCGAAGCACGGTCGCTTCCATGACCCAGCGTTGTTCGCGCTGAAGCCGGTACGGTGGACGCAGGTCTTCCTCTTCGCGCAGGCGCTGAAGAAGCCAGCGCGCATCACGCTCAGCGCCCATGGCTGCACGTCATTGTGCAGGACTTGGCTCTACCGCCGCCTCGCCGGCCCGAGCCGCCTTGACGTCCTCCGGCGTCAGCGGTCTTCCCTGACTCAACACGTCGACGATCGTGGCGTGGACGCGCGCATCTGCTTCCCGCTTTTCTTGCGCGCGCTTTGCAAGGGTCCGCATGGGCATCGCCATGCGGATGTTGCCGTCAAACAGCGGAGCGTGACGCGCAAGGAAGGCCCAATAGAGGTCAGAAATGGGGCACGTTGACGAGGGCGAGAAGGCACAATCCTTGCACGCATCGCCCATGCGCTTCAGGTAGGGTGTGCCACAAACGTAGGGCTTCGTTGACATCAGCGGACCTGTCGCATAGGTGCCCATGGCCAAGACGTTGGGTTCGACCACCCAATCGTAGGCGTCAATGAACATCGCCCAAAACCAGTCGGTCAATTCCCGTGGGCGCACACCGATCAAGGTCCCGAGGTTGGCCAACACCATCAACCGAGGGATGTGGTGGGTCCAGCCGTCTTCCACCACCGCTTTGGTGACGTCGTCGAGGCAGGCAAGACCGCTGGGTGCTCCCCAGTACGCCGCAGGAAGCGGAACATCATCGCCGAGCGCGTCCACGCTCGTCGGTGCCTCAGGCCATGCGCCCTCCCACCCTGCAGCCGGGCGTGAACGTGTGCTCATCGCGACGTGAACACCTTCGGTGAATCCTTCCGTGGCGTCGTGCACGTGTCGGATGAATTCACGCCAGCCAAGCACTTGGCGGATGAAGCCCTCTTTCGAATTCAACGCGAGGTCCGCGTGTTCGACGTCGTGGACCACGCGCCCGGGCTGGAGGCGACCAAGGTTGAGCAGGGTCGCGATGCGGGTGTGAAACAACGAGCGGTGCTGCACGGTCATCGCGTCCTCGTACGGACCAAACCACGGCATCGCCTCCTCGAGGGCCCAGCGCCATGCGCGCTCCGCATCGGCCGCGGAAGCGGGCAGGTCTTCGAGCGTGACGCGGCCCGGGTGGTGGCCATAGGTGGCTTCGACCATCGCTGCGACTTCTTTGGTGATGGCATCAGGTGGGAAGGTCGGGACCTCAGGCAGGGGAACGGCTCCGTCCCACGGCAGCCGGTTTTCCGCGTCCAAGGACCACTTCCCACCCACCGGCTTTCCTTCATCGGTCAGCAGGATTCGGTGAGCCTTCCTCGCCTCGCGGTAGAACGCGTCCATCCGCCACGGACGTTTGTCTCCGACTGAACGGTCGAACAGCGCCCGATCGGTCAACCAACCCCCGTGGTCCTCAACCGTCAGCAGCCCCCTGTCCTCCAGCGGTTCGAGGGCGAGCCGAGTTTCCCGCTCGGCCCAACGCATCGCGTGCAGTGGGCCGAGCGCTTCGACGTGTGCTTCGAGGACGGTCTCGTAGGGTCGGTCGTCATGGACGACGATGACCGGATGTCCTGCCTCTTGGGCTTCGAGTGCAAAATGACGCAGGTTGGTCAGCACGAGCGCCAATTTCTGCTGGTGATAGGGGCGTTGCCGGGCCTTCCATGAGGTTTCGATGAGGATCAGCCCGATGGCCGAGCGGGGCCGTTCCGGCGTGGGCCGCCATGGCCCGACGTCGAGGTTCAGTTGGTCCACGTGCACGTAGCACCAGCGCTCAACACCGTCCAGGTCGACGGGCTTCAGCGCCTTACGGAAGACGCCCATTCAGGCCCCCCAAGCGGAAAGATCGGTCTGCTGGGCTCGGGCGCTGACTTCGCTGGGCTGCCACCCCACGGTGCAGTGCAGGTCGGCTACGGCTCGGGCCGCGCTGTCCAGCGCTGCTCCTGCGGTGCCGATTGGCGCGCCAAACGCGTCACCGATGACGCTGAAGGCACCCTGATGCACGACATGCTCAGGCCCTTCGATCGGCCGGCTGAACCGCCAGCGGTGAGCCGCCCAACCATCTGGGTCCAACCCGAGTGTCGTGGCGATCACGACGGCCATGTCCGGAAGGCTACGCTCAAGGTCCGCAGCGCTTTGTTCAGGATCAAGCCTGACTTCCAAGGTCGCTCCGTCTTGCCCACGCCGGGTCAGCGTCCAGCCGGCAGGCGGTTCGAAGTCTTGGTCTGGCGCTGGCCCCCATGCCACCCAGCATGCCTCGCTGCGGCCCTCCACGTGGATGCCCGCCGTGTCCAACAAGGCCCTGGATTGCTCAAGCGGTGCGGCCACGAGGACGTGGTCATGGTTCACTTCCAGTGGGCCGTTTTGGGAAATGATGCGCAAACGGGCACCTTCCGGCGTGGCTTCGAGCCCATCAACACGATGCAGTTGACGCACGTTGAGCCCCTCGCCGAGATGATCGAGCAAGGGCGGAAGGGTGACGGCTGGGTGTTCACCGTCAACGTTGAGGTAACCGCGCTCAATCCAGTCTTGCACGTGGCGCTCGGCCCACGACGGCCACCCCTCCACTTTCGGAGCGCCCAGTTGGAACGGTGTGCCGTCGCTTGCGGTACGGTCGGAGAGCCGACCGCTGGCCCGACGGCCCTTGTCGTAGACGGTCACCTCATGACCAAGGTCGGACAACAAACGCGCCGCGAACCGTCCAGAAAGCCCACCGCCGACGATGCCGACGTTGAGCCGTTTGGAGCCAGCATGGACCTCGGTCCATTCGCGGTAGGCTCGCAGGTCCAAGCGTGCCGCGTGGTCGCGTGGATCGCGACGTCGAACGCGTCCCATGCGGACCTCGGGCGGATCGAAGGGGCGGTCGAAGAGCCCGAAGCACCACATCACGCCGGCGATTGAATTCGGATTTCGCCCGTCCAGGGCGTACCGGTCATTGAGGTCCTGGGTCAGCCGCATTGCTGTTTCCGGATCTTCCATCCATTGGACCGTTCCTTTGCCCCACGTCATCCGGACGTTGTTGTGCATGACGCCATGGCGGACCACGCCCCGTTGGGCCGCGTTCCAGAGCACGTCGCTGCTCTGGGCCCGCTCCAAATCCATGGCGGGACGTGCTGGATGCACCAAGGCCGTGTTGCGCCAGGAGGCTCGGGCCCAGTCGGGGATGCGGTCCCACGCATACGGACGGTCCACGTCATGAGCGTGGTGGTACGCATGTTCTCTGAACACCAACATCTCGTCGAGGAATTTCTCGGCCCCCTTTGTGCCGTGCTCTGCGGCATCACGGACCAATCGCGTGGCGGCCACCATGCCATGGTGCAACCACGGGGACATGCCGCTGACCCCGCCACGGTTGGCCGCGTTGTTGCGGGTGCGGTGGTAGCGGCTCAATCCCTCGTTCAGATAGGACGCCCATCGGGCCATTCCAGCCGATGCGCCTCCGGTCATGCCAGCGACAGGGACCACGCTCGGGTCGATCCGGCACGTGGCCAACAGCGAGACGGCGCCGTCCTTCCGGAGTGCCGCAGCCGCATCGATCGGCGTGAATGGAGGCGTCCAAGTGGGTGGCAGAGGTTCGAGGTTCGCGGTGCAGCGGGGCCACGGTTGGCCCATCCGACGCTTCATCTCACGCTTGGTGGCGTCTTTGAACCGGAAAGGCCGGTTCGCCGTCCGTCCAAACACCGGCCGGGGCAGCACGCAGTGGGCGTCCACTTCGATGACAGGGCGGATCTTGGCGACGGCTCCGGTCCACGCCGACCATGGTTCAAGGTCCACCAAATCCGTCACCACCAACGCAGCTTCCTCAGCGAGCCGAAGAAGGGCGGGCTCCCGATGACCGTCCCTCGCCACGTGCACGACGTGACGGATGCCGAGTTCCTCGGCGCGATGCGCCACGTCGGCGGCTCCTTCGAGCAGGAATCGATGGTGGCGGTAGGAAGCGTGAGGGTAGCGCTCATCGATGCCTTGGTAGATCACCAGTGGAAGGCCGAGGCCTTCCGCGATGGTGCGGGCAACGTCGAAGGTCGGGTTCTCATCCAAGCGCAACGCGGCACGCATCCAATGGACGACGAGGCCCGCTGAGGCGGCGGCAGGACCCGGATGCCTGATGCAGCGCTCCTCAAGGTGAGACGGCAAGGGGACGTCCACCATGTGCCTAGGCCGTCCTCGTTCGTTTTGAAGGACCGTTCATCACCGCACCCGGCGGAGCCTTTGAAGGGAGGAAAGCACAGGGGATTCCATGCGCCCGACAGCCCTGCTGTTGACCTTCCTGATGCTCCTTGCGCCCATGGCCGGTTGCATCAGCAGCGAAGAACCTCCAGCTCCTGTCGTGGAAGACGAGGTCCTCGATGGCGTGTGGGTGACCGGAGGGGACGGCCTTCCGGTTGATGTCGAGCCCTTCGACACGACGTACTACATCAACGACGTCGGCCAACAAGGCCCAGAACCCAGCGTTGGCGTCACATCAAGCGGCTGCATCTTCTTCATCGCCCTTGAGAAGGTCATGCGGTCCTGCGACTCTGGGGAGACGTGGGTGAACACCGTCGAAGGCGACGTCACACAAGCCCCCTCCACCAGCGACCCGTGGGGCTGGGTTGATCCGCTCACAGACCGGATCTTCAACGTCCAGATGGTTGGCTTGGCCACGACCTGGATTGGCTGGTCAGACGACGACGGTGAGACGTGGCTGGGCAACCCTCACGATTCCGGCCCCGTTCCGCTGAACGACCACATCAAGCTGGCCACGGGTCCGTGGACGGACTCCGGCTATGGCGCCATCGGCAGTCCAGTGTACGACACGGCGGTCTACTTCTGCTACAACAAACTGGCCGGCATCTTCTGCTACACTTCCCTCGACGGCGGTGCGACCTTTGCTGTGGGCGGCCAAGCCTTCGGACTGGTCACCACCAACGGCGGCCTGCACGGCGCCATTTCCTCCGCCCCCGACGGGACGGTCTACGTGCCACCTCGTGTGGCCACCCCAACCCTCGTCGTTTCGAAGGACAACGGCCTCAACTGGGAAGAGAAGACCATGGGTGAGGACGTTGGAACGCCGAACCCGCGCAAGAACTCCGAGATGGCCGCGGACACGGAAAGCAACGGCTACCACGTGTGGACGGGCGCCGACCAGGGCGTCTACATGTCCCGTAGCACCGATTCCGGCGAGTCGTGGGAGCAGACCAGCCTGCGCATTTCCCCGGTCGAGGTGGTCTCCAGCGTCTTCCCTCAGATCATCGCCGGTGACCCCGGGCGGATGGCTGTGGCCTACCTTGGCAGCGAGGACGCCGGCGCCCTTGGCGTGCCGGACATCGACGGCAACCCGTGGGACGGCAACGCCCACTATGCCACGGCCAACGTGAGCTACGACCTCTACGTCACCTACAGCCTGAACGCGCTGGACGAGAACCCTGTCTTCCAAACCGTCCGCATCACGCAAGACCCGGTCCAGGTCGGCTCCATTTGCCTCAACAGCGGCGACTGCCGCGACATCGGCGGCTCCAACCGGAACTTGCTCGACTTCAACGACATCGTCATTGACAGCGAAGGCCGAATTTTCATCGCCATCACGGACGGCTGCACCGGCGAGTGCGCCACGAAAGACGTGCCAACGCCCGAGGATTCACGCGATCGATTGGGAACCCTCGTCTACCTTGCCAGCGGCCCGAGTTTGTTGGCCGACGTGGGTGAATTGACGCCCCTCGTCGCCAGCAACGCCACCGCGTGAGGTACCAGCTCACGCTTTCGGGCGCGGCCATGGCAGCATCGCCGGCGTGGTGGCGACCCATTCGGC
>CEUV01017497.1_pt1 | contig 11853 bp, 14 predicted proteins | sample 356401 | NCBI WGS metagenome assembly CEUV01 (sample SAMEA2622710, study PRJEB7988) | marine metagenome | isolation source: saline water (ENVO:00002010), including
CACAGATGGAACTGATAGAGATGGTACTTTTAGAATTCATACCGCAACCTCTTTATCAGGCCACACACTAATATCGAGTACTCCTGTTTTTACTGATACTCGTGCAAACACTGGAGCCTACACTGCAGGTGGAATTCCAGAAACTTTAGATCAACCTACTACGATAACGAATTATTACTTGTTTAGAACTAATCAAGGTTCTGCTCCTTCGATCACCGTGCCTTTACAAATAAATAGTGATAATGATTTACAAACTTATACTGCAGCAAACTTTGACGCTATGTTGTTAGCAGAAATAAGGCATCACACAGTAAATACTTCAGGATCGACTATAACTTATAACATCAACGGTAGTGGAACTAATAGAGGTTCGGCGATGGTTAATACAATATTAAATGGTGGCGGCAATTATCAACAAAGATTTGTTAATGCTAATGATTATCGAGCACAAGAATTTCCAAATGGTACTGCAGTAACTGCTAACACGTATAACTTAAAAATATTAAGGAGTTAATAATGGCAATCCCAGGACATGATTTTTTAACAGCGCATTTTTGTAATAACGAAAGAACTACTGTTGAATCTTATTGGGTAACACCTGATGGATTAGAAACAAGAGTAGAATATATTGAGGCTAAAGAAGGAGATCCTAACTGGGAAAACTTATTAACTCATATTGATATCGACGCGTTACACGAAGCGACTTACAAACAAATAAGAGCACAAAACGAAGCGTTTAAAGAAGACGTTATTAAGATAGCTAAAGAAAGAGGATTAATCCACGATTTAACTAACTTAAACGAAGTTGACACGATGAACTTAATCGTACAGTTTATCTTTGGTGAATTTAATGCAGAAAAAGACAAAGAAAAACTGTTTATGTTTAAGCTTAAATTATTTGAAGTTCCAAAAATAAAAGCGTCTAAAAATAGAGCAGTAAAGGCAAAGATGAGAAAAGCTGAAAATTTATTGGACGCTATAAAAGCTGCTATTGAGATTCTAGAAGAGTAAAAGTTTTTTCAAAATCTTTATTCACTTGATGTATTAAATGAACTCCAGAAGTAAATTCTGATATAAATTCATCTAGTACATAATTCCACTGAATTCCGATATTATTAAATTTAATATTATATTTTTCTAGTATAAAAGAAAAATAAACCTCATTATTTCTTACCCAACCTTCTGAATATTCTCTTGGGTACACTGTATCATTCTTTGCTTTTAGTAAAGCTTTATCGATGTCTGATATTCTCTCGCTAAATTTTAATAGATTTGCTGCATTTTGATTTCCACAAATAACAGCAGTGTTGCAAATATTATCATTACTTACAATGTCTTCTATTAATAACATAGATTTTTTGGCAGCCACTTTAGAATATCGGCTCATAGGATCTATAATGTTTTTTTCGCGGTACTGATGTCTTAGCCATTTTTTCCACTCTTCGTCTAGATCATGCTTATTTACGTCTTGATCATAAACGCATGGATAATTAAAATCAAACTGCTCAAATATATTATTTTTAGTTATTGGTATTATATCTAAATCAAAATATACTACTTGATCGTATTCTTTTGTTAGCTTTTCAAATTTTAATATCTTATCAAATTGTACGTCTACGTAATCTGTAGATTTTGTTTCAAACAAAAAATATTCTGCGCCACAATACTTCGCGTATTTTTTTTGTCTGTCGATTAGTTTGTGTTTAAACTTACGAAAAGATTCTTGTTTCCAATTCGGAGCAGAAATATGATTCGATGTTAAATCTGACCATATACTAAATATTATTCTTTTCACACCATCTCCTTACATAATCAAAATCCTTATTAATGCAGTGCACAAACTTTGTGTGTTCTGGTATGTAACTCCATTTGTCCATAAAATAGTGCCAACCGGTTCTGTAGAGTTGTTGATATTCTTTTATTCTACAAGCAAATATAGTCTCGTTATCATATCCAAAAAGATTACGAATATCATCAGGCCAAAACGCGTCTTTAGTTAGTCTTTTCATTTTTTTTAAAGTTTTATGAAAGTCTTTGAAATAGTTTAATTCTTTTAATGATTTTTTATGAGCACCTATGATTCCTGTGTTAAATACTTCTTTTCCATAACCTAATAACGCATGCGCATTCCAATACTTTGCTAGCGGAGATCTTACGCAGTGTTTATCTCTGTTGTTATCTTTTATACTCCACTCTTCAGACATTATTGCTATGCCTTTTTTTAAATCCCACACGTCAAAAAAGTTTTTATCTGTTACTGGAATAACGTCCATATCTAAATAAAGTATCTCATCATAATCAAGTTGATATAACAAATGCATCTTGTAAAAATTTATGATATTATATTCTGATATTTCAGGTCCAAACTGTTTGCTGTATTCTATAAACTTTTCATCGTAAATAAAATGTACATAATCAGCTTGACATAATTTAGCGTATCTTTTTTGTCTATCTAAAAGCCAATTTAAATTGTTATTAAACTTCTCTTGATTTTCAAAATGAGACACTGGGTTTTGTATATCAATATAAAGACTGTAAATTACTCTAGACATATCCAATAACCATAAATCTCTTGTAGCCGTTTGGCATATCTAGAAATCCTTTATACATTATTTTTGATAGTCCAGATTTTTTTACTAATTCATCTTCACTATTAACACAATTAATATGATCTTCGATATGAAACATATTATTACTTTGTAAAGCAAATAAACATTCGGGTTTGTATTCTTTGTCTTTTATAATTTCTTTTAAGTTAGGCATATGTTCAGATGACGTATTGATAACAATATCGGCTTTTATGTCACTTCTATGAGGTGTTCTTACATCTGCAATTGCACTAGATAATCTCTGTCTATCTTGTGTTTCCCATCTATACTTCATAAAGACTTTAATTGATTTTTCATCTAAATCTATGTTGTGAATTTTTTTTACGTTATCTAAGTTTTGTATTAACAATCTAGTAATTAAAATTCCGTTCCAGCCACCGAAAAGTTGAATACGCGGTTCTTTAATTGGTATGATAGATAATGTATCAACTAACCATGTTTTTGATTCTACTTGAGATGGAGAAAAACTATCAATAAAATGTTCAAAGTCGACTCCCATTCTAGCAGCCGTTTTCATACTAGCATGTATAGCAGGGTCAATTCCAATAATGTTCGAATCCATCATATCCCTCATCGTCTAATAAATATATGTCAGTCATCCATTTCTTTTTTCTTCTCCAACCATTGAATAAACATATATCATATTCTTCAGTAAAAAATAAAGGTTGATCATCTTTTCTTCCTTTATGTGGATTCCAATGATTGTTCTTATCAATACCATACAATCTGGAATACATGATTTGATTTTCTGGAAAATATAAAAGTTTTTTACGTTGATTATATTCCAAATATCCATCTATTCCGTTGTATTTTGTCATGTAATAATCTTGATCTTTATAAAATTTCTTCCATAGATACGTGAGATCGCCTTTCCATAACATAAGAGATGAATTTAATTTTGTATCAAATAATCTTCTAGCTACTCTGTACGGTTTCCAATAAGACTTAATTAAACGCAATTTGTTTTCAACACAATATTGTTTTAGATGCGTGATGTTTCTTTGTATCACGATATCTAGATCTAAAAACAATGTTGTGTTTTTAACAGGATATTTAAAAAGCGTTAGCTTCCACCACCATTTTTCTAAATCGTAGTCTGGCAAAGAGCGAATAGTAATGTTTGAATTTATATTGTTTGAGTTTTCAGTGTAGCATATAAAGTTAAAATCACCATCTAAATTTTTACACACCATTTTGTAGAGTCTGTTAACATGTTCATAATTAAACTTATCACCCCACTTTAGACAAATAACGTCCATTAATTACCACCATGTCTAATTCTGTATTGTTAAACGTATTTATAGCTTCCCTAGGAGTTTCTACTATTGGCTCTCTACAGTTAAAGCTGGTGTTGAGAACCATTGGAACTCCTGTAATTTTATAAAATTCATTTATTAAATTATAATATTTTTGATTTTGTTTTTTATTAACAGTTTGAATTCTTGCAGTTCCATCAACGTGAGTTATGCCTGGGACATCTTCAGGCTTTTTAACTTTAACGATGCGTGACATGTAAGGACTTGGTTCGGGCGTGTCAAACCATTTGTCATAATGTTCCTCTAATACTGAAGGAGCAAAAGGTCTAAAATCTTCTCTTATCTTTATTTCTGTGTTAATAATATCTTTAATGTTTGGATTACGAGGATCTGCAAGAATACTTCTGTTACCTAATGCTCTGTGTCCACTTTCTGATTTACCTTGAAACCAACCTATAATCTTACCATCAGCTATTGCCTGTGCAACTTCTTTTAAATTTACTTTTTTTCCATCTCTGTAGCTATATTCTTTACCAGCATAAACTGAAGGTTTATGGATTTCTTTATTTAAAACATAATTAGCATGCATGTATGTTCCTATAGATTGTCCTTCATCTCCAGCAGCAGGAGGGACGTACACACTAGACCAATTTTCATATAACATCTCGTTGATATATCCATTGTAAGCAACTCCACCAGCTACACAAATATTATTGCATGTCTTCAGTGGATATACATGATCTCTTATTTTTTCTTCGGTAGCAAATTGCAAGGTGCGAGCAATATCACATTTAACTCCACTTTGTTTTATTTTCTCTTGCAAAACAATTTTTTGTTGTACTTCTTCAAACTTTTGTTTCCATTGTTTATCGTTATTCCAATATCCGTCTAGTATCATGTGAATATCTTCTCTATACGATCCATAAGCAGCAAGCCCCATGACTTTACTTGCACCTAGGTTTCCAAATCCAAGTTCTTTAGCTACAAAATTCCATAATATGCCTACGTTCATTTCTTTAGACAAATCAATTATATTATTATCTTTATCAATAAAAATACAATTGTACTTCCATCCTCTTCCATCTATAGCTAATATGTCAGATTGCTTATACTCAGACAGTAAGTAAGCGTATGCAGCGTGCGATTGATGATGATCTATATAATATAAATTATTATCAATCACTTTGTAATCCCATAATTTTTTAGGCCACCAATCTATATCATTTTTTAATATTTGTAAGCTAGGAATTTGATTCATTCCACCTACAGTTGTGGTAAATGCATATATGTCATGATTTTTAGGATTCCAGTATTCTTCGTAAAATTTTTTACCAGCACTATCATCGTTTGAATTCATTTTACTTGCTGTATCGTGTTGAGGATACGCATCATAATGCCAAGGAATATTGTGTTTTCTACGAGTATATCTCTCTCGTTGATTATGCCATTCTCCATCGTAAGTATTGTGGTCATGTGGACTAAATGATGCACTAAATATTTTCATAAATATACTCTGCTATTAGGCGCTGCCCGTTTTCACTTGGATGCCAGTCTTCTGAAGATATACTAAATTCTTTAATTTTTTGCTTGTTTCTTCTTTTATCAGTTAAAACGTCTTGTAAGCTTAAAATACCTGATGTTTCTCCTACAAAGTTTTTAAGTTTTTTATAGTACATCTCGGATTTTGCAAATTCATCGTATCTTTCTTTCCTAAAAGGATTTATTTCAATATTATCTTTAAACAGTTCTATCATTTGAACTTGTCTATAAGGTATACTATAATGTTCGCAATATATTTGAAAAAAATAGTAAGTTTTAAAACTTTTTGTTATCCAGTATCGAGTGTCACCAAAAAGATCATAAAGTTCATGTCTCCACACAGTTTTATTTGATCTAGCATAATGCACTTGATAATCTCTTCTGCGACATTGAGACCATGCAGGTATGACTAATCCAATTTTTGACTTATCCATTGTTTCTATTTGATCAATGATAGTATTAGAAATATATTCATTTCCAGCTCCTGACTTTGCTAGATTTACATAGTCCATATTTAGCATTTTTGCTAAAATTTTTGGCCACTTGTCCCATGACATATCTTCTTCTGGATGCTGAATCGATGTGTATTTGTCTGTTGTAAAACTACAACCACTAACTAATAATATTTTTTTCACTACGTTACTTTTCCCGCAGAAACTATATTAAGTATCTGCTCATCAGATCTTTTATCAATCGGCTCAAAGCATTTTTTACAATATTCTTCAAACGCAAAGAGTTCATAGTTCATCATCTTATCAATGTTTTCTTCTGTTACCGCGTATCTTCTAGAACCATTAATGACTTTTTTACTGCAATGTCTTATTCTTTGTAACTCAAAGTCTATTACGGGAACTTGTGGAAAAGCAGCACATATTCTTCTATCAAATTCAGGCGCTTGTTTTATGTCTATAAAATTAGGAGATCTTGAATTAAATTTTTTAAATCTAGTATTTTTATGATCGAGTATACTTAAATCGTGCTTTTCCTTATATTTAAAATAGTTAGGTGTCATTATTACTATGTTATAATTATTTAAATCATTCTTTTTAAAAAAATCAAAATTACCGAGTTTTTCAATTCTGTCTTCGTGAAAATCCAATACTAAATGCTCTAAATATAAAATGTCTGGATCGTCAAGCACGTGTGGATAACGTTTTCTTATAAATGAATTTGATAAAACAACAGGTATTAAGTTTTTGTGCTTTTTAATTTCAGCAATAACTTCATCTAAATTTTTTATAAGACCCGGTTCTCCACCAAGTAGTTGTATTCTAACAACATAAGGCGAAAGCCATTTTAAAGTTTTACTTAAAAAATCCATATCAACTGTTAAATTTCTCATTTCTAAAGTCCAAGCAGTACAGTAATGACAAGATTTATTACAAGATTTTGATAAGTAAAAATCTATTGCTCTTGTTTTAAACACGTCAAATATTAAATTATCACCTTGTAAATAATGAAATTCAGGTATCATGCTATAATTCCTATGGTCATGCAAGTTTGGCTGATTTCTTCTTCGGTTACGTACGGGTGACAAGGTAAAGAAAGTACAGTATCACTCGCTATTTGTGCATTAGGACATGGTGTTAGATTAAACATGCTATTTTTTGATATTGGTGAATCATAATGAATTTTTGCTTTTAAAGCTTTTTTTACTTCGTCTCTTATTTCTTTATTTTTAAATCTTACTACGTACTTATGATAGTTGTGCACCAAGTTATTATCAGCCACTTGAGTTATAACTGGTAAGTCTTCTAATTCTTCTTGATACTTATTAGCTACTTCTATCCTACGAAGTTGTAGATCATTTATTCTATCAAATCTCATTTCTATAAACGCTGCATTTATATAAAACATTTTTGAATTATATCCAAGCATTTCGTAATCTTTGCCTTTACCGTGTCTTCTTATCTTGCGTAAGTATTCTGCAGTAGAATCTACGTCTGTAAATATCATACCTCCACCAGATATTCCTGATATAACTTTATTATGATTAAAACTAAAAGAACTAATATCACCAATTGCTCCTGCATACCTGTCTTTATATCTTGAACCAAGAGACTGCGCAGCATCTTCAATAAATATCATATTGTTTTCTTTACAATAGTTTTCTATATCTCCTGTGTCTGTCATATTTCCAAAAAGATGAGTATATACAACAGCTTTAGTTTTATTTGTAGTTTTCTTTTTAATTTCATCAAATGACATATGATAAGAATTTAAATCAATGTCACAAAATACAGGAGTTGCACCAGCCATAAGAATGCAAGATGCAGAAGATATCCAAGAAAAATCACTTACTAGTACTTCATCACCTTCACCAATGCCATAAGCCTTAAGTGAATAATATAACGCATCTGTTGCACTGTTAATTGCTATTCCGTGCTTACGTCCAACATATGTAGAAATCTTTTTTTCTAAAAATTCTACATTTTTATCATTATTTGTTTGAATTGCTTTGTCAAATACACTTAAATATAAATCTTCATTTTCAGTATAGTCTTGGTCCCAACCTTCATAATTCATTTATTATACTCTCTACATTTGGTTTTTCTATAGGTCTACTTTTATACACTTCTGCTCCAGCGTTTGAAGCTTCGTATATAATTTCTTTATTGTGATATTTACACTCTTGAATAAGTCTAGGCGCAGGATCTACCGTGTCTTTAGTATATATGTATTTTTTAAATATTCCTAATAAATTTTCAACAGGTGCTATCACATTATTTAAATTAGAATCATGCTCATAATTATCATACATTATTATGCCATGAGATTTATATTTATAAGCTAATTTTTTAGCAGCATCATAGTAAGTTTTATTTGTACCAATAAAAAGATGTTCAAATTGATAATTTTCTATAACTGGTTTATGTATATCAAAGAATATCTTTTTTTCAAAATGCTTACCTATTCCATTTGCATATACACCATGATCACATAAGTCTATGACTTCTTCAGGTTGAAAATATTTTAAAGCTTTATAGTATCTCGTCTTATGGTTTTCAGAATACACCGATATAATTTTATTTTTAAAAAGAAGATGTAATATCATTAATTGATCTTGTGAATATGATTTACGATCAATAAAAGGTAGAGTCAACATGCTTCTACCCATGATTAAACTACACGTTGAATCATCAAAGTCATCAAATATTACATTTTTAAACGAGATGTATTTTTGATTAATAGAATTAATATAATCTTCAGAAGTAAAATGAGGATGTGTTATAACAATCATTTGAGTCTTGATTCCACACAAATTTAAGTATTGTGTGTATTCATAACTATAATAAAATAAACCATCACATGGTTTACTTGTGCATACTAAATTTAATACCAATCAATTATCTCGTCCGTGTGCGGTTTGTACTGATCTTTTCTCAAAGCAATTTCTTGATCTAATTTATCTGTGTCTGCATATCCGATACTCATAGATAAATAAAGTGCCTCACCTTTAATATTTTTTAATGCCTGAAATTTAGGTTGATTTTGATTTATATAATTTGGCAAACAAGCGGTATAAGCTATGTTTAATCCATTGCTCAAACAAATATTTGATAAATTGTTACAAAACATACCTATTTCTATACCAGGGATTTTTCTTTCTTTTTGATATAAATTTAGATCACAACTCTGATATTGTTGTCCTCTAGCAATGGCTCGACAGACTAGTGGGTTTGGATTACTACATAAACGACTCGTAAACAACAATACGTAAGGAGCAAATATTTGAAAATTTTTAGTAGTTTGAAATTCAACTTCTCTACTTTTTGTTGCTTTATATAGGGCATTTTTTTGATTAAAATTTTTTGGTCCAAAGACATGAATTTTGTAAGGTACAAGCCCTTGCTTTGATGGTGTTAGTGAATAAGCTTTAGAAATAAAAGACTTAATTGTTTTTTCTTCAGGGCACTCGTCTGGCCTAAAATATCTAACTTGTCTAATTCCTAAGAATTCATATGGAAATTTTTCTTTCATGGTACTATTTATTATTTCCATACTAGAGCAAAAGCCCACTTTTCTTAATGTTTAAATACTCTATTCGCCTCGATCTAGCATGTCAATTTTGTTTGGTACTCCATCCCATTTATCTCTGTCAGGATCACGACGTGACTCATCTATTTCGGTTATGTTTTCAAAGGAATCTAACTTTGCTAATTCTGCATTTAAGTGCGTCCATTTTTCATCCGGCGTACCTTCAATATCTATATCCGCTACAATTGCGTCTGCAGGGCATTCAGGTTCACAAACACCACAGTCAATGCATTCGTCTGGATCAATAGCCATGAAGTTTGGACCAATATAAAAACAGTCTACAGGGCAAACACTTACACAATCTTGGTGTACACATTTGATGCAGTTCTCAGTAACTACGTATGTCATTGTTAATCGTCTTGATTACGTTATTTTCATAATATTATATATAAATAGATTATAAATAGTAGTGCGGTAAAGATTTAATATCGTATAAATAGATTAAAGAATCGTATGGAATTTGTTTAATGGCGCAGTTCGAAGAAATCACTATAGATCAAGGAGCGGATGCTACTATTCAGCTCGAATTAGTTAACCAAGATGGATCGGCTAAAAACTTAGTTAATCACTCGGTCACGGCGAAATTAAAAAAAAATTATAGTGATAGTAGTGGAGAGGCCACGGCTTTTACCACTGCAGTTACTAATGCTGCTTCCGGAACAGCGAGTATGTCATTAACAAATGTCCAGACTGACGCTTTGAAAGCAGGTAGGTATGTCTACGATGTCGAACTATCTTTTGTAGACAGTGCAGGCGCTACCATTATTGAACGAGTTTTAGAGGGTAGAATTACAGTAACCCCATCAGTAACGAGGTAGAGATGGTAAAGGTTGGAGTTAGCGGCGTAACGGTCAAGAGTGTTAAAGCTGCTGGAGCAAGAACAGTAGTTAAAAGAGTTACGGTCGGTAAGCCATTAAAGAATGTCTCATCTGGTGCTTTCAACATAGATAATATAGGTGGAGTAAACACAACAACAAAAACAGATGGAGCCGCATTAATATTTAACACTAACACTGGTGATTTTGAAGCTACCACACAATTAGAAAAACAAACAGTTAATGGAGGCCACTTCTAATGGCATCAACAATAAGAATTAAAAGATCGAGTAGTAGCGGATCACCTACCAGTCTAAGACAAGGTGAACTCGCGTATTCGTTTTCTAGTGGAACCGGTGGTAATAAATTATATATCGGTACCGGAACTGAAGACTCTACTGGAGCTGCTGCCTCGATAGATCAGATTGGCGGTAAATATTTTACCGACTTGCTCGATCACACACCAGGGACGCTAACTGCAACAAGTGGTATTATCACGGATGCAGCTAGTAAAATTGACAATCTTAAAGTAGACAATCTTGATCTTAACGGAAACACATTAAGTACTACAAACACCAACGGCGACCTCGTATTAGATCCTAACGGAGCCGGTAAAGTTGATGTTAACACCTCCATCATTTCAAATGTTACAAATCCTGTAAGTGCTCAAGATGCTGCTACTAAAAACTACGTAGATACAAACTTAAATAACAAGACTTTAGATCTCGCAGCAGATTCAGGCTCAACACACTCACTTAGCTTATTAGACTCAGATCTTACTATAACAGGCGGAGCTGGAATAGACACCAACGTTAATAGACACGTTGCAAGAATTAACATTTCGGCTACTGGAGTAACGGCTGCAAGTTATGGTTCAGCCACTCAGATTCCAACATTTACAGTTAACGCCAGAGGACAACTTACAGCTGCTGGAGTAGCAAACGTCGCCACTCAACTTGCTATCAACGGCGATGCAGGCGGCGTAGATTCAGTTGACTTACTAACAGACACACTCGTATTTAAGGGTGGTACAAATATAAACACTCTTATAACAGACAACAGAGTAACCACACACTTAGATTCAAACGTACTCGGATTATCTTCACTCACAGTAGATAACTTAAAGTTAGACGGAAACACTTTAAGTACTACCGATAACTCTGGATTTTTATATCTTAATCCATTTCCAGTTGGAGACTCTGGTGAAGTTGTAATTCTTGGTAACTTAAAAGTTGAAGGTACTACAACTACAGTTAATTCAACAACAGTTTCAATAAATGATAAGAACCTAGTACTAGCTGATTCGGCTGCAGACTCCGCTGAAGCTAACGACGCTGGTATTACAATAAATGGTCCACCAATAAAGCCGACTATCTTATATAAGTCAGCAACAGATACATGGCAGCTCAGCAAGAAGTTTACTACACCTTCTGCTTCAGTTCTTAACCTTATCGATAATTATAACACTGATCATTTAAGTGAAGGTTCTACAAATTTATATTTTACCAACGAAAGAGTAGACGATCGTTTAAATAACCTCCTCTTGGCAGGTGAAGGAATCGATCTTACATACGATGATGCTGGTAACAGTCTAAC
>CEUV01040707.1_pt1 | contig 11844 bp, 15 predicted proteins | sample 356401 | NCBI WGS metagenome assembly CEUV01 (sample SAMEA2622710, study PRJEB7988) | marine metagenome | isolation source: saline water (ENVO:00002010), including
ATTGGTGGCGGCGGTGCGTCATTGAACGTGAACAGTGTTACAGCAGGTAGTATTTTCATAGGCACCAACACAATTACAACGGTTGCTGGGCAAGTGATAAATATTAATGCTAAATTAAATTTCAAAGGCGGTGTAGTAGGCCTGCCAGTAGCGTATAACTACTTTTTAAGATAAGAGGAAGGAAATTATAAAATGGCAACAGGAAGACTAGGAACAGCTGATTTAAGTGCAGCAACAGACACTAGCTTGTACACCGTTCCCGCAGATACATTTTCAGTGGTAACAGTATCACTATGTAATAGGAGTACAGGTACAAGAAGTGTAAGAATAGCAGTAGCAAGTGCAGCGACTCCAACTAATGCAGAATATATTGAATATGATGCAGACATATTAGCAAACGGAGTGCTGGAAAGAACTGGTATTGTGATGGATGCAGGCAAAATTTTAGTTGTAAGAGCAGATAGTACACTTGTTTCAGCTGTGTCATACGGTATTGAAACATCAACTGCATAAGGAGTAACTATGGGACGTAGAGTAACAAACGGACTGACAGGTAACGTAGGAAGTTCAATTTCAAGTTTAAGTGTCGTTGATAACAGTTTGATTACTGTGACGACCAATCAAAATGTGGTGATCGATCCAAATGGAACAGGACATGTATTCACAGATGCTCCTTTGGAAAGTACAAATGCTACTGCAAGCACTACTAAAATAACAGGTGCTATTACAACATCAGGAGGCATTGGAGCAGCAGGGCAAATACATGCCGCTGGATTAAATGTAACTCCAACTTCTACTTTGAAATTTTCAGCACAAGATCAATACATACTTGTACCAAACGGTACAACAGCAGAAAGACCTTCACCAGCTGAAGGTTATACAAGATATAATACAGATTTAAATGTTTTAGAATTTTACAACGGGACTACATGGATAGGATGTGGATTTAGAGATGTTGATGTAACAGGATCAAGAACAAGTGCCGCATTTGAAACTAACTGGTGTAATACAGCATCTGGAGGATTTACTGTTACTCTTCCAAGTTCACCTGCAAAAGGAATGCGTGTAAGATTCTTTGATGTAGCAAAAACTTTTGATTCTAATAATTTAACAGTGGGAAGAAATGGTCAACCTATTCAAGGTGATAATGCTAACCTTACTGTAAACTCAGAAGGTGCAGCTTTTGAATTATGCTATTATAATTCTACATATGGATGGCGAATATTTACAATCTAATAGGATAGACACCAAACATGGCAACATACACAAGTTATAAAAAGATAAGCAACGATAATGTGGTAGACGGCACAGTAACCGAGGCAAAACTTGGCACTGATACAAGACATAGACTATGTACAAAATGGTTAATAGGAAATGCCTGTCGTTGTTCAGCAGGATGTTGTTGCTATTGGTGTGCGCCGAACTGTACACGCAGGGTATTTTTTGAACTATGGGGTGCAGGAGGCAACGGATCAGGTGCATGTTCATGTAACAGGTGCCACCATTATCAAGGCGCAGGAGGCGGCTATTACGCTTCAAAAATGATCAGCACTACACCAGGCTGTAAGTATACCATGTGTGCAGCCGGTGTATATAGATGTCTATCACGCGAGTGTACAGGCACTCGAGGATGTACCACGTATGTAAACGGATACAATCTAAGCGACTTATGTGCAATCGGAGGCGGGTGTGGTAGAGGTAACACAGACTGGACACACTACTGTATGAGCTGTTGGACATGTTGTCTAGGCCCAACATCAAACAATGCAGATTTTGGTATGGGCAATCACGCTGGTATGTTCTCAGGAATATTTAACTGCCATTGCCATCATCAATATGTGCGTCCAACGAACGCACCGTTTTTAGGATCACAAGTATCAATGGCACAATCAGTATGTTGGATACGCTGTGGTTGTTGGATTGCACCTCCGGCACATGGAGGACAAGGTGCAATGACATCATACTGTGGTCGTTGTTGCGGCCAAGGCGGTACAGGCGGACCAGGAGTTGTAAAGATTACTTTTGCATAGGAAAAATATGAATGGCTAATTATACAAGTTACAAAAAAGTAAATGGATCACAAATTGGAGACGGTGTTATTACTGATAACATGATCAATAGTAACACACTTAACAATTTTGGTGTTAAGTGGTTTTTTGGTATTCCCTGTCGTTGCTCTGCAGGTTGCTGTTGTTATTGGTGTACTCCTTCACAAGTAAAAAGGCTACATTGGGAGTTATGGGGATCAGGCGGTAACGGTGCAGGAGCATGTTCATGCAACAGATGTCATCACTTTAGAGCCGCAGGTGGAGGCACATATGGTTCAAAAACTATACAATCAAATCCTGGATGCCAATATACAGTATGTGCATCTGGTGTGTATAGATGTTTATCAAGAGAATGCGTAGGATGTTATGGATGTAGAAGTTATGTAAACGGATATAACTTGAGCGATCTATGTGCATGTGGAGGACACAGAGCGGAATCTAACACTAGTTGGTCAACAGGTTGTTTCTTTACAAGACACTTGTGTTTGGGTCCAACTACAATGGGTACAGATTTTGGTTTAGGTGGTGCAACACAAGCATTCAGTACAGCAGGAGGCTATTGCCACTGCCATCCATATGAAATACATCAAGGACAAGCACCAAAGATCGCAGGCAATTCACATCAAGGTATTAGACAGTGTTGGATACGTTGTGGTTGTTGGAGTGTGCCATACGGAACAGGTGGACAAAGTGCAATGAATACTTTTTGTGGTAGATGTTGTGGTCAAGGCGGTACAGGTGCTGGTGGCCTTGTTAGGGTTACATTTATTTAGGAGTTATAATGGCATCGTATACAAGTTATAAAAAAGTAGTTGCAGATCAAATTCCTAATAGTACATTTGATTACAACAATCTAGCAAGCGGTGTAAGAGAACGTTTTTGTGTTAAATGGTTTTACGGCATTAGTTGTCGTTGTTCAGCAGGTTGTTGTTGTAATTGGTCAGTACCCAGTTGTGTACGCAATTTAAATTGGGAAATATGGGGTGCAGGCGGAAACGGAAGTGGTGCATGTTCATGTAATAGATGCCACCATACAAAGCCACCGGGCGGAGGTTCCTATGTAAGTAAATCACATATAACAACACCTGGTTGTGCTTATAGAGTTTGTGCGGCAGGTGTTTATCGTTGTTTATCACGCGAATGTGTGGGCTGTAACGGCTGTACTTCTTATGTAAATGGTTACAATATATCTAACTTATGTGCTTGTGGAGGACATAGAGGAGAAAGCAATACTGCTTGGACAGATCAATGTTTTTCTGTTATGCCGTACTGTATTAGGCCAGGATGCGTTGGCACTAGTTCAAGTGGAGACTGGGCACAATTTCAGCATAGCGGTAACTTCCAAGGACAGTCACCCTTTATGTATCCTGGAGGAGCATGTCACTGTTGGAAGCACCATGGACATTCTTCAGGAGCACCTAATCTAAGTGACAATTATTACGAGCAAAACTCTAACTACTGCTGGATAAGATGCGGCTGTTGGATTGTTGATTATGGCGCAGGCGCACAGAGTGCAACTTCAAACTATTGTGGTAGATGTTGCGGACAGGGAGGCACAGGCGGCGGCGGAGTCGTTAAAGTGACTTTCTTTTAAAATGAATTATAAATACTCAGAAGGAGATATACAATTATGGCTATGGTAGAATTTACATGGACAATGAATTTGCCAAATGAATTCATGGTAGATCATACGTTTACTAATGGCAAAACACGCCAATGTGTATATGATGGTCCAGACAAAATATATTTGATTATAAACAATGAAACAGGTTTGCAAGAAAGCGGACCTATTACACAACTAGAAAAAGATGATGGCCGTCCTGTAGGCAAAGACTGTAGATACGTCGAAGTAGATTGTATTTCAAATCCTTTAATATGCCAACTTATAGGTCCAGTAATTGATGAAGAAGAAGAAGACTATACAGGCGAGGCATTCCCTCCTGAAGTGAAAGAAGTAGCAGGACATAACAAATTTACTTATCAAACTCCTCTACGTGCTAGAGATGTATATGAGGTAGAATCAATACGTGTAGACAAAGATGATAACATTTTAGTTGATGCAGTTACTCTTCCACAAGCAGTTATGGGCGGAGGAGATAGAGTTCCAGACTGGCCAGATGTAAGAGCAAAACGACAGCAGTTACTTAAAAATAGTGACAGCGAAATTGTAGACGATATGCCAGCTGATCTTAAATTAAAATGGCAGACCTATAGACAAGCACTGCGTGATTGGCCAGCGACTATGATTAATGCAGGTATTCCTGCCTGGGCAGCTTACAACATGGAACCAATCGATCCTGCAAGTGAAGTTGAACCAGACCCAGAAGGTACTATCACAATGTAATTAAAATGCGCCACATTGGCGCATTTTTTTTAAAATCCTCAATAAATATCTTGCAATAAATCAAAACCTATGTTACTATAAACATATTAGGAGAATTGAATTTGGCAAGATCTACAGCATTTTTTATGAACGGCGGTGCAGGAAGAGTAATTGCAAGTGTTCCTGCATTTGAATTATTTTTAAAAGAAAATCCAAAAGATGATTTTATTATTGTTTGTGAAGGAGGAACTGACTTCTACAAAGGACATCCTTTACTAAGCAAGAGAGTATTTGACCATTGGCACAAAGGGCTTTTTGAAACATACATTAAAGATAGAAACTGTATGTCACCAGAACCATATAGAGTTTGGGAATATTACAATCAAAAATGCAGTTTAGCACAAGCATTTGACATTGAGATTAATAATAAAGGTTTGAGAGATTTACCAAAACCTACACTAAATTTAAATAAAACTGAAGTTGTTGGTGCGGCAAATGTAGTAGAAGAAGTAAAGAAAGTCACTGGTTTTGATAAAACTTTGGTAATACAACCTTTTGGAAGAACAGTAGAAAACATGGGAGATTTTTTAGTAGATCCAACTTCTAGAAGTTTTCAACTCAATAACATAATTGACATAATTAATATTCTTAAAAAAGAATATGGTGTTATTATTATGAGTGAACATCCTGTAGTTGTAGATGATAGTCCTAACCCTAAACATCCTGTAGCACAACCGGAAATACCCGATATGCGTATTTGGGCCGGTATAATAGATATCGCAGACCATTTTTTAGGTTGTGATAGCTTAGGACAACATATTGTAAAAGCATTAGGCAAAAAAGCAACAATCGTAACAGGTAGTACATATCCTGTTAATATATCTTATCCTGATGATGATAATTTTGATATTATAGATGTAGGTGAAGGCAAGCGTGTGTATGCACCCATAAGACTTACAATTGAAGAAGAACAAGATAGATTAAACGATGAGGTAATGGAATTATCAAAAGATCAAATTGATACAATACTTGCAAGTGTGCGTAAACATCTTGGACCAACAAATAAACCACAACCTTTAAAACCAACAGAAAAACCTAAACTTATTCCGGGTAACACTACTATCAAACGTTTCGGAGAAAAATAATTATGGCCAAATGGATTGCCGCAATCACAAGAGGACATAACGGAGGTGTTTGTTTACTTAATGATGGCAAAATAGTATTTGCAATCGAAGAAGAAAGATTATCAAGGCAAAAGTACGACGGTGGACCTTTTGCTTCTATGGTAAAAATTTTAGATTATACAGACAAACTTGATTACCTAGTAATAGCACATACACAACCTCTTAAAGAAACTGCCGCAAGAGTTGATTTTACAGGTGATGATGTATACACAGGTTTGGCTCGAAAATTAGGTTTAATAAGTCAAGCGACAAATGTTGATATCTGGCATCATCCTCAAGTTGTTGATTTATCACATATGCATCATAAATTACATGCAGCTTGTGCATTTTATAGGAGTGGTTTTGAAACTGCCACAGCAGTGATTGTAGATGGCGCAGGAACTTTCATACCAGTAAGTATGGAAGAAGGACAAGACCATATGGTATTTGAATTAGAAACAATATTTGATTGTAAATACCCATTCGAAATAAAAACTCTATACAAACATTTAGGCGGTAATGGTCCGTATAGGAATGCTTGGGTACCAGATATGAACAGCGAAAAATATGATGAATCTGGAACACATGAGTGTATTATATCAGATGGTGCAGGTATTACAAAAGTATACGAAGCAGTCACAAATTACTGCGGCTTTCAAGCAATTGAAGCAGGTAAGACTATGGGATTATTTCCTTATGGCAAGCCTAATAAAAATATTCCTTCATTATTTACAGACGGAGACGGAGGCGAATGGACCTGTGCAAATAGACATGTAACTATTCCCACATATCCAAATAGTAGTGTAATTAACGAAGCAAGGTATAAGTTTTTACGAACACCTACAAATTTTGATCACGAACAAGATGATGTAACAAAACTAGAAAACAGAAGAGATCTTGCATATGCTGTGCAAACACAAACACAGCAACAAGTTTTGAATCTTATATTAGATGCAGTAGAGCGAACTGGAAATAAAAATGTTGTTCTGTCAGGTGGCTACGGATTAAACTGTGTAGCAAATTATTTTTATTTGCCAGAGCTTAACAAACATGGAATTAAATTATATGCTGAGCCAATAAGCAGTGATGCAGGCACAGCTATAGGTGCTTCATATCTAGCTTGGCATCAAATTACTAATAGTGAAAAAATACTGCCATTTGCTGACAGTTTATATTTAGGACCTTCATATGGATATGATGACAAAGAAATTGGGCATTTAGCAGACACATACAATGCTACATTACAAAAAGTAGAAATGACAGATGTAGTTAAACTAATGTGTGAAAAAAACATTGTTGCTATGTTTCAAGGACGTTCTGAATCCGGACCAAGAGCTTTAGGTAATAGAAGTCTTATGTACGATCCAACAGATCCTAATGGAAAAGATCATGTCAACAAAGTAAAGCGTAGAGAATACTTTCGACCGTTTGCAGGTACAATACTTGCAGAACACGCAGAAGAATGGTTTGATATGCGTGGAATGAAAGACTCTCCACATATGATGTATGCAATGAATTGTCAACCAGGTGTTAAAGAAAAGATACCAAGCATTATACATGTTGACGGCACATGTCGTATACAAACAATTACTAGAGACCAAAATGAATTATACTATGATTACATAGCTGAATTTTATAAACAAACAGGTGTTCCAATCATATTCAATACTAGTTTTAATTTAGGTGGAGAGCCTTTGGTTGAAACACTAGACGATGCTTTTAGAACTCTAGCTAACAGTGATATTGAATATTTGTATATAGCGGAACATGGTATTTTAGCAAAGGTAGAAAATGTTAGTTAACGGAAAAGAAACAAAAGACTTATCACAGTTAGATTTATCACAGGATCAAATGATTGTAATTGATGATTTATTCCCCCAATATGTAATAGACCATGTGCATAGAACAGTGTTCAATGGATATAGTTGGTTTTATGGCCATACTAGTAATTACCCGGAAGATCCATTCTATGACGTAGGAGCAGATCCTAATTGGGCAGAAGTTCCTGCATTTAAACAACAAATATATCCACCAAACAGTCCTAATGCACATGATAGTTGTTGGAACATGATATATGACGCAGTAACAAGCCTTATTCCGTTTAAACTTGATTTAGGCGAAATATTAGTAAACGGGCAACAATACATTCATAATACAGTAGAACATACGGATTGTCAGTGTGACAATGGGTTGAGTTGGATTTATTATGTGAATAGACAATGGAAAGATGAATGGGGCGGAGAAACTGTAATAAAATTAGATGGAGAATGGAAAAAAGTTTATCCTAAACCAGGACGTATATTCTTGTTTAAAGGCAATATTCCTCATCACGGATTACCACCAAATGATACATACAAAGGACTACGTGCCACTCTTGTTTATAAAACAATGCGGAGCGATCCATTACCTACAAGGAGATTTGGTTGAAATATAATTTATTTCATGTTCCCTTTTTTATAGATCAAGTTGATTTAGAAAAAATTGATATAGGCGATGCACCATATGAAAAAACTTGGCTGAGTAATACTAACAGCACTATAGGACAAAAACATGATATATCAGAAAGCACATTTCAATATTTGATAGAAGTGTTTGGCCGTAATTTAGGTCCAGATTTAATAGGTCAAAATCCTAGATTTGGAGAAATATGGCGTAATAAATATGATAAAGACGATTGGCAAGATATACATATTCATCCTCGTAGTAGTTGGAGTTTTGTAATTTACGAAACAGTAGAAACAGGAAAAACTGTTTTTATGAGTCCTTTATTTAAAGATGTACAAAACCAATTTGGATCTAGTGTACCTGAATTTCCATTAGATTTTAGGCCCGAATGTAAACAAGGAGACATAGTGATCTTTCCAAGTTTTATAGAACATTTTGTAATGCCAGGAAATACAGGCACTACAATAAGTGGAAATATTTATATGGATTTTGAATAATGAAAAAAACAGCAATAGTGATAGATAATTTTTTACCTTACCCTGATTTAGTAAGAGAACAAGCAATTAATTTAGAATATCCTACTACAGGATCATTTCCCGGAGTAAGAAGTTTAGCCTGTGATGATGATTATCAGCTATTCATACATCATAGATTCCAGGAACTACTGGGTGTAAATATAAAAGAGTTTGTAATGGATAGTTTTTGTTTTCAATTATGTTATGAAGGAGCAGAAACTTGGATACACAAAGATGGTACTGATTATGCAGGTGTGCTTTATCTTACTCCTGATGCACCAACGGAAGCAGGAACCGGACTTTACATAGAAAAAAATGGAGAATATGATCTAGTAAACGTTATAGGCAACGTGTATAATAGGCTTGTAATTTATGATGGTAATATGGATCATGCAAGTTTAATTGCAGGATTCGGCGACTCTCCAAACACAGGAAGATTAACACAAGTTTTCTTTTTTAATACTGATCCAGAGGCTTGGCAATAATGAATTATAGTTTTTGGGACACTTACTTTTATATTACCAAACTAAAGGAAGCAGAAAATATATTAAAGGAATGGGAGCCTTTTTTATCAGATGACAAATATGTATCTGATTCTGACTGGAGTATGGCACAAACAAAGTCTAGTATAAGGAATAACAAAAATAAAGACTTGCCTTGGAAAGTATGGTTTGATGCAATACAACCACAAATGAATACTTACTTAGAAAGTTTAGATCCGCAAATGCCGTATTCTGTACATTGCGATGAAATGTGGTTTAATAAATATACAAAGGGTGATTATCAAGAACCTCATGATCATGCTTTTCCTGGAAGAGGAGTCAGTGCAATTTATGTGCTAGACTATCCACAAGATGAAAAAGATCCCGGCGGCCATTTAGTATTTGAATGTCCAAACTTTCCTGTAGTAAGGAGTTCAGGATTAGATAGAATATTTAATGCTTGGAATTATCAACATATTACACCACCCTTAGAAAAAGGAACTTTAATTTTTTTTCCTAGCTGGATATCTCATTACGTTTTACCTAGTAAGACAGATAAAAGAAGAGCAACAATAGCGGCTAATTTTGTTGTAAGAGGTGTCCCAAAAGATGAATGATACTTTATATATTGGTAACAGTGGACAATGGTTAATTGAAACATACGTACCTATGTGGCAAGATTACGAAAGGTTATTTGAAAGTAATCACCCTAATTTAGTTGAACCTGGTAAAAGCACAACTGTAAATGGTTATCAGATACCGCATACTTTAGAAGAAACTAAAGATGTTGCAGATTTTATAATAGATAAAACAAATGCAATATTAGATGAAGGCGATGTTGGTTGTAGTATATATAACCACATTCAAACTTGGAGTATTCGATATTATCCAGGTGGATGGAAAGGCATGCACAATCATACGAAAGGACGCACAGGTTGTACAGCAGTTTTATACTTTGACGATATACAAGATCAGCCAAATGATGAAGGTGCATTTTACGCTGTACTACAAGACGAACATGGTGTAACACATGTCAATTGGTGGCAACCAAAAAAAGGCTTGTTACTAGTTATGGATGCCCGTATATGGCATGGTGTTTATCCTACAATTGATGAACGTAAAGTCATGGTTTTTGATTTTGAGGCTACACATGGGTAGAACACTTTTTGTAGGTTGTAGTCATACCATGGGATATAGAGAAGATGCTCCTAAAGATCAACCTAATGTATGGAGAGATAACAATTACGCAGAAATTTATAGTCAAATAAATGATAAAAAAATTGTAATAACTGCAAGTGCCGGCGTAGGAAATAGAGCATATCCAAGATTTTTATCTTATGCTTTTGAAAAATATAATGATATAGAAGAAGTTTTTATACAAAGCACTTATTGGGGGAGATTTCCCATAGCAATTAATCCTGATTTAGATGCACACAGTATATTTTCTAAAGAATTTTTTATAGATAAAAATTTTTGTAGTGAAAATATTGATAGGTTTAGTATTGCACTTTCACCAAATAATAAATATTTAGAAACTTATCTTAAACCTTGGTCTAGTGATTATGATGATTTTCCTTACATGAAAGATACAAAGGTTTGGGAAACAGAACCGGATATAAGAAGGACTTCACACCTATATATGCAAATGTGGCATTACAGCAATACTCATTTAGAACAAGAAGATTACTTCACTTATATGACAATGTGCGACATGTTATGCACAAAAAATAATGCCAATATGTATATTTGGAATATAAATCCTAGATGTTTTATCCCTAAACAAACAAAAGATTATTACACCACACTTAACAAAACAAAAATTGCACCGATAGATGCTGAAAATTATTTGAAAAAATATATAAAAATAGATACAGTGGATGGAGAACATTATTCAACAGATGTGCATGATGCTATTGCAAAAAGATATATACCATATGTAAAGGAGAAAGCATGGTAGAGAAAACATACGAAGATTATTCAGGAATAGAAGAATATCCTAATGCTTTTGATAAAGATTTTTGCCAAGAAGTAATTAGGCATTTTGAAACACTAGACGACAATCGAGTTATCAATGCTAATAGACAAGGGCATGGATTTGTTACTGATGACCGTATAGTATTTGATTGGGCTCATACACAAGGCGTATATCATTATGATTTCAAGATTTGTGATTATTTTTATGAAAGGCTCAAAGAAATATATACCAATGAATACATGCAAAAATATAGCATACTTCAGCATAGCAAACAACATAGTGCAAAAGGAATGAATGTGCAACGCACAAGTCCACACCAAGGATATCATGCCTGGCATGCAGAAGCGGCATGTAAAAGTAGTGCCTGTAGAGTTGTAAATTATATGGTATATCTTAATAATGTGGAAGAAGGAGGTGAGACAGAATTCTTATATCAAGGTAAACGTCTGGCTCCTGAAGAAGGCAAATTAGTAATTTTTCCTACAGCCTTTACGCATCCTCATCGAGGCAACCCTATATATAAAGGACAAAAGTACATCATCACTGGATGGTATACATATGACGAATAAAATATTTATAGGTTTAGATAGAGATGGTGTAATTAACACAGACTTAGGTAGATATTGCACTCACCCAAGAGATTTTGAACCTATTCCCGGTAGCTTAGAATCCATAGCAAATCTGAGGCATCAAGGATATGGGATAGTAATTATCACAAATCAAGGCGGCATTGCCAAAGGACAAATGTCTATAGAAGATGTAGAATCTGTTAATAATTACATGCTGGATTTATTAGGAAAAGCAGGTTGTACAGATATAGACGGAATATACTTTAGTGAAACAAGCGAAAAAAATGATCCTTACGCAAAACCAAATGCAGGTATGTTCAAAAT
>CEUV01039603.1_pt1 | contig 11806 bp, 9 predicted proteins | sample 356401 | NCBI WGS metagenome assembly CEUV01 (sample SAMEA2622710, study PRJEB7988) | marine metagenome | isolation source: saline water (ENVO:00002010), including
CCTGGCAATTGCCAAAGAAAAATCTTTAACTTCATCACTATTTAAACACTCTGTGATAAAACATCTTTCGTCAGTCCAAAATTCATGAAAACTGATTTTATCTTTCGATAACTTCACTAGAAAATTCCTTTCATTTTAGATATTACCAGCTTGGAACGCAGTCCATGCCACCATCTACTGTAAGATTGGCACCGGTAATAAATTTTGCATGATCTCCTGCCAAAAATAGAGCAGCGTTAGCCACATCTTCACCGGTACCCAATCGACCAAGAGGCACAGCTCCTAACCAGCTCTTTACTCCGTCCGGCCAGTCTTGCTTTAAATTTTGCCGATCAATTAATCCCGGGCAAATTGAGTTTACACGGATTTTCTTGGGGCCAAGCTCAAGCGCTGAGGCCTTTGTAAAGTTTATTAGACCTGCTTTCGAAGCTGCATAATGGCTATGATTTAACGCAGGTGTCAGAGCTTCTATAGAACAGATATTAACAATGGACCCTCCTCTTTGAGCCTGTTCAGCAAAATATCGTGTCATCAAAATTGGGACTTTCAGATTAATCTCCAGCATTTCCCTCACTTTTGTTCCACTCATATCTGTTAATGCGCTTAAGGTTTGAGTAGCAGCATTGTTAACCAAAACATCAACAGTTTTCTGATCTTCCATAAGTGTTTCAAATATTTGTTTGCATGCATCTTGATTTGAAAAATCTCCAAAGACTCCTGAGATATCTGCCATTGAAAGCTTTGATAACTTAGTTTTAGCTTCTATGAACTCTGGGCTTTCGTTTCTTGCATGAAGAACTAATTCCGCTCCAGCCTCTGCAAACTTTTTTGCGATGGCAAACCCAATGCCACCTTTTGATCCTGTAATTAAAACCCGCTTTCCCGTCAGCTCAGTCAACTAAAATCTCCCTGGTCTGTGAAATATAAAAATCTAAGATAATCTCAATACCAAGTGTTCAAAAGTTCTGGCAAAATAGATTTAATTTTTTTTCCAGCAATACTGGCATATTCTAACACCTCTTCAATCGTATCAGGTTGCTGATCTTCTCCCCCATCAGCCTTATTTGTAATTGCTGAAAGGCCAACAACCTCGAAACCAGCCTGTTTGGCAGCAATTACTTCCATTATCGTAGACATCCCAACAGCATTCGCACCACTTGCGCTTAGAAAGCGCCGTTCTGCTGAAGTTTCCAAAGAAGGGCCAGTTATTCCCGCGTAAATTCCTTGGCTTAATTTGATACCGGCGTTTTCAAAACAATTAGAGACTATCTTTTGCACCTTTTTATCATAAACATCAGACATATCAGGAAATCGCAAACCTAGGTGATCATTGTGAAGACCAATAAGTGGATTTTGGCCAGTGAAATTAATATGATCGGTTAACATCATTATGCTTCCAGGCTCAAAACTTTTGTCCAAAGCACCTGCAGCATTTGTTACAATCATCTTCCCTACACCTAAGCTTCTAGCAACCCTTATTGGAAATCCTATTTGATGGGCTTTCCATCCCTCATATAGATGCAACCGACCCTGCATAACCATTACACACCTGCCACCAAAAAACCCTACCAATAAGTTTCCTGCGTGAGATGGTGCCGTAGAGACAGGAAACCCTGGGATTTCTTTATATGGGATTACAACTTCATTTGAGATTTCATCTATTACATCACCCAAACCAGATCCTAAAATCAAAAGAAACTCAGGCTGATGATTTATTCTTTCACTAATATACGCAGAAGCAAATTTTATTTTTTTTATGACGTCATTTTCCATGGAACCCCTTTTTTATTCAAGGCTGGCTTTTATTTGTGGCGCTAATTCACGAACCTCATCGTAAATTTTTTCAATATCAATTCCAGTGATTTTTTTATTTTTCACAATATGTTTCCCCGATACAAAAACATCTGTTACGTCAGATCGGCCTGCGCCAAATACAAGATGTGTTATGGGATCAAATAGAGGTATAGAATGGGAATTATTTACATCAACCATGATTATATCTGCACATTTTCCTATTTCCAAACTTCCAATTGACTCAGATTTACCTAATGCTTTCGCACCATTAATAGTTGCCATATGAAGCACCTGCTCAGCAGTTAGAGCGTCAGCTTCCATATTGAGGCCTTTTGCTAAACCACAAGTTAACCGCATTGCCAGCCACATATCTAAGTCATTGCCACTTATTGCCCCATCTGTACCAATTGTCAGATTTATACCCGCTCTTTTCATTTCTTTAACTGGAGCAATACCTGACCCCAACTTCAGATTTGACATCGGGTTAAGAACAACATTTGTCTTGCTTTTTGCTATAAGAGAAATCTCTTTTTCATCAAGATGTACACAATGAGCCAGTACTACATTTTCACCCAACAATTTATGTTCATTTAAGTGTCTTATGACTGAATTATTATATCTTGTCCTAATATCATTTTGTTCTGCTTTAGTTTCTGCTGCGTGGGTGCAAAACAGTATCCCATATTCATCCGCAATTCTCTTAGCATCAGTCAGGTTTTCTGGAGAAACCGTATAACTACCATGAGGCAGAATCGCAGGGATTACGTTTTCATCAGCCTCATGATTTTGAGAAAACTGATGAGCCTCAGAAATATAATCTTTATGACTCCGGCCACCTATTCCTGGCAAATCAAAAAAGATCCCACCGGTAGAGATCCGCATACCTAATTTTTTTGCAGCATTAGCTGTTTCTTCTGGATACCAAAACATATCCATCACAGTAGTTGCACCACTTAAAAGATTTTCTGCCAATCCCAAAATAGAACCCAAGTATGTAGTTTCAGGGGTGAGGATTGCTTTTTCAGCTATCCAAACACGTCCTAACCACTCCTCAAGAGGTAGGTTTTCCACAAGTCCTCTAAACAAACTATCAGCAGCATGACAATGCATGTTAATCAAACCTGGCATCACTATATTGCCATTTGCTGAGATTGTTTTCTTTGCTCGAAAGCTATTAGCTGAAACTGTATCAGAGCTTTCTAGTGTTGTTATCTTTCCATCACTGACAGTCATCAGGCCATTTTCAATAATGGTATGGGACGGATCACATGTTACGATTAAGGCGTCTTTGATTAATATATCATCCATTATCATAGCCTCTCATACTTTTTAAATCTTTCATTCTTCTAATTGATACAAATATTAGTGCTATCAGTGATGCAACATAAGGCATCATTTCTGTAAATTGTTGTGGAAAGCCAAATCCTTGAAGACGTAATGAAAGGCTATCAACAAATCCAAACAAAAGAACTAAGCCCAAGAGTGGTATCGGCCTTCCATTGGTAACCAGAACTATAACAACAGCAATCCAACCACGGCCAGCCGACATATTTTCAACAAAAAGGCTTACATTCGATACAGACAGTTGCGCTCCTGCCAAGCCGCAGCAGGCTCCACAAAGAACAAGTGCTAATAGTTTTACTGGTGTTGGCTTTATGCCAGTAGTTTTTAAGGCTAATGGGTTTTCGCCAGCAGCTCTCATCCAAAATCCAATTTTGTGTTTCGAGTAGATATAATGAAAGACGAAAACAAGAAAAATTGCAAAATAGAAAAGAATTGACTGCCCACTTAAAAAAGAACCAATCAATGGTAAATTTTCTATTAAAGGCAATTTTATTTCAGTAATTTTACCTATTGCTTCGTTTTGAAATACTCCACTCACTCCCAAAACAGATCTAAGTAAATATGTGGTCAAGCCAAGGCCAATTAGATTAAGTGCAATTGACACTACTATCGCATCTCCTGGCCTTCGAATGTGGAATTCTGCAAATAGCAAACCCATAAATATGCCTGCAAGTATTGCACATAAAACACCCCAAAAAACATGGCCTAACATAAAACTTCCAAGAACAGCAGCAAAAGCTCCCATTAAAATGAAACCTTCTAATGCTATGTTGAAAACTCCTGCTCTATGACAAATTGCACCCCCCAGTGATGCAAGCAAAATTGGTGCTGCAATCCTAGCAACTGAGTCTGCAAAAGCTGGATCAAATAAGTCTGCCAGCATCAGTCACCCTCTTTATCGTTTTTTTTGCCTAAGGTAATATTCGTCGCTCTAGAGGCTACAAATAAAATTATAATTCCTTGAATTATGATTGCGATTTCTTTGGGAACATCTGCAGTACGCTCCATTCCTGAAGCGCCACTAGTTAACGAAGCAAAAAAGAAACTAGCTGGCAAAACTGCCCAGGGTATTAGATTTATAAGAAGAGCAGCAACAATACCAGTCCAAGCATAGAGTGGCTGTACCAGCATTCCGTCTGTGAAACGGTGGTGAATACCAAGAACAGCGATTGCACCAACAAGGCCAGCAATTGCGCCAGATAAGAAGAGTGTTCTTACAGTGATCCTAAATATATCAACACCGGATGTGGCTGCAAATTCAATCGAAAAGCCAGCCATTTTAGCTTGATACCCAGAGACAGTTCTATGACTATAAACCAGAACAAAAGCATAGACGATTAAAATAAATATAAAGCCAACATCTAATCGAGTTCCCTCTATGAAAGGCAGCCAAAGACTTTTATCCATCAAATGGGTTTGCGGCATACCAGAAGAAACATCCCTCATAGGGTGGCTCACAAAATAAGAAGTAATGTATCGCGCAGGATAGTTTAACAAGAGCGTTCCAACCAAAATAGGAACACCTAACTTAAGTTTCATCAGTCCAGCTAATACTGCCCATAATCCGCCACAAATCATGGCACTCAAGATCGCAAGAGCAACACCAGGAACACCTGTTATGCCAGAATAAATTGAAATAAACGCAGCTGCAAAACCACCAACAACAAGCTGCCCCTCGCCACCAATGTTGATCAAACCTGCGCGAAAAGCAATTAGAGCAGCGATAGCCATTCCTGTGATTAAGGCGCAACGAGAAATGGTGACGTATAAATACGCATACCTTCTTCCACCAAATGCACTTTTGAGAAAAGCCTGGCTGGCCTCAAAAAAACTGGCGTCTGCCAAATTAAGTAATACCAGTAATATTAAAAACAAAGATAACGATGTTATTAAGTATCGAACGATTTTTTGTTTTAAAAAATTAGATTGCATCATACTATATTTTTCTCTGGTTCCTGCGTACTGGTGGATGCTTTCATTAGCATAAGTTTTCCAAGCTCTTCTCTTGTGACTTCTTCAGTAAAAAAGCTTTTTGACAATTCACTTTCAAACATAACCAGAACCCTGTCAGAGAGCGTAAAAATTTCATCTAAGTCAGAAGAAACCAAAAGAATGGCATGACCATTATCACGCATGGATAAAAGTTCATGATGTATTTGATTGATAGCGCCCAAATCAACGCCCCAGGTTGGATTCTCGGCAATTATAACATCTGAACCCAATGAAAGTTCCCGAGCTATTATTAATTTTTGCTTGTTACCTCCAGACAAACTATTCGCAAAAGCTGAAGGACCTGAGGTTTTTACATCAAACTTTTGAATCAGACCTTCAGTGAAATTCTTAATTTTTGATTTTCTCAAAAATGGTCCTTTTACAAAAGCTTTCGATATCAAAGAAGATATAGCGGCGTTTTCTGACAATTGTGCAGCCAGTGCTAATCCTCTTTTTTGCCGATCTTCTGGAATATAACATAATCCTGCTTCACGCCTGCTTGAAATATCTGCATTTGTTACGTCTGAATTACAAATTTCAATCGACCCAGATTTAGATGATCTCAAACCTATTATAGCCTCAACTAATTCGGATTGTCCGTTACCGGCTACACCCGCTATACCCACCACCTCATTTGTCCGTACTTCTAGATTAATGGCGCTGCCAACTTGCGGCATTCCTAGAATTTCTAATTTTGACAAATGAAGTTTTATTGATCCTGGCTTAGCTTTGTTACGGGAAATTTTTTTAGTTTTACTTGAGCCCACAATTTCAGCACTAATTTGTTTTTGAGATGTGCTTTCAATGGGTAAAGAGGAAATAAGTTTACCAGAACGCATAACACTTACATGATCAGCATTTTCAATCACTTCATCTATTTTATGTGTAATTAATATGATTGATTTGCCTGCTTTCTTGAAATCTTTTAATGAGCTGAACAGGTCCACTCTTTCTCTTGGTGTTAATACGGCTGTAGGCTCATCTAGAATTATTAGTTCCGCTGAGCGATATAACGTTTTCAATATCTCAACCATCTGTCTTTGTCCGACAGATAGTTCGCTAATAGTCTGATTTAAATTTATCGAAAAATTATACGTCTCAAGCAAACTGGATAATTTTTCTTCTGCAAATTGAAAATCTACAAACCCAAGGTATTTGTTTGGTTCTGATCCTAGGACAATATTCTCTAGAACAGTCATACTCTCGAACAACATAAAATGCTGGTGCACCATTCCAATACCAGCTTGAATTGCGTCACTTGGAGTAGTCCACAATTTTAAACTTTCATTAATAAAAAGATTACCGCTGTAATCAACGTTCAACCCAAAAAGAACCGACATTAAGGTACTTTTTCCAGCACCATTTTCACCAACAATAGCATGAATTTGATTAGGGCTTATATCCAGCGAAACGCTGTCTAAAGCCCTAATCTCTCCAAAATTTACAGAAATGTCATGCAGATTGGCAAACATTCCCGTTAAAATTATTGAGCAAACATTGGGTCAGGAAGGGTTAAGCTACCATCAGCAATAGTTGCAGCAACTTCACGCACCTTGCTGACAACTTCTGGATGATCAGCAATTAAGCACTTACTATCAGCAAGTTTGTCTTCATTAAGAGCAATAACAGACATTCCGCCCTCTTTGAGGCCAACTGCTGACACGCTTGCTTTAGCACCTGACATTATAGCATCTACTGAGTTTAACAACGCAGCATCAACACCTTTTAACGTATTATCAATGACATAACCTGGAGCATCAAGACACCTGTTTACATCTACTGAGAAAACGCTGAAGTTATTTTCCTTTGCGGCTTCAAAAACGCCAAAATCACCACCTGCTGTTGCTGTAAATATTATATCAGCTCCCGCCGCATGCATTGCAAGAGCCTGCTCTTTTGCGCGCACTGGATCTCCAAACGGATTATCTCCACCTACCCAACGAATTTCAACATCCACATTGCTATTTACAGCCTTAGCACCATCTCTGTAGGCATCGGTATATCTATGTAAGAATGGTATATCTAAAGCTCCAACAACTCCAACTTTATTGCTTTTTGTCATCATACCTGCGGCCACACCTGTCAAGTAGCTCGCTTCATATTCTCTAAATACAGCACAATGTACGTTAGGAGGAAGATCGCTAATACATTGATCAACAATTAAAAAGTTTACATCGGGTGCAGTTGGTGCAAGCTCTGCGATAATATCATTAAACTCAAATCCTAGTACAACAATTAGAGAGGCACCTTCATTTAACGCGGCTTCAACATTTTCACGGCGCGCAACAGCAGAAGTACTTTCATAAGTCTGTACATCAGCATTATATTTGGCAGCTGCAGCCTCAATACCGATTTTACCCATTTCAAGAAAAGCATTCACTCCAATTGGATCTGGCGAAACATACACGAAAAACTCATCGGATGCATAAGTTTGAGTTGCAAAAGTCATAGCCCCAGCAAGAACTAAGTTTGAAATTTTCTGTTTGATTTTCATTAAATTTTTCCTTTCTCTTTTTCTTTAATTTAGTCTTTTCAACTTTGTTTTAAAATCGCTTTTGCCAGTTCAAAATCTATAACTGCATGAGTAACAAATTTACCTTTTAAAGCTGCCATTACAGCTGATGTTTTTTTGGGTCCTGAAGCAACTAAGATCCTTTTTGGGGTTTTTAGAATATCTTCCAGCTGAATTGCTATAATACGTTCTTGAAGTTGATGAGGTAGCTTACTTCCATCTTCTTGAATAAAACCACTGCATAACCAACCAGCACCACCTTCATCTTTAATTTTTTCTAAATCTTTTTCGCTTATTATTCCTGAAGAGAGAATATGAGTAGTATCTGAGAGGTCACCAACAGATGTTATTATAGCACTGAGGTTTTTTAACCTTTTTAATTGCGCTTTAATCGTTTCTTCTTGTCTTAGTTCTTGAGCTAAAAGCTTGCTGGAAAGAATTGCTGGCGAATGAAGAGTATAACACTGTGCGCCTATTCTGTTAGCAATTTGAATTGCACAGTCTTCCGCACTTAGTAATCTATCTGACTCCATTGATCCAATTATCTGACAAACTGAGGTGCTATAAATTTTGCGGTCCGGTAAATTTTCCCCAACTGACTTTATGGTTTCACCCCAAGCGACACCTATTACGTCACCTGGCTCTATAATGTTATAAAAAGCTAAAGCAGCCACTCTAGCAGTTTGCCGCAATGCTGATGAAGGATCAGAATTTGGTCCACTGTTCGCTATGTAAACATCCTCAAGATCGAACATTTTTCGCAATTCTTGACCAATTGAGGAGCTCCGAAGGCTTTCGCCGTTGACCCTGATATCTACGATGCCACGATCTCGCCCTTCTTTTAAATAATTTACTATAGTCGCTCTAGAGAGACCAAGACGATCTGCTATCTGACCCTGATTTAAACCTTCCTGATAATATAAAAGGGCAACATTAGCCAAATAACTTTCATCTTTCGTCGAGTATGAAAGACCAGCTTCAGTTTCAGTGTTACTCTTTCTCAGCATAAGCTTTTTTCATTTCTGATTAACGTAAAGAAGCTTCCACATTACCGCCATCTACTGTCATGACATGTCCAGTTGTTCGTTCAGATTGAGCGAGTGCAACAAAAGCTTGTGCCACGTGACTAGCTTTCACTTCTGCATTTAGTAAATTACCAGCCATATAGCTTTCTTCTGAAACGCCCCTTGCAGTTGCACGTTCAGCTATAAAATTATCTGTAAGCAAGCCAGATCTTATTCTGTCAGCGTTTACCCCATTAACTCGGATACCATCTGCTCCCAGCTCAAGCGCAAGCTGCCGCATCATGAAAAATGTGGTTGCTTTTGGCATTCCGTATGCACCAAAATTTTTACCTGGGTTGACGGCTTGTTTCGAAATATTAAACAAAATTTGACCGCCTCTAGATTGTAACTTCAGCAAGTTGGCTGCTTCTTTTGCAAACTCATAATGAGAAAAAAAGTTTAACTCAAAAGCTTTTCTTACCGAGGAAGCTGGCATATCTACCATTGCCCCTGATTGAGCTGATCCTGCGTTTGAAACAAGTATATCAAGACCCCCATACGCCTCTATCACAGTTTTAATTGCTTCTGATGCAGCATCTGGATCAGTTACGTCGAGCGCTTTTCCAAAATGCCCTGGTCCCAATTTTTCAGTAGCAATATCCAAATTTTCTTGATTGATATCAACTAAGAAGCATTGTGCACCTAATGAAGAAAAAGCCTTTGCTGTTTCAAATCCAATGGCTCCTGAACCTCCAGTTACCATTACCACTTTACCTTGAAACGGTGGGGCTTTGCCTTTGCCCAATTTAGCTTGCTCCAACGACCAGTATTCACAGTCAAACAAATCTTTTTCACCAATTGGATAAAAACCACCTGCATCCTCGCCAACTGACCTTACGCGGGCATTTTGTACAACAAGATCACCCGCTATACTTGCAGATTTAAAATTTGCACCAAGGCCTAGAAGGCCCACTCCCTCCATCCATATTGTTTTCGGATCGGGCGGAAGAATAGTTTTGGGTTGGGCCGCTTTAGGAGCCTGCCTTTCAAACATCGCCTTATATTCAATTTCATAGTCCTTTAGCGCTTCTTTTATAGCAGACCTTCCCTGTTCCCAGACTGATTTGCGCAAAACTAAAGGACGGCCCTTGATCCTAATAACATGGTCTGGTGAAGCTGTTCCTCGTTCTGACAAGCTTTCTAAATCATTTCTTTTTAGAAACTTCAGTTCTTCTGGACCATTTCTTACATCCATAATGGGCATAGCAGCATTAGGACCAATCATATCTGCAATTAGACCCCTTATAACTGGTAAAACTCCATGAGATGAGTGGCTGGCTTTCACATTGAGAGCTGTTGGATATTCAAGATTAAAGTAATCTGCAACAGTTTGTGTGTGCGATATTATCTGATTATAACTTTTTTCAGCTGTCTGGCCAAAAGCAAAATGTCCATGTCCTAGTAAGATTAGGCCCTCTACACTAGGGTCCTCTTCGTAAACTTCAGCAGCTTTTTTTGCTAGAGCGAAACCAGGCATTATATATGGTACTATTCCTAACCGCGAACCAAAAATTTCTCTGCAAACTTCTTCAGCGTTTGGGAGATTCGCAAGAATTAAAAATGGTGTGGCATGGGTATGATCAACAAATTTATGAGGCAAAAATGCATGCAAAAGCGTTTCAACGGAAGGGTTTGGCGCAGAGCTATCTAACAAATTAGCTCTCTGTATATTTACCATATCTTCATCAGACAGTTTATCTAGGTTTCGTAATTCTCTCAGAGGATCCAACCACAGGCCAGGAAGGCCAGGTGCTTGTATCGTATCTAAGTCCCAGCCTGATCCTTTAACATGTATTACTTGTTTAGTATTTCCAAAAAGGTCTTTTCGTTCAACTTTAACAGATGTGTTACCGCCACCGTGCATAACAAGATCGGGGTTTTGCCCAATTATTCTTGATGTATAAACCCGAAGAGCAAGATCTTGATCAGCAAGATCTTTGCCTGCTTGATCTATATAGGATTTAGCTTCACTAGAATTATAATTATTTTTGATCATATTTTCAAAGTCCTGCTAAATCTGGAAACATTTTTGCTAAAGCTTTTTCGGATGCGTCAGAAACACCCCTCTCAGTTATCAATCCTGTAACTAGTCTGTTTGGGGTGACATCAAACGCTGGGTTACCTCCAGAAACACCTTCTGAGGTAACTCTTATTTCTTCAATGCTATTTTTTTCGTGGTGTCCAAAAATATGAGTGACCTCACGAGACGCTCGCTCCTCAATTGGGATATCCGCTACGCCATCACTTATTGTCCAATCTATTGTGGGTGAAGGCAAAGCTACATAAAAAGGAACATCGTTATCATGAGCTGCTAGAGCCTTAAGATAAGTGCCAATTTTGTTACAGACATCACCTTGAGCAGTGGTTCTATCAGTGCCTACAATAACCATATCAACAAGACCCTTCTGCATCAGATGTCCACCAGCGTTATCTGTAATGTATGTATTACTAATACCATGGCTCTCTAACTCCCAGGCTGTCATCGCACCCTGATTTCTTGGCCTTGTTTCATCGACCCAAACATGGATAGGAATGCCTGCTTCGTGTGCATGATACATTGGTGAAGTAGCTGTACCCCAATCTACAGTAGCCGGCCATCCAGCATTGCAGTGTGTTAACATCCTAACAGGTTCACCAGCAGGTTTTTTGGATGCTATTTTTTTGACAATCTCTAATCCGTGCTCACCTATCTTTTTATTAATGCCAACATCTTCTTCAGCGACCAAATGAGCTAGCTCTAATGCTTTTAAAGGACGCTCATCTTCTGAAACTGGGGTTAGTGCACCTAGTAGCCTATCCAGAGCCCACTTTAAATTGATTGCTGTTGGACGAGTCTCTATCAAAGTATCATATGTATTTTTTAGACCCGAATCTGAAGCATCATCACTTAAAGATATTGCTACACCATAAGCAGCAGTTGCACCTATAAGAGGTGCACCCCTTACCCACATATCGCGTATTGCCACTGCAAATTCATTCAAGTTTGTTAGAGCAACAATCCTAAAATCATGAGGTAACCATCTTTGATCTATAATTTTTACCTGACAATCTTTGTAATCATACCAGATCGACCGATAATGAGTTCCTTGAACCTTCATAG
>CEUV01096326.1_pt1 | contig 11761 bp, 11 predicted proteins | sample 356401 | NCBI WGS metagenome assembly CEUV01 (sample SAMEA2622710, study PRJEB7988) | marine metagenome | isolation source: saline water (ENVO:00002010), including
TGAAGACCTTCGTGCCATGGGTATTCGTAATAATTGGTTGATTGTCACAGCAACTCAAATAAACAGAAACGGCTATAATTCTTCAGATATTTCCATGTCAGACGTTGCAGAATCTGCAGGTCTATCACATACTGCTGACGTAATGCTCGGTATTATTCAGGATGACTTAATGCGAGCTAATCAAGAGTATTGGCTAAAGGTACTTAAGATCAGAGACGGTGAAGGTAAGGGAAATAAATGTAAATTGAATGTCGACTATAATTTTATGAGACTAGTAGAGACTGAAGACATCACTAGCTCAAGCATTCATGGCATTTAAACAAATTTAAAGAACTATGGCAAATGACAAAATTTTTAATAACAGTTTCGACACACCAGAATTTGAACTAGGTAATATTAGTTTCGATCTGGATCCCTCTCTTCGTGAAGAATTAGATGCAGAGGAGAAGATACACTACGAGATGATTGCTCGTAAGATTCACGAGTTAGTTACTGTATCTAGGTTTAAAATTTTCAACGAAGTTGATGACTTAGGAAGATGTAATAAATTAAGAAAAACTGATATTAATGACGTGTATGGTTATATTATCGATGAGATTGGTCCTAAATGGTCTCGCATAGATTTATTTAGTGAACTATGTGTTTACTTCGATATTAAACCAGCAAAATTTTACAGCTCACTTTCCAACGTATACAAAGAAGACCTAATTCAAGAGCTGGATGCAAAAACAGGTATTCTAGAAAAGAAGAACATTAAAAGATTATTTTAAATGATTGAACCTAAAGTAATCAAACAAGGCGCAAAGAGAGTTTGGGTCCTTGGGGACTTACATTTTGGTGTAAGAGCGAACTCGGTAGAGTGGTTAGAAATTCAGAAAGATTTCTTTGAGAGACTGTTTATCCCTACATTGAAGAAGCATGTACAACCAGGTGATGTACTCGTGCAGGTAGGTGACACATTCGATAACAGACAATCTATTAACATTAAAGTCTTAAACTATGCAGTTGACCTATTCGAAAGATTGGGTCAAATTCTGCCATGCTATGTAATCTGTGGTAACCATGATATTTGGGCTAAGAAGTCAAATGACATTTCATCGATCGACAGTTTGAAATGGATTCCTAATGTTCAAGTCTATAAAGAGCCAGAATTATTAGACTGGTCTGGTAGAAAAGTTTTACTAATGCCATGGAGAAGAGATGCAGAACATGAGGCAGAGACTCTAGCAGAATACCCACAAACAGATATAGTATTTTGTCACTCAGAAGTTAGAGGTATTTACTTAAACTCAAAAGTAAAAAACGACCACGGAACTGAGACCAATATTTACGACAAGTACACAAGAGTTTATTCTGGACATATTCACTACAGACAAGAGAAGAATAAACTACTAATGGTTGGTGTACCATATCAACTTACTCGATCGGATCGAGATAATCCAAAAGGTTTTGACCTAGTAGACTTAGAAACAATGGAAGAAACCTTTTTTGAAAATCATATCTCCCCTAAATTTCTAAGATACAACATCAAGGCGTTATATGATATGCCTCTTGGTCAATTTAAGGAACAAATAGAAAATAACTTTGTAGATCTATTCGTACCATCACAAATCGCTACAACCAACGCATTGAGCCAACTGGTTAACGAGATCCAACATATATCAAGAAAATTAGAGCCGAATATTTACGAAGAAGACTCTTATATTGATAAAGATTTTTATGACATTAACGAGATTGAAGAGATGTACAAGAATTACAATATCTTAAATCTATGTAATATGTTCGTGGATGGAATGAAACATGATGAGGATTTGTCTCTAAAACTAAAGAGTAAGTTAAAACAGTTGTACACTCAATGTGCATACAACTACGATACTGATAAGTAAATGAGAATAGACTATATTGAATTTAAAAACTTTGCTTCCTACGGAAATCAAAAGCAAAGAATAGAATTTAAAAAAGATGGTTCAGAGTTGTTTTTAACTCTGGGCAAAAATGGTGATGGTAAAACAACTATCGCTAATGCAATTATTTATGGTCTATATGGTAAAGTAGAAGGAGTTAAATTAGCCGATCTACCTAACCGTATTAATAAAGAACTTCATGTAAAAATCGGACTACAATGTGGTACGATGTTTATTGAAATAGAAAGAGGTATCTCACCAAATAGATTTAATGTTCTTATTAATGGCGTTGAGTTCGATAAAGCTGGTAAGAAATCTGTACAAGAGTATTTAGAAGATGAAGTATATGGTATACCTTATCATGTATTCAAAAATATTATTATTCTATCAGTTAACGACTTCAAGTCTTTTTTAACAATGTCTAATTCTGATAAGAAGCAAATTATTGATAGAATGTTTGGCTTTTCTATTCTTAATGATATGCAAAGACAAATCAAGGATGAAAGACGAGATATTAAATTTGATATAGATTCTTATGACTCAGAGTTAAATCAGATTATGGATTCTATTGCTTCAGTTAGAGGTAAATTGAATACTTTACTAGAAGAATCTAAGAGCGCAAACAAATCTAAGATTCAAGAGCTAAAAGACCAATTAGTTACTTTGCATGAGACTGTATTAGAAATGGATGCTAACCGCAAGCGAGAAGAAGCTGCGATGAATAAGTTCAATTCAGAATACAATGAAAAAAGAACAGAGGCCGGTGATATTAAAAGAGAGATTGATTACTTAAATAAGAAATTAAAGCTTTATGAAAGTGGCCACTGTCCAACTTGTGAAACTAAATTAACTTCTGATTGGCACGTAAAACAAAAAGATTCTTTTAGCGATAAGATCGAATCTAATACCAACGATATTAAGTCCATCAAAACAGAGATGGATGCTTTACAAGATAAAGTTATAGAAGCTAGAGAAGCTAAACTAGAAATAGAAGGTCAGATTAGCGACAATAAGTATACAATGAAGCAATTGAAAGCTGAGTTGTTAGCACTTAAAGATACTCCAGAGGGAGCTGACTTTGACCACCTAAGAAATCTAATTACAGAATTTGAAGAAAAAGAAGCAGAGAAATCTGCAAATAGAGACCAATTAAACGGTGACTATAATTTTATGGAAATTGTAGAGCAAGTATTAGGTGAAGATGGAGTAAAGAACTTAGCAGTAAAAACTATTCTACCAGGACTTAATACTAATATTGCTGCAATGGCACAAACCATGCACTTGCCTTTCCATATTAGATTTGATGAGAAGTTTAACTGTATTATCAATCATCTAGGTGAAGACATTAATCCACTTACACTTTCAACTGGAGAACGTAAGAAAGCAGACTTTATTGTAATTGTGGCTATTATCAAGATCTTGAAGTTGAGATTCCCACAGCTAAATCTTTTATTCTTAGATGAGCTCTTATCTTCAGTAGATCACGATGGCGTCTACAATATTCTTAAGATACTTAACCAAGTTATCAAAGAACATAAGATAAATACTTTTGTAATCAATCACTCTGTGCTACCACATGAAATCTTTGATAAAAAGATTCAAATTTATCGAGAAAATGGATTTTCTAAATTCACGATCGAAAGCATAGATTAAAACAGATATATAATAAAACAAAAAAGATTAACATATAACTATGGCAAGTAGAATTTTTGGCGTAAGCCACTCCGGAGCAATTAATACTATTTCTGGATTTACTAACGATGGTAGATTACATGCTGCTAATTCAGCTGCATCTACACATGACGCAACCTTAGCAAACGTTGCATGGTATATGGGACCTGAAGAGGCAAACGCTACATATACAATCTGTTATACAGTGCTAAACGCTGAAAGTCTTCCAACAACATTTAATTCAATTGGCGACCAAGGTGAAGACGGTACGCCTGGTACCCCTAACACTGCTTATATTGCCTTTAAGCAAGCAGACAATGAAGCAGAATATCTTGAAGCTTGGAATCATATTGCAACCCTAAACGGACAAGAGCAAACTTTTACAAGAGTCAGTGATGCACACACATGGGGAGACAATAACATTGATTACTGGACTAATCTAACTACACCATCTACTCCAGAATACTTCTACTACAACTGGCAAGAATGTAACAACGTTGCAAATACAGGTTCAATTAGATCTGATGTTGCCCTAAACAACGGCGATGCATACAATGTAGCATCTGCTGTAATGGGAGCTGGCGTTGAAGTACCTAGTAATATTATTGTAATTACAGGTGACGGTGTTGAAGGAATCACAGATATTACGATTAACACTCCAGTCGGAGCAACATGTGGAGCTAATCCATAATAGATATTTAATTCATGAAATCTACGAGATGGCCAATAGAAATATTGGCCATTTTTGTTACCACAAAAGGGTGATATATAACCTATGGCAACATACAATTTAAAATTCAATAAAGACGACTCAGTTATTAGACACATCATTGTAGGGCTGTTAGCAGACCTAAATGGTAAATTGAGTTTTCATAGACAAATTAGTAACGACGAACGCGTTGAGGTAGATGTACCTTTCTTCTATGCAGTTGGTGGTGATGAGAATTTCCTAAAAGATCATTTTCTATTTTCAAATGTAAATGGTTTAGGTTGTGACCCTGACGGTGAATTTGCAGACGGTAATTATGATAAAGTACCAAGAGGTATTGTAAACCTAACGTCGTTTGCTATCGATCCATCTAAGCTAGTCAACAAAAGAAACTTAGGTCAATATTCGATGATGAACGAAGAGGGTCTGATGGAAGGCTATGTTGCTGAATTCGAAATGATTCCAGTTACAATTGGTGTAGATATAGAGATTTTAGTATCGAGTCAATTGGATTTATTTAAAGTAACTGAAGCTATTGTAAAGAAAATGTACAAGGCTAATTTCTATCATGTAGATGCCGGCCACTTAGAAGAGGGTACTTACAGAATTTCATCTGAATATATGATGCCAGACGATTACACACAAGAGCGTCCAATTGAATATTCTTTCGATGATAAAGCAAATCATAAAGTTACATTCACATTAGAGATTAATTCATTCATACCATCATTCGATTTCGAAGAAGATACTTACAGAAAATTCACAAGAACTTTCTACGCGAATGCTATTTGCGGAGATTATGGAGATCCAAATGGTTTCCTAGATCCAGGTGTAACTCCGAATGTATATTATGATAGTTATGAACCTGCTAAGTGGGAATCAAACGGTAATGAATGGATAAAAGTTGAGTTAGGTAAATCTTGCTCAGATCCAGATGTAGCAGCAGGACTTGGCAATAAGTTAACAGAAGAAACTCAAATTAAGAGAATACGTAGAAGAAGAAAACAGTCTAATAGAATGTTCACAATAGGTAACTCAAAACTAGTTACTCCTATCAATACAGAACAGCAACAATCATTACTTGGAGACGACTATACGGTTAAAGCCAAGAAGTTCCCATGGGGAGATGATATTGAAGAATAATTTGACTGATATATAGTATAAGAAAACAAAAATTATTTGAAATGACAAATTCAATAAACAAAGAGGTTGTATCACCTATTTTAGAGCAAGGACAAGGTTATTTGTTTCACGCTGCAGGTGCTAACTTCAAAGTAACAGGTAGTCACATAGAGCAAGTTGCAGAAACAAATGATTTATTTAAAACATTAGTTGCAGCGAATGAAGCATTCGATATTAACGGCGCAGGTATTTCATTCCTATATGACTATAATAGAAAACAAATACTTTCTAAAGTTGAAGAAGGTGCAGTTGAAGCTTTCGATAACTTAAATGCTTTAACAGAGAAAGAGACTTTCTTACAAGGTCAAGCCAAAGAGCTAAGAATGTCTGGTTTAAAAGGACCAGCCTTAACTGAAGTCACTAAAGAATTAGTTTCAACTCAAGCTGCAATTGAAGAGGCTAAGGCTTCATCCATTGCTATTAACTTTAGATATGTAAAAGAATCAAATGCATTTTTTGCTGGTAATATCGAAGTAACATTAGGTAGCGAAGAGTCTTTAGCAGAAAGATTTTTCAATATTGGCTATATCAAATACCAAGATAAAGCTATCTTAGAGATGTTCCAAACTGCTGCTCAAAACTTTGAGGCATTTAAAGTATTAGACTTCTTAACAGAATCTACATCTGGTGACATCAAAGTTCTTTCAATGAGAGCAGAGAAAAATGTATTCGTTTACAGATTTAACGAAAGCACTAAACTATCTAAATTCAAGAAGATGTTAGCTGACGCTGCAATTGAATTTGTTGCAGAAGAAACTGGTGCAGATGTAACTGAACAATTTACTGATTTATTAGAAACAGCTTCTAGAGTCACTGAAATGAAATTAGAGAAGATTACACTTTACAAAGAGATGTTATCATTCTTATATGACCAAAGAGGTAAATTAGCAGAAGCAGATAGAAACTTACCAGATATTAAAGCTGCAGATAATCTAATTGAAACTGAGATTGCTAAAATCCAGGAAGACTTAAATGAATTAGAAGATACAACTTTAGGTATTGAAGATGGTTATGTTAACGCTTCACTAAAAGGAGAAGTTGACGGTTTACCAGAAGACGCTGAAGTTAAAGTTGACGCTGTTGAATTTAATCAAGCAGGTAAAAATGATATTCTAACAGTATTTGTTGAGAATAAACCTTTCAGAGTAGAGAAATACAAAATCAATATCTCTCAAGAAGATAACGTATAATCATACGACATCATATTATTATTTAAGAAAAGCTCATTTCGAAACAAATGGGCTTTTTTTCATATAATTGTTAATCAATTAGAAATTAAACGTGCCAAGAAAAAAGAACTATTTAAACAATCGAGACCTTTACGATCAGATTGTACTATCTTTAGAAGATGATAAATTAACTAAAGATGCTGAGAAGATGCTAATCCTACTTGCTGAAAGAGCAATTAGAAAATTAGTGTATTTGAATGAAGATGATAAACATGATTGCCTGCAATTTGCAATCTTAGACTTATTAAAGTATTGGAGAAACTTTAATCCAAAGTATACCAATGCTTTTGCATACTTTACAGAAATTGCAAAGAGAGGGTATGCTAAAGGATGGAATAAACTTCATCCTACAAAATATAAGAACACAATGTCGATGGATCGTATTAACACTAGAAATGGTGACGGCGAGTCGGGGATGTTTAATATCTAATGTCAATAAAGAACTTAAAACCCAGTGGTAACTCAGGATTTGTACAAGGCTATTTCGAACCACAAAATCCTGATAGGTATATCGGACCAACTCCGATCATTTATCGTTCCTCATGGGAAAGAAAGTTTATGATAATGTGCGATACAAAAGATAATGTATTAAAATGGTCAAGCGAACCTGTAGCAATTAAATACAGGTCAACGATGGATAAGAGAGAACACACTTATTATCCTGACTTCTATATGAAAACTGCTGGTACCGATGAAGAAGGTCCAACAGAGTGGTTGGTAGAGATTAAACCAGAAGCACAGATTAAAAAACCAAGACCACCACTAAAGAAATCACAAAAAGCACTTAAATCCTATAAGTTTTTAGCAGAGCAGTATATCAAGAATAGAGATAAGTATGCTTACGCAAATGCTTGGTGTGAGAACAGAGGCTGGAGATTTATTGTCTTAACTGAAAAAACGCTTAAGTAATGGGTAAAGTAAGAAAAGACATAAGACTATTAAGTAAAGAAGCTGGCGGTAAAGTTAGAGCTCGTAGAGAATCTGAAGAATGGTTTGAAGCTAGCAAGAATGCTGTTAGAGAAAAAGCAGTCGGTAGAGATAGCCGACCTTTTGTACCTGGAAAAATATATGTGTTCAGATATGATAATCCAGTATCAGCATATTGGTGGGACAGTAATCCAGTGGTATTAGCACTAGATCCACCTGATGCAAGTGGTAATGATATGGGTATTAACCTAAATATGTTACCGGTAAAAATAAAAGAAGATCTGTTAGATTTTGTATACGACCAATATGAACAGTATATTAATGGACAGACTAGAGGTAACAAAGTAGAAAATGCTAGAGCACAGGGAGCACTTAGTTTAAGTTATGCTGGAGCAAAGCAATTTTTAAAACGTTACGGATTTGATTTTGCGATTAGACAATATAAAAGAAATCGCAAAGCACAGCAAGTTGTGGTATCGTATGAAAACTGGGCAAAGATCGTACTTTGTGACTTTATTGAGTTAAATAACTCGTCAATTGGTAAGATTAGAGCTATGTTCAGAAACCACCTAAATAAATGAGATATATAAAACAGAAATAATACTATATTATGGCAGGATTTACCGATAAAAGAAATGGACCATTAAGTTCAAATCGTCAACCATTTAGCCTTTCAAACGCACTGAAAACGCTAAGTTCTTTTGGTATGCGATATGATGACATGGTATTGCGTCAGTCACAGGCTATTGGTCCTATGGAAGACCAGTTTGGCTATAACCAAGTAAATGGTATTAACCCATTTGGTTTAGACAACGACGACATCTACGGTGCGTTCGCGGCCCTATCAATGGGCGACATCAACATGAAGAAGAATATACCTTTCTTCGACATTGACTATCCGGGTAAGAGAGATGAGTTGAGAAAGTTCTCAATGAACGATGAAGTAGAGGACATTCTAGATATTCTTTGTGATGAGGCAGTGGTATATGATGACAAGAACTTCTTCTGTCAACCGGATATTATGGGTCTAGATGTATCTGATACAGTAACTAAAGACCTTAACAAATACTTTAGACAGATCTACCACTACTTTGGATTTAACGGCGAGCAATCAGCTTGGTATTTCTTTAGAAAATTCTTAGTAGATGGTTATCTATCATTTGAGATTATTTACTCCCCAGACCAAAAAGAGATTATCGGCTTTAAAGAGATCGATCCAATTACTCTAATGCCAGGTTACAATAAAGACGATGGTAAGAAAGTTTGGATTCAATATAAAGACGAACCTACAAAGGAGAGAGTACTTTATGATTCTCAAATTATTTATATTTCATATTCTTCCCTTTCAACTGCTTCAAGAGTTAGTTACGTTGAGAGACTAGTAAGATCTTTCAACTTACTAAGAATTATGGAACACACCAGAGTGGTATGGGCAGTAACGAACGCTTCATTCAGAATGAAGTTTATTATCCCTGTTGGTGGTAAATCTAAAACAAGAGCAAAACAATCATTGGCACAGCTGATGAATAACTATAAAGAAGTCGTTGACTTTGACTTCGAGTCTGGTACACTGGCTACAGACGGTAAACCAATGTTACAGTTTAGTAAAGAGTATTGGTTACCTTCGAAAGACGGTGAGCAACCAGAAATTGAAACCCTTGGTGGTGAAGGTCCAGACCTATCGGACACTGAGGCACTTAAATACTTCTCAGATAAATTAAAAGAGGTTTCAAAAATTCCTTACAACAGATTCTTATACGAAGATGACGGTGGTGACTACGCCTTAGCTGGTGATGGTATGGTAAGAGATGAGATTAAGTTTGGTAAATTTATCAAGCGTCTAAGATCAGTCTTCCAAGAGATACTAGTAAAACCACTGTATATTCAAATGTGTCTTAAGTATCCAGAGTTTCAAGACGATCCACAGTTTAAAACTCAAATCGCTTTAAGATATAATGAGGAGAACATGTTCGCTGAATTAAAAGAACAAGAAATCATGCAGATGAGATTAGACTTTATCTCAAGTATGAGAGATTCTCTGATGACAACCAACCAGGAAACTATGGAAGAAGAGTACTACTTCGATCAAGAATACCTAGTTACTAAATATTTAAAATTAACGGACGACGAGATTAGAGCTAACAATGCATATAAGGCAAAAGCGGCAAAAGACGACGCTGAAGAGCCAGAAGCAGAAGACCCAATGGCACTCTAACCTAGATTCTGTAGAAAAATAGATATATAATCCATGAGGATATTTAAAACATTTGAAGAATTTATTCAGGAAGATGCCCTGAAGGCCGGCGAAGATTCAAAAATCTACGTCGAAGACCTAACTTTAGACTCTGGTCCTACCATTAAAGCAGCAGAGATTTTGGGAGCTATTACAACCTCTCAAACTGAAAATGAGTTCAAAGATTATTTCTATAAGGAGTATGGAAATGATGCTTTTGCTGAAGGAGAAATGGATATTTTAACAGCTTACTATCTAGAAAAAGAGACCGAAGATGCTGAAGAGGAGAAAGAAGCAGAAAAAGAAGCTGAAGCTGAAGAGGGTGGAGAAGAAGATCCACTGGCTGGCATCTAAAAGATATTAAGATAATTACATAATAACAGTAGATATATAATAAAAATAGATAAACCATAGATATGGCAAAATTAAACGACTTATTGATCGTCGAAATGTCTTCATCTCAGTTGAGCGTTGCTTCAAATGAGAATAAGGACTACATTCTAGAAGGTATCTTTGGAGAAATTGACTCCAAGAATAAAAATAATCGTATCTATACTGAAGATGAGTATGTTCCTCAGATTCAGCAACTACAAGATAAGATTAAATCTTCCAAACTGTTAGGTGAATTAGATCACCCACAGCAGTTTGATGTATCTTTAAAGAATGTATCTCATATTATTGAAGAATTATACTACGACAAAGAAAACAAACAAGTAAAGGGTAAAATCAGATTATTAGATACTGATGCTGGTAGACAAGCTAAAGCTCTTGTTGATGCAGGTGTACCTTTACAAATCTCTTCTAGAGCAGCTGGTGCTGTTGAATCTAACGGTAAAGTAAAAATCAAGCAATTATTTACTTATGACCTAGTAGCAGACCCTGGCTTTGCTAACGCCGAGTTAAAGAGAGTAAACGAGTCTTATGGCTTTGACAATGAGTCAGGTCTATGGATCTACGAGATGAACGGCGAGGGCGCAGAAGCTCCTGAAGTAGCACAAGAAATTACAGAAACCAATATTGAAACAAATAATAATAAAAACATGGCAGAATTTGTAAAGGCTGAAGATTTCCACAAGTATTCTGAGTACTTAGCGAATGAAATTAAGTCAATTAAAGAGTCTATCGGAGCTAACAGCGAAGATAACACGTTAGAGAACGTAAAGTCTCATAACGATCACATCGTCGAGCGCGTTAATACTCTCTCAGAATACGTAGAGTATTTAGCCGGCAAATTAGACGAATCAATCCAGTATTCAGAGCACGTTGCTGAGAAAGCAGATCAAGGTATTTCTTACAGCGAATCTATTGCTGAAAAATTAGATCAAGGTATTCAATACTCTGAGCATTTAGCTGAGGCTGTTGGTAAAGTTAAAGACTTTGCTAACTATTTAGCTGAGCAGCACAATGAAGGTACTGAAACTGCTAAGAATCTTTTAGGTTACGTTGAGTATTTAAAAGAAAACTTACAGTCTGTATCTGAGTATGCTGAATATATTGCAACATCTATCAACGAAGGTATGGTAAAAGAGGAAGAAGTTGAAGAAACTGAAGAAGTTGAAGAAACTGAAGAAGTTGAAGAAACTGAAGAAACTCCAGAAGTTACTGAAGAAGAAACTCCAGAAACTAACGAAGAAGAAACTACTAACGAAGAGGAAGTAGAAGAAACTGAAGAAGTAGCTGAAGAAGACGAAGCTGGCGAAGGTGCTGAAGAAGTAGTCGAAGACGAAGTTACTGAGGAAGAAGTTGAAGAAACTGAAGAGGTTGCTGAAACTGAAGAAACTAACGAAGAAGACGAAGCTGGCGAAGGCGCAGAAGAAGTAGTCGAAGATGAGGTAACTGAAGAAGAAGTTGAAGAAACTGAAGAAGTTGCTGAAGAAGATGAGGCTGGTGAAGGTGCTGAAGAAGT
>CEUV01138399.1_pt1 | contig 11753 bp, 9 predicted proteins | sample 356401 | NCBI WGS metagenome assembly CEUV01 (sample SAMEA2622710, study PRJEB7988) | marine metagenome | isolation source: saline water (ENVO:00002010), including
GTTTCGATATTTTCCATCCCTTTCTCTCTATCCAGAAGAAGTCCAAACGCAGTGGGCTTGATAGACAAATTAGAATCGAAATCATTCTCGATAATTGCAGTTACAACACGTTTGTATTCTTCTAAGAAAAAGGTTGCTTCTTCCATTGAACTTATTTCCTCACCGAGAACATCGATGGTGAAACATGCTCCCTCTTTCGATAAACGGTGCATCACTTTAACGGCATCTTGTAATCTTGGCCCTGCCACATATCGTCGACTAACCCAGCCAACGAACCATCGTGGCATCCTGATGGTCATCGCGACCACCATGCGTGAGAACCACCCGACCATGCATGTTCCTAGCAACGGAGATTCTTGACCGTTTTCATCCAATGATTTCGGCTCTTTTCAACAATGGAACATCTAATTCTTCTAACAATTCACGAATCGCTTGCCTTTGCCAGCCCTTGAACGCCTTTTTGTCCATGCTGCAGACCACCTCTCCACCGGGGAATGCAGATTTGGTAGATGAGATGGCCTTGCGTATGCTATTTTCCCACATTCCGGTAACATTGTCATTTTCATCTTTTGAAAATGGCAGAGCATATGTTGCAAGCATGTGTCCAATCCAAACATCCTCATGGGATGCTAAGAGATTGCCCCTAGGTGCATAGTGTCCACCACCTAAAGTCACAACAACCTGACCACTACCTTCCCAGTTTCCTAAGCCTATACCTCCATCAAGACCTAAGCCTCGATAGATAATTCCAGCCAACAATTTAGCTGCACCAATATGGCCCCACGTCTCTGAGGTAGAACCTATTTCGATGAATAATGAAGGAGTCTCGATCCAAGGCCCATGGTGAGTTGTCTCTAGAGATAGGTCGAACTCATCCATATCGACAGCCACCCGATTTAATTCACGCCACCATGCAGCAATTCTAGGATTGGGTGGAGGACAGTCTGCCGCTCTACCACCGTATTCTGGAACATCATCATAGGGAACTTGCATTGTACCTATAGGGTGAAGTGTAAGCGAAGCGTTTCCGCTTGCAGCAGAATGACGGGACGGGAAAATGACCTCACTAGGAGTTTCACCAGTTGCTTTGTACCATCTTTTGTCGAGATCGTCTTCCCACAAGCATCCATCTCTTACCCACCACATTCGAGCATGCTTGTAAGAATACGCAGGCATCCCTTCAACTGAGCCAATTTCTTGCCAATCGCATAATTTTAGCAACTCATCGGCTTGGTTTGTCGAAGCAATGTCGCCTCCTGAAACCAAAATTAGGCTGACCATGGGATGGCGTGCAGATGATGTTTATTGAAGGAATTGTTACATTCCTCTTCCATTTGGCACAATCATGTCGAACGCTCCGTGGAGGATATTCCATCACGACGGGAGTGAAATCATCATCGATGTAGATGGCGGAATTACGATTGACGGACATACTGCATCACCGTTCCCAACAGACATTACACATGCTGCAATGTGTGATGAGGGATTGGTTGCAACATGGGTAGATCACGAGTTACGATTGGCAAGAATGGCACTTTTGCCACTGACCGAGAAATTGGAGGATGGTATTACAAAAGCTGAACTTAGACTTAGTCGCAATACAGCAATGGTCACTGGAGCAACATGGTGCCACATAATTGATGCAGAACCTTTGGCACTCTGCGCAAGGGATGACAAAATTATCTTCGCACTTTGGATGCGAGGACTGTATTGTGTCGACTCACAGGATAACGAAGTTTGGAGGTTGCCACTATTCGAATCCAGAGAAAAGGCCCCGCCAAGGTCTGATGAAATTGCAGCCATTTCAATCCTTGAAGAAAATGTCGTAGTATGGACAAGAGGAGGTAAATATCGTAAAATATCGCTCAATAGTGGCGAAATAATGGTTGAAAAAACACTTGAGATTGAATGCGATCTAGAAGATGTTTTCAACCACGGAGAAAAGTTCCTACTATCGTCAAAAGATGGTTGGACGTGGGAGTTCGAAAATGGGCAAATTACAGTCGCACGAAAATTACGGGGAACTATTCAAGACGCAATTTTCGATGGCGATGATTGGAGAATAATCTCATGGAGAGATGACCTAATGTTACGAGGGGAGTCTGTACGTAGAAACGACCTTGGTGTACAACTAATCAAAAAAGACGATGTCTGGATGGTACTAGATAATCAAGGCAACTTTAGTTGCCACATGAGTGAATCTGAATAATCACTCAATCTTGACTGTGTATCCACAGCGGCCACACGATTTGCGGTCTTTGTGAACTGCGAGGAAAACACCCGGCCCACATGTAGGGCAGAACTCTGCCTTACGGACAAGCTTACCGTCTTCAACACCATATTTGGACCATTTTGCACTGGCATTTGGACTGGACATCATTCCTCACCTCCAGAAACATCTTCTGATTCGGCTGGTGCCTCTTCAGGTTCAGCGCTTGCGGAACGAAGTTCAGCATATCTTTCATGCATGTAAGTTGGTTCAACTTTCATCGATTCCTTGTCAGAATAAACCAGTCCTAGTCCTGTAGTAGAACCCATTCCGAATCTGGTTTTTACATTCTTAATTACGATAAATTCACGATTGGAACCTGGTTCAATAGAAGCAATTCCATTCAGCATTTCTGCACGAGAAGGAGTTGCTGCACCTTCGTGGTTCCAGCGGAATTCAATCTCGACTCTGTTCAACAGTGGGTTTTCCTTACGGTCAATAATTTCCATTTCTATTCCTCCTTCAACGGATGTTCACCTTGAGTGCGTAATTTCCGGGGTACTCAATATTGAGTCGCTTTGCTATTTCGGAGCGAGCTGGATCCATTATCACGACATATCCTGTCCAATCCGAGGAAACCGGAGAGGATGGGCAACTCGCACATTGGTCTATGCCATCAGCGAGTATAATGTGACATTCGTTACATGCAAAAGGGTTTTTTGGCATTCATTCACTCTCCTAATTCAACTTTGGTCCTCATAAATCCAATCATGACTTCCCAAGCCAGTTTGCTTGCAAGTCAGACCAATCTTTGAACGACGTGGATCACTTGTATCCGGGGATAGGGAAACGATTCTTGCTCGGACTGAACTTCCGACTCCCAACTTGCGGCCACTTTGGCGACCCTCTAGAAGCCCCATGCCAGCGTTGATGTCAACGTGATCTTCCATGATTTGTGATTTGTGAAGAAGAGCTTCCATTGGGCCGATTCTCACGAATGCTCCGAAGTCATTGACTTCAGAAACTGCACCTTCAACAACCTCGTAGTCATCAATGCAGAATAGCACTGCATCGAAACGAACTCTCTGGTAGATTGCACCATCGCCGTGAATAATTCGCCCTCTGTCGATTGGCTCGTGATTTGAAGTTACCAAAACGAAGCGGTTATTGTCATCAAATCGACCTTCGAATGCGGATGCAGCCAAACGGTCAATGTGCTCGTTTAGTGACTTATCCTTGCGGATGTACTCCGCAGGGATACGAATAGTGTCCTCTTTAGTGACGACTTTGTACATTTTTTCACCTCTTTTTTCCTCGCCCGAATTATCACCAAAGGACGATTGAGGTGCTGTACCTCATCCGTCCTTCATGGGCAATGCCTCGGGAGAGAAGTGACCGAAGTCATTCAGGCCACCAGCGACCCCTATTTGAATGATACCCCAAGCAAATCGGGGTATTAATCCAATATTTACTGAGATTCCGTAGTAAAAAACGATGTGATTTATCGCTTTCTAATGGGCCCGTAGGGCCCAAAGCCATAACTACCCCAAAGGCCCCACTAATATTGGGGAAGCGTATGCGTAAGCAATCTAGAGCGGTAATGATGCTGCTGATATTGCTAGCTTCGACTGTAGTCGTCCCCATGCCTACCACTGCGGATGAAGAGGAAAGTGACGCATGGAATCCTCTTTCTCAACCATGGGCTCAATACGGAAGAGACCCAGGACACTCAAGGGTTCTGCCTGAACACGGCGACTCCGGTTTGTCAACCATCGAAACACCTGCTATCAATTGGGTTGCTTTCGATTCAGGCCTCGGGGCTGATGGTTATGGCGTCGCTATTGCAGACATGTCAGCGTCGATTACTGCGCCTGAAGGGGCCAAAGAAAGATGTGGCGAAAATCATTTATTCGCAGTTCTAACTTACAGCGAAAACTCTCAAAGAAATCTAGCAATTATTGAAGGCGATACCGCAAAAATAGCTTGGGAAGTAAGCCTTGGGAGTGTTGACATCATTCGCTCAACTCCTGTAATCGTCGATGTAGACGGAGATTCAAAGCAAGAAATCGCAATCGTATATGATTCAGACAGTGCGCTCGAGGTAGACCTTTGGTCACCAGACATCACATGTGATGAGTCGGGTTGGACGGTTTCTGGACATTCCAATGAAAAACTGTGGTCATGGTCAGATGCTGATTTACGCATCGGCATCGACAATGCACATACCTGGACGGCACCTGAATCTGTCACCCAGCCATTACTAGCAGACCTGTCGCTAGACGGTTCACCTGAACTGATAATTGCAGCCGTAGATACCACAAACGACGAACCTACGGTCATCTCCCTACCATTGGGACTACAATCTCCGGAAGAAGATTGGAGAGTTGCATTAGACCGTGGCTCCCACCCTTCAGACCCAGCATTTGCTGCTCTGGATGACACCAGCGGTTCCGTGGTTCTAACAACTGTTGACGAAAATAGTGGCAATTTCTGGGTCTGGCGTATAGATGGACCGACAGGTTCCCTGGATTGGGAAAGAGTTGCGATCCAAGGGACTGACAGCGATGATGACACCCCCAGAATCAGACTTCCTGGTCCTGTAGTTACACAACTGGATGGTGACGCTGCTCCCGAGATGATTCTCACTCTTCCATCCGATAGTAATGGTGCCGATGATGGGATGGGAGCACAATTCGTCGGCATGGAGCTAACCAGTATTGATGAAATTTGGAGATTCAGAGCGAAAAATGGCTATGCTGACGCAGAGCCACTACCAGTGGATACCACGGGTGACGGGATCACCGACAGAGTTTGCTGGGCCACATGGTACTCAACCGGTGTTGGCACTACCGATAGAGACGGGGTTGCAGGTTGTCACGACATAACGATTGATCCTCCGTTTAGAGAATGGGCTAGAATTTTACAAAGCGGTAGTGGAAATGACAACGAAGGAGAAGTTGCTATCTCAGCACCAATTTCAATCGACCTTGATGGGGAGGATGAACCTGAGTTGTTAGTCGCGTACGGCGAGAGAATCTTTGCCTTTGATGGAGATACAGGAACTTCAGCTGATATTGGAATCGGCTGGTCGTCTCCGATCGATGTACCCCACCGTACATGGGCATCACCTGCGGTTGCTGACATGGACGGAGATGGCTACCTAGACATCTTAGTCGGTGACACACTAATCAGCGAAGCAAAGTCAGATGTGGCACCTCTTGCCGATGGTAGAGGAATTGGATTTACTCCCACCGACCCTGACCCCGGTGAGATGGTAACAATATCAGGACAATACTCGAATATTGGAATCATTGACACGGATGAGCCAGTTGATGCAGTTCTCATGATGAATGGCATTGAAATCAAGCGTCATCGAGTCAATATCGCTGAAGCCACGGCGCCTTCTGGAGAGGGTGGACCGATTACATTCAGCGTTGATATTGAAGCCACACTTGGAGTTCATACCGTTGAGTTGGTCCTAGACGTCAATAACAATCTAACTCAGACTAGAACAGACAATGACAACTTCAGTACTACTCTTGTTGTTCTAGAGCCTTATGTTGCTCAAATACAAACTCCTAGCGAAGTCCCTCGCTCACTCCCTGGGTATGCACAAAGTGTGAACATAACTGTGGCTAGTACTGGAAGTAGAGACGCTGCGTGGACGATGAGTTACAATGATTCTGGCTTACCAAACGGTTGGACGTTTGCTCCGAAAAATAGTACGGACTTATCATTAAATCTAGAGAGAGATTCTCCGCAAGTAATCGAGTTCGAGTTTTCTGTTCCTAGCGATGCACTTGGTTCTGATGACGCACAGGTACCACTTACACTAACTTTGGACCAAGACCAAAGTATCTCCACTACAGTCACCTTGCCACTTGAGGTTCAACGAACTAGAGGCCTATCCCTCCAAGGTGCAACAGGGCTGCCTTCAGGAATTGGATTTGGACGTCCGGGTGATGTTGCCCATGTATGGATGATGGTTGAGAATGTCGGTAATGCCCAGGAAACCACTGAGATGCAATGGTCGTCTAATACTTGGAGTTCAAGTTCTACAATTGTCGACTATTCAGGAAATACCCAATGGGGAATTGAACTCGAACCTAATGCTATGCAAGAATACCTTATCGAAGTCGAAGTACCTAGTTCTACATCAATTGGAGATTCAACCTCAACGACGCTTACACTGTGCATAGGCTCCGGTTCAGAAGAAATCTGTGAGGATTTCTATGTAACCATTTACGCTAGTAATGTTGCTAGCGATATTCCGCACATTCGTACAGTTCCGAGCACTGGACTGTCATGGGAAATAGAATCAAACTACGCAGGTAGTGTTTTGCAATGGGACATGTCATCTGCAGGTATGCTCAAGGAAGGTTGGAATTGGAGTACAAGTGGAGATTTGAGCATTAATGGTACAATGCTCGAAATGAATGGCCAAAACGGACAATTAATGCTTGATTTACCATTAGATACGCCTCCAATGCGTCACTTCTTCAATCAAAGTGAGGAAGGGCAATCTAACACCGACCTAGCCATCTCCCTACATGTGTTACAGGTCTACAGAGCTGAAGCAGAAGTTGTGACTCCTAGTGATGGCGCTGTATTCAATGTGAGTGAAAGAACCAAACTAATTCTACGATTACAAAATCCAGGAAATGGTGAAGATTCATTCACACTAAGCGGATTTGCAACTGCTGGAAATTTATCAGAGGTTCCTAATGTTTCCTTTGAAATTAACAACCCACTTCGAACCTTAGGACCAGGGGGTATCAGTATGGTTCCTGTGTGGGTAACGCTGCCAGATGATGTTCCAGCAAGAGAGAGCTTCCAGCTCGTATTTGATTGGACCAGCACAGGAAATCCAATGATTTCAGACCAAGCGAATATCACCATCGAAGCAAGGCCAGACCACAGATGGGAGATTGACATTGTACAGGGAGAAAACATTCCTGTCACTCCCGGGCAAGAACTTAATCTAACTATCAATTTGACAAATATTGGTAATACAGATGATCTTGTAACTCTGACCCCTAACTTTGAAGTTACATACCAAGGAAGTGATGTTTCCAATTGGAGCGCTCAACCAATCAATTCGTCGAGATTAGATGTATTTGAAAGTCAAACGGTTCACCTAGTTGTCGAAATTCCTGAAGACACTTGGGCAACGACGACCGCTGAATTGACATTGCTTGCTTCGTCTAGTGGATTCAACATCGATTACAATGTCAGCACAACCTTGGAAGTTTCTGCTGTTGCCGGCTGGCGTATCGACCTGAGTGATACTTCGCTAGAAGTTCCACCTAATGGAGGGGAAATTGAACTATTGATTGAGCAAAAAGGAAATTCACCTGCAAAACCATATTTCGCCAAAGCTGGACAAGGATGGAATGTAACTATCCCAAACAATGGAGACATGATTTCCCCGGGTGAATCTGGAACAATAAACATCACAGTTACTCCTCCAAGCGATGCTGTAGCAGGAGAGGTGGGTGTAGTTAGCATCAGAATCTCTAATGGTAATGGAGCAGGACAAATTGTAGAGCAAGTTCCGGTAAGGGTGGGTTCTGAACCTGGAATTGTCATTGATTCTAAAGGACAATGGAAAGTGCGAGAGGGGGTTCAATCTTGGCCCACTGCATGGATTGAGAACACTGGGAATGATGTTGCAATAATGGATATATCAATTCCGAACCTGCCAAGTGGCTGGACAGTGAATGGTGACGCTGTAATCGTCGTAGCGCCAAGTGAAATCAAAGGAGTGCCACTCCAATTAGAGCCTGCGAGTTCCTGGAACGGAGTCAACATACAATTGGACATTGAAGTTGTGCACCCAGTCCTAGGAACGATGGTTCATTCAATCATTGTCAACCAAAGTGACACTGTCCTAACATCAAGCCCAGTGCATACTGGAAGAACTGGAGAAAAGGTTTCGATTACCACGAATTCCCAAACAAATGGCATTGAGACTTCCCTAATCCCATTACCAAATGTACGTTCTAATACAACTCACAATGGAATGACACTTCACCTAGTTGGCATTCCGTCACCGATACATACTGCTGAATGTCAAAATGTTCATGGAAACTTGGATGAGCTTGGGATTGGAACAACAACCAAAGTTTGGACTACATGCCTGATTACTGCTAACTCAGAGCACCCACTTGTTGCAAATGCATGGCTAAGGGCTAGTAATGGTGAGATCCTAGACAATGGAATAATCAGATTAAACCCTGGACAAAATACCACTCTCAATCTGTCTGTTACCTCATGGGACCCGCAGCCTGGATTGATTACGGTTGATGCCCTAATCATGGACTCTAACGGACTTTCCCTTCACTCTAAATCCTCCACACACATCGTCAGACAAAGTGGATGGAATCTGCTTGTTGAATTACAAGTTAGTGAGGAATATATCACAGTTGGAATCGGTCGTGAAGGCTACCAAATGATGGAAGGTTCTGTCTGCAAATTAGATATTGCAACTGCTGATGGGAAATGGCAAGTATCAATTGCGTTGGATATTTTTGCAAACCGTGGAATGCAATCAACACCTCGTGTTGAACTTGATAGACCATCTGAGGTAGAAGATGGTGCCGAAGTTTCTGCTACTGTTTCTTGCCTTGCGCCATGGGATATAGACGATAATCCAGAAGACGATACGATGACAACTTATGCAGAAAAGAGGCCACTTGTAACCTATGAATCGACTGACATCTACTGGAGCGGTGCAATTGCGATAGTCATGCTCATTGCTGCATACTTTGGAGGATTACTAAATCTTAGAAGACCTGAGCCTGTGAAGAAAGAGAAGGCTCCTCAAATCAAAGAACGAGTAAAGAGTGAGCCTAAACCAGAAATCGAAGTTGTTACAGATGACGTAAGTTTAGACGACATTTCTTTCGATGAAGAGTTCGATGATGATAGCGTGGCAGAAACCGAGCCGGAATTGCCTCCAGAGCCAGTTATTGAACCAGAAGAAGAAGTAATCGATATCGATGATACCACCGCTAGCGGGAGACTATCTGCTCTTAGGAGGGAAATGGATTCCGACTCTGAGAGTCAATCAAGAAAATCTAGAGAAGACCTAGCCAAGCGCATGGACTCATTTCTGAAGGACCGTTGACTTCATCCATGAGCGTTGCTTCGCCCCGAACATGGAGGAAGCTCTGGAGTCGACAACCCCATTCATGACCATTGACCCAATGGTGTCAAATCGACTAGAATCTGTCTATTCTGCGTTGCAAGATGGCGATTGGAAGAGTCTAATTCTTAACGATGAAGAACTCAAAGAAAGATTGCAGTCACAAGGGGTAGAAAACCCAGAAGACAGGAGTTCTATCAAGTGGGATGATGCAAATATCTTCTTCCTTTCTTGCGTGGCTCTCTCGCCCATCGGGCAACCACTACCTCTTGAGGCAGGAATATCCAAGGAAAGGTTTGGTAGATTCCCATTCGGAAACGGTTCCGCCTTGTCATATCTTAGAGACTGGATTAGAGATTCAAAAAGAAATCCTGACAGTCTAGAGATACTTGCTGATTTATTGGAGAAATTAGATTCAAGAATGAGTGGAACGAGTATGGAGCGAGGAATAGGTCGACTCGATATGCGGGGATGGCTGACATTGAATGAGACAATTGAACTCAGAAAGGCGCTTACATCGAAGTGCTGGATGCCTGCTGCAAGTGAACCGCTTGATGGTGGATGTCAAGATGCTGCAAAGCACTTACTTGCATTAATTAGAGCCGCAGAAAAGCGACGATGTGGCATTTTACTTCGAGTCCACAACTGATCAGAAATCTGTCCCGGTAAGCCTCTCGTACATTGATGCGTATAATGACGCAGTGTCATCGATGACTTGCTGTGGTAATGCTGGAATTGGAGGGTCTGGAGTTCCGGCTTCACGTGCCAAGCGCAGTTCTTCCTGATGTCCAGTTCCAATGTAATGTTGGCGAACGAATTCTTTAGACAACTGTACGATATTTCCTTTAGCATACTCATCAGCATCCCACCAACGGTCTTCATCGAGAGTCCCGAATGAATCAACCAATACTGGAACACGTCCCGGACCAAGTGCGAACTCCTTCTTTCCATCAACATGAATCAAGCCTCTCTTCAGTGCTTCACGCTCGATAAGTGCGTCGACCTTGAGAACTACATCAATTAGTGAATCTAGTTCTTCACCGGTAATGTTTGCAATCTCTAGTGCTTCTTCACGGTCAATAAGACGGTCATATGCTTCGAACTTGGTTGTGACTTCAACACAAGGTGTAGGGAGCTTTGCCCCTTCTTCAACAACAGTACCTGCCTCAAATCCTAGTTCTTCAGCGGTTAATTCGCCTCTCTTGTAGCGTCTCCATCCCGAACCAGCAAGGTAATGTCGGCATACAATCTCGAGGGGAACGAATACCCATTCACCATCACGTGGAGTTGTTCCTGGTTCTCTGTAAATATCTACACGGCGAACTAAACAGCGATCTGGTGCATTTCTTTCTACGACGTGGGTACGACAGATTCCTTCTTTCTCTACCAACTCAAACCAGTGTGTGGTGGTTCTGTTCAATGATTCGCCCTTACGAGGAATCAATGATGGTATAATTTGGTCAAAGACCGAAATCTGGTTAGTATATCTGAATTCAAGAATATCTGGGTCATCAGTTGACCAGACTTCTTTCACCTTACCTGCATAGAGACATTCTCCCATGAGACAGACGCCTGCGCATAACGCCTTTCAACATTATCACTATGAATTCAAATCAATCCAAGCGAATCTTCGATGCGATTTAGTTCAGGCCCTGTTGTTTCTCGACCTGCTATAGCACCATTATTTGAGGCTGCTAATCCAGCACCGACATATGGTGAGCCGAATGCAACTGTGCCTACCATAGGAGGGACTCCTAGTATTTCTTCAATCAGTAAAACCTCATCAGGCAGTACATCTGGATGTAACAAAACACCATGATCGTTAGCCACTCCAAGTGAACCTACCACGTCTTCACCAGCAATCGATGAAACTGCAACAGGTACTCCAAATACCTCTGATATGATTTCAACACCTTCTTCTGGGATAGCTGGAGATGCAATTACTCCATTCTCATTGCCTAGGAGCAAGTTACCAGCGGTGTTAACTCCCCCTTCCATGACAACTACATCACCAAATGAGGTTAGGACGTCTATGTCTGATTCAGTTGCAATATCTGCAACAGCTAATCCTTTCGAGTTTCCAGTTACCAAAGCACCGACAAGAGTTGAGCCTCCGATAGTCAGAGGATGTCGCTCTAGTCCGAGATATTCATCAATTCTGTTCAATGCTTCCTCATTGAGTTCATGAGGGTGGAAAACAACGTTGCCACAAACTGCAAGATAGATCCCAACCTGGTCTGAGCCAAGAATATCACTTGTCGTAATTGGCATGTCTTTCACCTCGCACTATGGACTTGGGTTCATGGTTCCTTCGGAATTTATTTTCCTAAAAATTGGAAAAGGCCGCATCCCGCTCTTTGCGGAACACGGCCGATTCGTCGCTAAGCGACTGCGGGG
>CEUV01066724.1_pt1 | contig 11750 bp, 4 predicted proteins | sample 356401 | NCBI WGS metagenome assembly CEUV01 (sample SAMEA2622710, study PRJEB7988) | marine metagenome | isolation source: saline water (ENVO:00002010), including
GATGATATTTTAAAAGCAATAGAAGAAATGTCTGTAATGGATCTCGTGGATCTCATTTCTGCTATTGAAGAAAAATTTGGTGTTACAGCAGCAGCAGCAGTTGCAGCAGCGCCAGCAGCGGCGGCGGGCGATGATGCTCCTGCAGCTGAAGAAAAAGATGAGTTTGATGTTGTACTTTCAGCAGCAGGCGATCAAAAAGTTCAAGTGATTAAAGCGGTAAGAGCAATTACTGGCTTGGGCTTAAAAGAAGCAAAAGATATGGTTGATGGTGCACCCAGCACTTTAAAAGAGGGTGTAAAAAAAGAGGAAGCCGAAGGTATGTTAGCTCAGTTAACAGAAGCTGGAGCCACTGGCGAACTCAAGTAAACAATAATCATATTAATTTAACAGGGCGCATTTATGTCATATAGCTATACAGAAAAGAAAAGAATTAGAAAGAACTTTGGGACTTTCGCAAAGGTAATGGATTTACCAAATCTTATTGAAACTCAGACCAGATCTTATGCTGAGTTTTTGCAAGCTGATGTGGCTCCTGATGCAAGAAAAAAACAAGGCCTAGAAGAGGTTTTTCAATCTTTATTTCCTATAAAGAGTGTTTCAGGTAATGCAGCCCTAGAGTATGTTTCATATGAGCTCGGAAAAAATACATACGATGTTCAAGAATGCTTAATTCAAGGACTCTCATATTCTGCGCCTCTTAGAATAAAGGTAAAGCTAGTTCTTTTTGATAGGGATTCTAACTTTAAAGAAGTAAAAGATATTAAAGAGGGCGAAGTCTTTATGGGCGAAGTTCCATTAATGACAGATGATGCTTCTTTCATAATAAATGGAACTGAAAGAGTTGTTGTTTCTCAATTGCATAGATCTCCAGGTGTTTTTTATGACCATGATAAAGGTAAAACGCATTCTTCTGGCAAGGTGCTTTATTCTGCAAGGATTATTCCTTATAGAGGTTCCTGGTTAGACTTTGAATTTGATCCAAAAGATATTCTATTTAGCAGAATTGACAGAAGGAGAAAAATTCCTGCAACAATCATGCTAAGAGCTCTCGATATGGGCACAGAAGAGATTCTCTCTGAATTTTATGATGAAGACTTATTTACGTTAGATAAGGATTCAGTAAAAGTTGCTCTCGTCCCAGAAAGATTGAGAGGGGAGACGCTTTCGGTAGATATAAAGGTAAAAAGTAAAGTCTATGTTGAAGCTGGTAAAAGAATTACCGCCAGACACATCAAAGAATTAACTAATTCAAAAGCATCAGAAATATCTCTCGCAGAAGAATTTCTAATTGGCAAGGTTCTATCAAGGGATATATTTAGCGAAGAAACAGGTGAAGTTTTATTTGCAGCTAATACAGAAATTGATGAAGAGGTTCTTCAGTCAATAAAAGAAAATAAAATATCAGAAATTAAGTGTTTATATATAAACGAATTAGATAAAGGGCCATACATTTCAAATACCCTGAGAGTTGATCCGACCTCTAACAGGTTAGAAGCACTTGTCGAGATATACAGAATGATGAGACCGGGAGAACCACCTACAAAGGATTCAGCTGAAACATTATTTAATAACTTATTTTTTAATGAAGAAAGGTATGATCTCTCTGAAGTTGGTCGTATGAAATTCAACAGGAGATTGAAGCTAGACTCGGATAAAGAAAATCCACATATTCTCGATAAGCAAGACATTATTGAAGTAATGAAAGGTATTGTGAATATTAGAGATGGTCATGACATTGTTGATGATATAGATCATCTTGGTAATAGAAGAGTTAGATCAGTCGGTGAAATGACTGCAAACCAATTTAGAGTTGGACTCATTAGAGTAGAAAGAGCTGTTAGAGAGAGATTAAGTATGGCTGAGGCAGATGAATTAGGACCACAAGATCTAATAAATGCAAAACCCGTAACAGCTGCAATTAAAGAATTTTTCGGTTCAAGTCAGTTGTCACAATTTATGGACCAGAATAATCCTTTATCTGAGATCACTCATAAGCGAAGAGTTTCGGCACTTGGGCCTGGGGGATTGACAAGAGAAAGGGCAGGGTTTGAAGTCAGAGATGTTCACCCAACTCATTACGGAAGAGTTTGTCCAATAGAAACTCCTGAAGGACCAAATATAGGACTCATAAATTCTTTTGCTTCATACTCAAGGACTAACCAGTATGGATTTATTGAAACACCTTACAGAAAAGTTGTTAACGGAAAAGTAACTAATGAAATTATTTATCTTTCTGCTATAGACGAAGCTGAGCATGTTATTGCTCAAGCTAACGTAATGTTAGATAAGAACAACAAGTTCATTGATGACTTGGTTGCTGTAAGACATGCAAATGAGTTCGAATTAATGTCGCCTGACAGAATTGATTTAATGGACGTATCACCGCAACAGGTTGTATCAATTGCTGCCTCATTAATTCCATTTTTAGAACACGATGATGCTAACAGAGCCCTTATGGGATCAAATATGCAGCGACAGGCTGTACCTGTATTGCGAGCTGAAAAACCTTTAGTAGGTACTGGACTTGAAACAGTTGTTGCAAGAGATTCTGGGGTATGTATAGTTGCAAAGAACTCAGGAGTTGTTGAAAGTGTAGACGCATCTAGAATTGTTGTAAGAGTTACTGATAAAAAATCAAAAACAGCATCCGATGTTTATAATTTAATAAAATATACAAGATCAAATCAGAACACTTGTATAAATCAAAGACCAATTGTTAAGTCTGGTGATGTAGTAAAAGCTGGAGATATACTTGCAGATGGACCATCCATTGATAATGGTGAATTGGCTCTTGGGCAAAATATTAGAATAGCTTTTATGCCTTGGAATGGTTATAACTTTGAAGATTCAATCTTAATTTCTGAAAAGGTTGCAAGAGAGGATAGATTTACATCAATTCATATTCAAGAAATAGTATGTATCGCCAGAGATACAAAACTTGGTTCTGAAGAGATCACTGCTGATATACCAAATGTAGGAGAGGGCTCACTCAATAAATTAGATGAATGCGGTATTGTTTATGTTGGTGCAGAGGTTGAACCAGGAGATATTCTTGTTGGTAAAATCACTCCAAAAGGTGAAACACAGCTATCACCTGAGGAAAAACTTCTCAGAGCAATTTTTGGAGAAAAAGCCTCTGATGTAAAAGATACATCACAAAGATCCAGTTCAAAAGGGACTGTTATCGGTGTAGAAGTATTTACTAGAGATGGAGTAGAGAAAGACGTAAGAACTCAAGCTATTGAGCAAGACCATCTAGATCAGTCAAAGAAAGATTCTGATGATGAGGCAGCTGTTGTTGAGCGAGCTACTAAAACTAGAATGATCGATCTATTAAAATCTAAAAAAGCCTTGAAAGGCAATGGTGTCAAAAAAGGCGAAGTTTTGAATGTTGAAAAACTTGAAACACTTAGCATTAATGATATTTTTTCACTAAGAACAGATACTGAAAATACAAATAAAGTTGTTGAAGAGACTGAAATTTTATACAAGCAATATATAAAAGATATCAAAGCAAGATTTGAAGAAAAGAAAGAAAAAATAATTAGAGGTCATGACTTGGCTCCTGGTGTAATAAAAATAGTTAAGGTTTATCTAGCTATAAAAAGAAGGATACAGCCTGGGGATAAGATGGCTGGAAGGCATGGAAACAAAGGCGTAATTTCAGAAATTATGCCAGTTGAAGATATGCCATATGATAGTGAAGGAAATCCTGTAGATATTGTTTTAAACCCTCTGGGTGTTCCATCTAGGATGAATGTCGGACAGATTTTAGAAACACATATGGGATGTGCAGCTAAAGGCATTGGAATGAAAATTGACAAAATGTTGAATGAAAATGCAAAACCAGCTGAACTTAAATCTTATCTCGATATGCTCTATAACAAAAATGCTGCTAATAAAGAAGATTTGAATTCTTTTAATAATTCTGAAATTGTTGAATTGGCTGAAAATCTGAGAGATGGATTGCCGATAGCAACACCAGTGTTTGATGGCGCAAAAGAAAGTGAAATTAAAGACCTTCTTAAGTTGGCTGATTTGCCTGAATCAGGACAGATCAATCTTTATGATGGTAGAACCGGAACTGAGTTTGATAGACCAGTTACGGTTGGATATATGTATATGATTAAACTAAATCATTTAGTTGATGACAAAATGCATGCAAGATCAACTGGCTCATATAGTCTTGTAACACAGCAACCTCTCGGAGGAAAAGCGCAGTTCGGTGGACAAAGATTTGGTGAGATGGAAGTATGGGCTTTAGAAGCTTATGGAGCTTCTTATACTTTACAGGAGATGCTAACTGTTAAATCTGATGATGTATCAGGAAGAACAAAAATGTATAAAAATATTGTTGATGGAAGTTATGAGATGGATGCAAATGTTCCAGAGTCATTTAATGTACTCAGTAAAGAGATAAAGTCTCTTGGCATCAATATAGAACTAGACTTAGATAACCAATAGGAGAATAAATTGAAAGACTTATTAAATGCATTAAAAACTGGTCAAGACGATTTTACTACAATATCTGCTGGCCTTGCTTCTCCCCAAGTTATTAAATCTTGGTCATTTGGTGAGGTGAAAAAACCAGAAACCATAAATTATAGAACTTTTAAACCTGAGCGAGATGGATTATTTTGCTCTAAGATCTTTGGACCTGTAAAGGACTATGAGTGTATTTGTGGAAAATACAAAAGAATGAAACATAGAGGTGTTGTATGTGAGAAATGTGGAGTTGAAGTAACTCTTGCTAAGGTAAGAAGAGAAAGAATGGGTCATATTGATCTAGCAGCTCCAGTTGCACATATTTGGTTTTTAAAATCACTACCTTCAAGAATTGGACTGTTGCTAAATGTTACTTTGAGAGAAATAGAGCGAGTTCTTTATTTTGAAAGCTATATTGTTACAGACCCCGGTCTTACAGAGCTCGAGAAGGGACAAATTCTTACTGAAGAGGAGTGGGTCGAGAAATATGAAGAGTTTGGTGATGAGTTTACTGCTGGAATGGGTGCTGAAGCAGTTCAGATTCTTCTTGAAGAATTAGATATTGATGATGAGATTAGGATTATCAGAGAAGAGATACCTCAAACTAATTCAGAAACTAAACTAAAAAAACTGTCCAAGAGATTAAAATTACTCGAAGCTTTCAATGATTCTGGAAATAAACCAGAGTGGATGGTCATGAACGTTCTTCCTGTGCTTCCGCCAGATTTAAGACCACTTGTTCCTCTAGAGGGAGGAAGGTTTGCTACATCAGATTTAAATGATTTATACAGAAGAGTTATTAATAGAAATAATAGATTAAAAAGATTATTAGAATTAAACGCTCCTGAAATTATTGTAAGAAATGAAAAAAGAATGCTCCAAGAATCAGTTGACGCACTTTTAGATAATGGAAGAAGAGGAAGAGTAATTACAGGAACTAATAAACGACCTCTAAAATCACTTGCCGACATGATCAAAGGTAAAGGCGGCAGATTCAGACAAAATTTACTTGGTAAAAGAGTTGATTATTCTGGAAGATCTGTAATTGTTGCTGGCCCAAATCTGAAATTACATCAATGCGGATTACCCAAAAAAATGGCGTTGGAATTATTTAAACCTTTTGTTTATGGAAAGTTAGAAAACAGAGAGCTTGCTACTACAATTAAAGCAGCAAAAAAACTTGTTGAAAGAGAAACACCTGAAGTTTGGGAAGTGCTTGACGAGGTTATAAGAGAACATCCTGTACTATTAAATAGAGCTCCAACATTACATAGGCTTGGCTTACAGGCTTTTGAGCCAAAGCTCATTGAAGGTAAAGCTATACAGCTTCATCCACTTGTATGTGTCGCATTTAATGCAGACTTTGATGGAGATCAAATGGCTGTTCATGTTCCACTGACTTTAGAGGCTCAACTAGAAGCTAGGGCTCTTATGATGTCAACTAATAATATCCTATCTCCAGCTGACGGATCACCAATCATTAACCCAACTCAGGATGTTGTTCTTGGTTTGTATTACATGACTAGAGATAACGCGAATGCAATTGGGGGTGGAAGAGTATTCAGTAATCCTGATGAAGTACTGAGAGCATATGAAACTGAAAATTTACAAGTTCATACACCTGTTAAAGTAAGAATTAAGGATCTTAATGGAGAATCGTCTATTCAAGAAACAACAGTTGGAAGAACACTTATTTGGAGAATTACTCCAAAAGAAGTTGGATTTGAAAATATAAATAATGTTTTAAATAAAAAATTAATTTCTAAGCTTGTAGACATATCATATAGAAAGGCAGGTTTGAAAAAAACCGTAATTTTTGCTGATCAGCTAATGTATTTGGGCTTTGACTTTTCGACTAGATCTGGCTCATCTATAGGTGTAAATGATTTTGTGATTCCAGAGGAAAAAGCAAAAATTATTGATGCATCAGAAAAAGAAGTAAAGGCAATCGAAAAGCAGTTTGACTCTGGCTTGGTAACAAGAGGCGAAAGATATAATAAAGTTATTGATATTTGGTCGCGTGCTAACGAACAAGTAGCAAAAGCGATGATGGAAAAAATAAGTACTGAAAGTGCAAAAACTCCTGACGGAGAAAATGTTGATCAGTCATCATTTAATTCTGTATACATTTATGCTGATTCTGGTGCTAGGGGCTCACCAGCTCAAATAAGACAGTTATCTGGAATGAGAGGTTTGATGTCCAAGCCCGATGGATCGATAATTGAAACTCCTATCACGGCAAATTTCAGAGAGGGATTATCTGTTTTGCAATATTTTATCTCGACACATGGTGCCAGAAAGGGTCTTGCCGATACAGCACTTAAGACAGCTAATTCAGGATATTTAACAAGAAGATTGTGTGACGTATCAATGGATTCAGTTATCAATATTGATGATTGTGGGACAGACGATTCTATTACTGTTACCTCAATTATTGATGGAGGTGAAATAATTCAAGCACTGACAGATAGAATTCTCGGTAGAGTTATAGCAGAACCAATTTTGGATGCAGATGGGAAAGAAATTTTTGCAGTTAATACTATGCTAGATGAAGATGCACTTGATGTTATTGATGAACTAAATTTATCAAGCCTTAAAATAAGATCTCCTATGACATGCGATGCACCAATAGGAGTTTGCGCTAATTGTTATGGCAGAGATTTAGCTAGAGGTCATCTAGTCCACAGAGGAGAAGCAGTCGGTGTTGTGGCTGCTCAATCCATTGGTGAGCCAGGCACGCAGTTAACTATGAGAACTTTCCATATTGGTGGTGCTGCATCAAGTTCTTCAGAAGATAATGCTATATATAATAAAAATTCTGGTGTTGTAACTTTTTCTGATGACATTAAATCGGTTACCAACAAAGAGAAACTTGAAGTTATAGTTTCAAGAAATGCATCTTGTACAATTTCAGATGCAAGCGGAAAAATAACTGAACAATATAAACTTCCATATGGAGCCACTCTTCAAGTAAAAAATCTCGCAGAAGTTGAAGAGGGAACGCAAATAGCTTCATGGGATCCATATACAAGACCAATAATTTCTGAGACCTCAGGAAAAGTTAAGTTTAGTGATATAGATGATGGAGTAAGTGTTAGAGAACAAATGGATGTGCTTACAGGACTTTCAAGTATTGAAATTATTGAAGTAGCAGATCGTCCATCAGCTGGCAGAGACCTTGTTCCAACAATTGAAATTGTGGACTCTAAAGGCAAACCTGTTTTAGTAGGAGAATTTAAACAGCCAGCGGTTTACCCACTTCCAGCTGGCGGCCTAGTTAACTTGGCTAATGGTCAAAAGATCACAGCAGGTGAAGTTATTGCTAGAATGCCACTTGTAGCTTCTAAAACAAAAGATATTACCGGTGGTTTACCCAGAGTTGCTGATCTTTTTGAGGCTAGAAAGCCCAAAGATGCTGCTGTATTAGCCGAAGAATCTGGAGTTATTTCTTTTGGTAAAGAAACTAAAGGAAAAGTAAGGCTTGTAATCACACCTGAAGGCGCTACTAAAAAGTCACAAAATGTCGAAATGCTTATTCCAAAACACAGAACCTTGAACGTTTTCGAAGGTGAGAGAGTTAATAAAGGTGATATTATTTCAGAGGGACCATTAAGTCCTCATGATATTCTCAGGCTTAAGGGAATTCCTGAGCTTACCAACTTTATTGTCAATGAAATTCAAGACGTTTATAGATTACAAGGAGTATCTATTAATGATAAACACATAGAGACAATCTTAAGACAGATGTTAAGAAAAGCTTTAATACTTGACGGAGGCGATACTAAATTCATCCAAGGTGATCAAGTTAGTTATGCTGAACTAAAAGAAGAAAATAACAGAGCTGAAGCTGATGGTAAAACACCAGCTGAATTTGAGAGAGTTCTATTAGGTATTACAAAAGCTTCTCTTGCTACTGATTCGTTTATATCTGCAGCCTCATTCCAAGAAACAACTAGAGTGCTTACTGAGGCGGCAGTAACTGGTAAAAAAGATCATCTAAGAGGACTTAAAGAGAATGTTGTTGTTGGAAGATTAATTCCAGCAGGAACAGGAATGGAATTCCATGACAAATTAAGATCTAAAAAACAAAGTGATTTTGATGAACAATTATTATCAGATGATGATATTGAAGCAGCATTAAGACAAGAGCTTCAAGAAAATGATGAAGAATAATGTTGACCATTAACTCTATGCTATATAAAATCGCCGCACATATAAAAAATTAATATGGCAACAGTAAATCAGTTAATAAAAAAATCAAGAAAGCCCAAGGTCAAGAAGACAGATGTGCCTGCTCTAAATGCATGCCCTCAACGAAGAGGTGTATGTACAAGGGTTTACACAACAACACCTAAAAAACCAAATTCGGCACTCCGAAAAGTATGCAGAGTCAGGCTTACAAGCGGTTACGAAGTTACCTCTTATATTGGTGGAGAAGGCCATAATCTGCAAGAGCACTCTTTGGTCTTAATTAGGGGCGGTAGAGTTAAAGATCTTCCTGGTGTTAGATATCACACGATTAGAGGCACCCTTGATACCTCAGGTGTTGCAAGTCGTAAACAAAGGCGATCTAAATACGGCGCAAAAAAAGGTAAATAATAATGCCAAGAAGAAGAAGTCCTGAAAAACGTAAAGTTCTACCTGATCCGAAATTCAAAGATGTAGTTTTAGCTAAATTTATGAATAATCTCATGAAAGATGGAAAAAAATCAGTTGCTGAAAAAATTGTATATGGGGCATTTGATCAAATAACAAAGAATTCAAAAGACGATCCGCTTGAAGTTTTTATGAAAGCGCTTGAAGAAGTAAGCCCTGTTGTTGAAGTTAAATCAAGACGAGTAGGTGGCGCAAACTATCAAGTTCCTGTTGAGATTCGTCCAGCAAGAAGACAAGCATTAGCGATGAGATGGATTGTTGATGCTGCAAGAAAAAGAAACGAAAAATCTATGGATTTGAGGTTAGCTGGTGAGCTTCAAGACGCTTCACAAAAAAAAGGTTCAGCCTATAGAAAAAGAGAAGATGTTCATAAAATGGCAGAAGCCAACAAGGCCTTTTCACACTTCAGATTTTAATCAATATTAAAAAATTATGGCAAGAGACACAGTATTAAATAAATATAGAAACGTCGGTATTTGTGCTCACGTAGATGCAGGTAAAACCACAACTACAGAAAGAGTATTATTTTATACTGGACTATCTCACAAGATTGGTGAAGTTCATGACGGTGCTGCTGTTATGGATTGGATGGAGCAAGAGCAAGAAAGAGGAATTACAATTACTTCTGCTGCCACAACATGTTTCTGGAGTGGTATGGAGCAGCAATTTCAACAACACAGAATTAATATTATCGATACGCCTGGACACGTAGATTTTACAATTGAAGTTGAGCGTTCGTTAAGGGTGTTAGATGGTGCAGTTGTAGTTTTCTGTGGTACTTCTGGAGTCGAGCCACAATCAGAAACTGTTTGGCGCCAAGCTAATAGATATGAGGTACCAAGAATTGTTTTTGTTAATAAAATGGACAGAGCTGGAGCAAATTTTGAGAAGGTTGTTGATCAAATTAAGGATAGATTGCAAGCTAATGTAGTTCCAATTCAATTAAATATAGGCGCTGAAGAAGATTTTAAAGGAGTTGTAGATTTAATTAAGATGAGGGCCATATATTGGAATGAAGAAGATCAAGGCCTTACTTTTGACTCAAAAGAAATTCCTGACGAACTTATCGAAAAGTGTAATAAATTAAGAGAAGAAATGGTTGAAGCAGCTGCTGAAGCAAATGAAGAGTTGATGGATGCATATCTCGAATCCGGAGAACTTTCCGAAGATCAAATTAAAGAGGGTCTGAGAATACGATCATTATCAAATGAGATAATTTTGGCTCTTTGTGGCTCCGCATTTAAAAATAAAGGTGTTCAAGCAGTTTTAGATGCTGTCATTGATTTTCTTCCTGCTCCCGATGAGGTTAAAGCAATTGAAGGAGTTATTCCAAATAATTCAGAAGAAGATGAGCAGGTTGACTCAAGATCATCATCTGACGAGGAACCATTTTCAGCATTGGCATTCAAAATTGCAACAGATCCATTTGTTGGAACTTTAACATTTATTAGAGTTTATTCTGGTGTTTTGAGTGTAGGTGATGGTGTCATGAATACAACAAAATCTAAAAAAGAAAGAGTTGGAAGAATGGTACAGATGCATTCCAATAATAGAGAAGAAATTAAGGAAGTGAGAGCTGGAGATATAGCAGCTTGTATTGGCCTGAAAGACATAACAACAGGAGATACACTCTCTGATTCTGATAAACCGATTGTATTAGAAAGAATGGATTTTCCAGAACCAGTAATTTCAGTGGCTGTTGAGCCGAAATCCAAACAAGATCAAGAAAAAATGTCTTTAGCTTTAGGTAAATTAGCTCAAGAAGATCCATCTTTTAGAGTTGCAAGTGATGAAGAGTCTGGTCAAACAATCATTTCCGGTATGGGAGAACTTCATTTAGATGTTCTTGTAGATAGAATGAAGAGGGAATTTTCAGTTGAAGCCAACATCGGCAAGCCACAAGTTGCATACAGGGAAACAATCAAGGAAACAGTTGATGTAGAAGGAAAATTTGTTAGACAAAGCGGTGGTAAAGGACAATATGGCCATGTTTGGTTAAAACTTGAGCCGCTTGGACTAGACGATGAATATGAATTTGTAGATAAAATTGTGGGTGGTGTTATTCCTAAAGAGTACATTCCGGCTGTTAATAAAGGAATTCAAGAACAAATGCAAAACGGTGTTATTGCTGGCTATCCACTTCTTGCATTAAGAGCCACTCTTTATGATGGTTCATTTCATGATGTTGATTCAAATGAAATGGCATTCAAAATTGCTGGTTCAATGGCCTTAAAAGAAGGTGCAAATAAAGCAAAACCTGCACTTTTAGAGCCAGTTATGAAAGTTGTAGTCGTTACACCAGAAGAGCATATGGGTGATGTAGTGGGAGATTTAAACAGAAGAAGGGGAATAATTTTGGGTATGGAAGATATTACATCTGGAAAGGAAGTGTCTTCTGAAGTACCTTTAGCTGAGATGTTTGGTTACGCCACTGACCTTAGATCTCAAACGCAAGGAAGGGCAACTTTTACAATGGAATTTACTAAATATGGAGAGGTTCCTAATAATATTGCCGAACAGCTAAAAACCTCATAAAAATAGCGATTAAATAACTGTTCAATAAAGTTGACAGCGTTGCTCTAAGAAGCTTAGAATACGCCACATTTTGC
>CEUV01036082.1_pt1 | contig 11714 bp, 6 predicted proteins | sample 356401 | NCBI WGS metagenome assembly CEUV01 (sample SAMEA2622710, study PRJEB7988) | marine metagenome | isolation source: saline water (ENVO:00002010), including
GGAACCCTCGGCGCGACGGAGAGGGACGTTCACGCAGCCGTTGACAGATTCCATGCCAAAGGAAAATTGATCGCGCACATCGACGACCGTGGCCGTCTTCGCGAGCAGCGACGCGACGGCATCGTCCACGGAGAGCTCGCGCGCGTCGGGCGCGTCGCCGTCCGCGCCGCCCGAGGCGTCCGAAGCGAGGAGCCATGTCTTGGTCGATTCGTCGTACGCGCGCGGATCCGTCCACTGCGTCTCTCCGGTGTCGTCGTTGATGAAGTACACGCGATCGTGACGATCGAAGGCGACTTTCCACGCATCGCTCGAGTTTCCACGCGCCGCCAACTGTTCCTCGAGCGCGCGGCGGCGCGCCGTTTGCGCGGCGAGATGTTCCTCCGCGAGACTCCCGACGACTGGCAGTTCAGCGCCGACGCAGCTCGTGCCAGAGGCGCCAACGACGACGTCCACCGTCCACTCTTTCAACCTTTTCTTCCCACCCGGCGTGTACTCTTTGACCCATCCTTCGTACCCGCCGGCGACGACGACGACGTTTGAATATCCGCGATCGACGAGCGCCGACATGCACCCGCACCTCTCCGGATCATCCAGCCCGTTCGTCTCCACTTGATTGCCACCGAGTAAGACTACCGCGGCGTCCCTGTTCGGAAACGTTTGCGTGAACGCCTCTAAAAACCCACTCGCGTTCGTCTCGTATGTGTACGCGAGCGGACGTCCGTCGATGTTAACGAGCGGCATGTTGGTCGATCCCGAGACACTCTCGCGCCGAAACGAGCGCACGTCGCGCACGTCCACGACGACACATTCGCCCTGTTTGAAGGCATCGAACGCCTCCTCCGCCGTCACGGTGATCCAGCGCTTCGGCGGAGGTGGAGGTATTTGCCGCGTCGACGCCTCGCCCGCGTCCACCGGCGACGTCTCGCCCCTCTCGGCGATGTCGCGCTCGCGCTTCTCCCTTGCGCGTCGCATGGACGCCTCGATGAGAAGTCTCCGCGCCTCCAGCGCCCCAGGCGATGCTTTCGTCGTGCGCATCTCCGCCACGCGAGCGCGACGCTCCTCCTCGCGCTTCTTCATCGTCTTGCGCCATGAATCCTTGGCCTCCATCGCCTCGCGTTCCTCGTCGGTTAAATCTTCGGGATTTTTTTGCCACTTCATGTACTCGGTCGACAGTTTCGTCGTCATCAGGTACTGCTGTTGCTCGGCCAATTCGCTCGCCGCCTTGAAGACGCTCTCCGACGACACCTTCGCCGCGCGCACGACGTCGCCAGGCGTGTGATAGTGCCAACGAGACGAATCCGCGCCGACGTTGCCGAAGACGTCGTCCTCGACGCCCAACCGCATCCGTCGCACGAGAAATTCGCACCGCGCGCGCGCGTCCGCTTCGCACATCCATTCGTGTATGGCGTCGTCGTACACCTTGGCGCGGGCGGCGCCGAAAAAGTCTAGGGGTTGATTCGGAAACCCATCCACCAATCGCGCCGTCGCATCCGGCGTCCACTCGGCTTCGTCTCTGAATAACGCGTGCACCATGTCACAAACGTCCTCGCGCGAAGGGTTCCAGTACCACTTCTCCATGCGTCCGTCGCGAAGTAAAGGCGCGTAGACGGTGGATAAATCGTTCCCGGTGACGATGATGGGCACGCGCGCCGTTCGCAAGTTTTCACCGTCGTCTGCGCGCGCCTCGCCGAGACTGACGAGGTCGGGATGGTCGCACAGGTTCATGAGCGTGCCGCACACGGTTTGATTATTCACCGTCTGTTGCGTGTCCCGAAACCACCCGATACCGGCGTCGATATCGTTGATGATCAAGCAACTCATGTTCCCTTGACGCTTGATGATTTCACCCGCGCGTTTGTACCGCTGTCGAATCAATCGTCCCGGTTCGCCCGCGTTTTCGTCTTCGAGTTCTCCCGCGCTCGTGACGATGGGCGTCACCCCCATGGCTTTACACGCGAGCTCGAGATTGAACGATTTCCCACACCCTTTCCCACCCCACACGCCCAAAATCAACGGCACGTTCGGCGGTTGGACGACGTCTCCGCGCGCGTTTCGCATCTCTCGACGCGCGCCGAACAATAAATTCTTCACCAAGTGTCCGCTCACCTTTTCCATGAACGCGCCCGGGCAGTGATAATCACCGACAAGATTGTTAAATTTCCTCGCCTCTTGAAACCGGTACCGCAGTTCCCCGCTCGCGATGTCGGAATCCGCGCCGAGTTGAAACTCCCCCGTGGCGTTTCTGACAAAGACGTCCTCCACCCTCCCCTCTCTCGCGCCGACGTTCGTGTTCGTGTTCCCAGTGTCGCTCTTCCCGAGCTCGACGAGATAATCCCGAGTATCATCTCTCTGCGCGCGCTCCCGCGCCGTCCACGACGACGACGACGACGACGACGACGACCGACGCGCATCCCTCGACGTCGACGCCCCCCTCGTCCCGTCCCGCGGCGCGCGTCCCCGTCCCGCGGCGCGCACCCCTCGACCCACGGGGTCCACGGTCGACGCGCGGTGGACGCGCACGACCATCTCCCTTCGCGCGCGTCGTCGACCCACCGACCGACCGACCGACCGCGCGTCGTGTCGCGCTCTCGCGTCATCGTCATCGTCATCGTCATCGTCATCGAAAAAGGTTCGTGTTCATCCCAAAGTTAAGTTTCGGATAAGTGAATGACGTGACATGACATGAATGAATGCGTGCGTCGGACCGTCATTCGGTGACGCGGGTCCCGGTGGGAGGAGACTCGTGATGTCCGCGACGGGCGCGACGGGCGTCTCTCGCGTCGGGTCCGCGACGACACCGCGTCGATCGCGTTCCCGCGCGAGAGACGGCTCGACGAGAATGATGAGACGGACGACGACGAGACCGATGACGACGAGAATGATGACGACGACGCGCGCGATGAAGACGAAACCGGATTGGGCCGGTGACGACGCGCTGAGTAAACTCGTCGACGCCGCCATCTCGAACGAACTCCTGTACGAGAGGGTGATGAAACCCATGGCGCGATGGACGCTGATCGACACGGCGGAGAAGAATGGCATTCAATGGCGCGAGGAGGCGAAACGATTGCGCGCGGACGAAGACGTGAAGAGGGCGTACGAGGCGATCAAAGACGAGGGTATCGAGTACCCGGAGTATTATTTAAAACCGTTTCACGCGTACGCGGAGGGGAATTTGTGTTGGCTCGCGGCGACCGAGGCGGAGAGCGCGACGTATTCCATGGCGCTGCGCGTGTGGCCAAAGGAACGCGTGACGGTGGAGACGGCGCAACGGCGATTGAGAGATTCGTACACGGACGCGATCAAGGAACATCGCGAGACGCACGGTAGCGGTGAAACGACGAAGATTCTTGACGTCGGGTGTTCGGTCGGAATGTCGACGCGATACGTGAGCGACGCGTTTCCGAACGCCGACGTCGTGGGTTTGGATTTATCGCCGCACATGCTCGCCGTGGCGTCGGCGAGCGATCGAGGGCGCGAGGGGTGCGAGCGACGCACGTGGGTGCACGGGAAGGGCGAGGACACCAAGTATCCGGATGGGACGTTTGACATCGTCTCGCTCGCCTTTGTCATTCACGAGTGTCCGGAGAGCGCGACGGCGGCGCTCATGAAGGAGGCGCATCGCGTGCTCAAGCCGGGCGGAACCTTCGTGATGACGGATAATAATCCGCAGAGTCCGGTGATTCAAAATCTTCCTCCGGCGCTGTTCACGCTGATGAAATCCACGGAGCCGCACTCGAACGAGTATTACACCATCGACGTGCAACAAATGCTCAGAGACGCGGGTTTCGAGCACGTGCAGCAGAAACAAACCGATCCGCGCCATCGCACCGTGTGCGCGACGAAAAAGTAGACGGAGACGAAGATGACCGCGCGGTCGACTATTCAAGATGTGTGATAACCCTATACAAGTACAAGTACGGTAGTGCTATTATTTTTCTAAACGTCACGTCACGCGCCTCCGGCGGATTTCGCGCAGTATCGATTCGCCTCGAGCGAAAACGTCGGAGTGGTGACGACGACGTCGTTGAGCGCGTCTCGCGCTTCTTTTCCAAACGAGCGCGCTACGGATCCCTCACGTTCGTCGTCGCCCGCGACGCCGCCGTACACGGACAGTAACTCAGCCACGCACCGCCTGAATAAATCGTTCGTTCGCCAATCGCGAGTGGTGAAACACGACAAACAATCTTCGTGCACCGATTTCAACGCGTCTCGCCACGTGTTTTGAAATTCGACGAGCGCGTCTCGAACCGCCGACGCGTCGCAGGCGTTCTCCGCCGACGACGAGTCGAGCGAACGCGCGAGTTTCATCAGGCGCGCGAATCTATCCACCATGATGTGCGCGATGAACGATTTCGTCTCCATCGCGAGCTTTTCTTCAAAGAAGTGTAAAGAGGCGAGTTTCGTCGACGGATTCGCCGACGCGGGTTCGTCTTCGTCGCCGTCGGATGCTTCGTCTGTCAAAGAACTGAGAACCGTACAAATGTAATCGTACGATTTCACCAGGTACGCGCTTCGCGCGCGCGGCGAATCCTTCAACGACGCGCACATCTTGACGCTCAAACACTCGTACAAGGACTGTCGCAACCGATCGAGAAACACGTCCACTTGATTCACCACCTCGGTCTCGTCGCTCGACTCGGCGACACGCGCGTGCGCCACTCTGGTGAGCGCGCCGACGAGATTGGCGTACCTTTGAACGATAAAGTTTGGCGACTCTGGATTCGGTTCGAACAATTGCTGCATGTCGTCCAAAGACTTGATGTGCAAATCGCACGCGCTCTTGAAGTTCGGCCAGAGCGTCATGTTGACGTTGTCGATGTACGCGTCGAGCGCCGGCACGCGGCGACGACTCATGACGCGCCGGTGCGCGTTGTTCACACGTATGGCGACGAGTAAACCGACAGCGTCGTGCGCAACTTGCAACGCACCCTGGGCCACGAATGTGTTATACGCCGCGAGCGGCGCGGCGAAGACGCTCTCGAACACGTCGCGTTCGCCTCGCCAGAAGACTTCGCAAAATGCGTATTCAAACGTCGCCGTGTCGATGAGTACTCTGTGCGCGCTTCGGAAGAGCTCCTCGTAATCGAAACATTCCTGTTTCACCTTGTCCGACTGGCGATGGACGACGATCGGTGGTTCCGTTTCCGCCGCGCGAAGCGCGCGCGCGCGATCGCCGAGAACGAACAATCCGTCGCAGTCGGCGTTGCCGTCCTCGCTCGACGCGGGCGTCGACACTGTCGAAGACGCGAACATGCCCGCCAACGCGCTCACCGCCGACGCCGCGACATCGCCCGCGCTCGACGCGGGCGCCGCTTTCGCCGTTTTTGCGGCGAGGGCGACGCGAGGGCGAGGCTGCTTACTCACGATCTTGAGCGATTCGAGATAGGACGACAGACTCGTCTTTAAAACTCTTCCCACGACGTCGACGTACGTGCTCTTCACTTCCCAGTACACCTCTTGACCCCGCTCGCGCAGAAACGCGATGAGCGGCGCGTACTTGGCGAGCGAGTTCTCTTGCGCCAATTGCACGTTCGTCCTCGGTTTCTTCAGGGACGCAAACTCGCCATAGAGAAACGCCCACGTTCTGTCCACCGCCTTGACGCGAAGTTTCTCTAATTCGGGCGCCACCTCGTTCACCGCCAACGACGCCTTTCGCGCTTTCATCTCGCGCACCGCGTCCAACTTGTTCCCTAAAACATCCAAACTCGACATGAATTCATCCGAGCCGACGTCGGCTCGAAACACCGCGTGTATGAGCCCGGGCTCCAACGCGAGCGACTCGATGGCGTCCCCCAACGCTCGCTCCGCACTCGCCCTGTTTGCGCTCTGCACGCGCAAAATCTCGCTCGCGCGCTGTAACTCGCGTATATCGCTCGATATCCTCCCTAAATCTCGCTGAAACGTCCCCAGCGTCGACTCCATCTCCGCCAACGTCTCCTCGCACGCCTCCACCGTTTTTCCGAGCTCCATCAAGTTTTCGCACTCAGCCGCGTGTTCATCGATCGATCGTCGCTCCACGTCCGCGAGCGCGCTCTCCACCTCCCTCGCGCGTCGATCGAGACTCTCGAAATCGTCGTCCGCGTCCTCGTCGACGTCGCCCGCGAGGAGCGAACGAACCGCTTCGTGATTTCGATACCGCATCAATAACGACGACGCCGTGGACGCCCCCCCCGCCGCCGATGACGACGACGAGGTCGCCGTCTCGCACGCGCGCGTCGCCGCCGTCGTCATCCGTTCGCGCGTCGACGTCCGCTCGCCCGCGCGCGCGATGCACGACCGACGCGCGCGCGATCGAGTGACCTCGCGCGCCTCGGATTGATTCGATGGCATTCATTCATGAATGCATTCGAGCGCGCGGGAAACGGTCGCGCGCGGCGATGGCGACGCCCGAACCCGCGACAACGACGACGCGCATCGAGGAGTACCTCCCGGCGCACGTGTTCGCGGACACGGTGCTTCGGTTTCTCGATTGGCGAAGCATTCGCGCGCTGTCGCTGTGCGGCAGGTACGGACGCGATGCGACGACGAACGACGTCGCGTACGGTGAACGCGTCGCGCGTCGGTGGGGGACGTTTTCAAAGTCGGTGACGTTCGATCGACGGGCGTACGTGCGTCTCGTCGCGGCGACGGAGGAGCTGACGAAGGCGCGAGACGGCGACAAGGAGGACGCGTGGAAACGCGCGGCGGTGGACGCGCTTTTGGGCGTCGCGTGTGCGATGGAGCGGTCGGTGGCGTTGGATTCGTACGAGTTCCAGTGGTGTTACCCCGGGGAGGAGTACCTCGACGAGGACATGAATGAATTCGCCGAGTGCGAAGCGGCCGGACTGTGTCCGCCGATGTTGCGCTCGTATTGCGGAGAAAACGCCGACATGGGCGTGCGCGAGCTCGTGCACGCGCTCTCGGATCGACGAATATCATGGGAATTGCATAAACAATCGACGATGGTGCGTGCGGCGCTGTTAGCGAGAGAGATGATCGTCAAGACGAGGGGGTTCGGGATACACGACGCGGAGGGCGATGGGCGCGTCGCGCGCTTTGTCGGCGGCGGGCTTCCGTTTTCCAAAATTGAGTGGATGCTCGTGGGGCCGCCGAAAGGGCGCGGGCCGTACATCTTGGCGTTCACGTCCATCATCTCCAAATTGATAGAGGGTCCGGGTCCGCACGTGTACGGAATGGAGCGAAACCCGCAAGACGTGCGACCCATCGATAGGGAGGGATTTTCCCCCGAGGAGTTCGCCACGTGGTCTCTCAAGAGTTATCTCAACGCGCCCGAGGCGTGTCACGTCATAGCGCCGCTCAGTTTGATGCTCTACTCCACCCCGAAGGATCGTCTGTTTCCGGCCAGTCGCGTGGGCACGGGACCGTTCACCATAGGAAGTCGCCCCACGGGGAGCGCCAGACGACGCGAATGCCTCTTCCTCGACGGGCCGACGACGATTCGCGAGCTCGACGGAGGGTACGTCGGTTTTAGGTACCCGTGCGACATTCAGCGATTGGTATTCGGCATGCGAGACGATCTGTACTTGGACTCACAAGGGAGCGTCTTCTTCAAGCTTCAACTCTTCGTGCCGCCGTCGTGCGAGCCCGCGCGCGTGCGAAACCGAGGCGACGCGAACGCCGACGCGAACGCCGACGACGGCGCGTCGAGCTCGAGCTCGAGCGAGAAAAAGACGCACGCGATCACCGCCATCTTAGAGGACGGGTTAGGCGAGGCCAAGATGCGCGGCATCGTCTTCGTCACGGACGACGACGCGCTTCGATTCATCTTGCGAGGACGCTACGCTCGAAATCCGCACCGAGGCGCGACGTTGGGAATGATAGCGTCGATCGGTCCGACGGGGATATCGGGTTTAGTCACCAAAGATAACGACGACGCGAGCGAGGTGTTCACCATGTGGTCGCGATGAGCGCGCGCGCGCGACGCGGACCGACAGTAATGTACAAAAGAGTAGCGTAGACGCGTTTCGCCGCGCCTCCGCCGCGACCAACCAACCACACCCGGGTGTGTGTTGGCCACGACGCGCGATGGATGATCAACGCGGTGACACTCGACGACGACCGATCGACGCGACTCGAGCGCGTGACTCGAGACGAGGAGCAGCGCGCGGTGCGGTGCGGTGCGGTGCGGTGGATGCGAGTCGCGGTGACGCGCGCGGTGACGAGAAGGACGGCGACGACGCGACCGTCAGCGTCGGCGTCGTCGTCGTCGGCATCGAGAAGGAGAAGGAGGATGACGACGGTGGCGTCCTCGGCGGCGTCGACGTTCATCGACGCGTTCAACGCCGAGTACCTGACCAAGCACAAGACGTACGAGGATGAATTTTGGGCGACGAAGATGAATCTCGAGGGAAACTCGACGGAGGCGTTGACGAGATCGTTCAACGCGTTGGAGTCCTTCATGGGCGACGCCGAGGCGTTGGAAAAGACGCGGAGGTTGTTGGAATCGAACGAGGCGACGAGCGAGGAGCGAGTGGTGTTGGAACAGATTGAAAAGACGTTGAAGTGTTACATAGTGGAGAGCGACGAGGCGACGGCGCTTCGAGAATCCGCCATCGGCAAGGAGAATGAATTACAAGCGGCGAGGAATAAGCAAGAGCTCGGATACACGGACGCGAACGGGACCTTTGTGTCGGCGACGCCCACGGTGTTGCGCACGAAGATTCGTTCGAGCGCTGATGAGAGCGTGCGTAAGAGTTGTTGGGAGACGCTTCGATCGAGCGGGCCGTTTTTGTGCGACAACGGGTTTCCGGCCATCATCGCCGAGAGGAACCGGTTCGCGCGCGCGCTCGGATTCGAAGACTTTTACGACATGAAGGTAACGCAAGCCGAAGGGTTCGATAAGAAGAAGTGCTTCGAAATGTTGGATGGATTGGAGGAGGCGACGCGTCCGCTCATGCTCGCCGCGCGCGAACGACTCAAAGCGGAGAAGGGCGAGGACGCCACCAAGGCGTGGAACACGGCGTACGCGCTCAGCGGCGAGCTCACGCAACTCATTGATCCGTATTACCCGTTCGAAAACGCCCCGGAAGTCTGGGGACGCTCGTTCGGCGCGATGAACATCGGGTACAAGGGGACGACGATGCGCCTCGATTTGTGCGATCGCGCGGGCAAGTACCCGAACGGATTCTGCCACTGGCCGACGCCGCCGTTCAAGAAGCGCGACGGCACGTGGGTGCCGTCCGAGTCCAACTTTACTTCGCTCGCCACCCCGGACGAAGTCGGCAGCGGGAACACGGCGTTGACGACGTTGATGCACGAGGGCGGCCACGCCGCGCACTTCGCCAATATCGTGCAGGGCTCGCCTCTGTTCGCGCAAGAGCGCGCGCCGTTCTCGGTCGCGCTCGCAGAGACGCAGTCGATGTTCCTCGACGCCCTGTGCGAAGACGCGGCGTGGCAAGCGCGCTACGCCAAGGATCGCAAGGGGAACGTCATTCCGTGGGATTTAATCGAACGCAACATTCGCGAAAAGCACCCGTACAAGGTGATGACGCTTCGCGCGATGATCGCCGTGCCGTACTTTGAAAAGGCGCTCTACGAGCTTCCGGAGGACCAGTTGACCAAGGAAAACATCTTGCGCATCGCGGACGAGATCGAGGAAAAGATCCAGGGCGGTTTCTCCGGCCGACCTCTCATGAGCGTCCCGCACATCTTGGCGGATGAATCGTCGGCGTACTACCACGGCTACGTGTTCGCGGAGATGGCCGTGCACCAAACGCGCGAACACTTCTTCAACACTGAGGGGTACATCGTCGATAATCCGAACGTCGGACCCAAGCTCGAGGCCGAGTACTGGCGCGCGGGCAGCGGTAAACCGGGCTTTCTCGGTTTGGTGCGCAACCTCACCGGCGCGCCGCTCTCGCACGACGCGTGGGTCAAGGAGCTCGGCGTCAACGTCGACGATCTCATCGAGAGCGAACGCGCGGCGTACGACAAGTCCATCGCCGAAGCGAAAGCATCCGCCGACGTCAACCTCGACATGCGCATGCTCTTCGTGCACGGCGACGAAGTCATCGCCGACAGCGCCGAAAACAACCAAGGATTCCTCAAGGCGTGCGCCGTCTTCAAGGAATGGATTCACGAAAAATGGCCCAAGACGGCCGCCGCATGAGCGTGGCGCGCGTAGCGTGTAACGAACCGTTGATGAACTCTTTTACGACGCGGCACTACAATTACAAATCATCGACTCTACACGCCTCGTCTTTGACGCGTCACCCGTCGCTGCGCTCGGCGTCGTCCCGCGCCCACCGCGAACGTCTACGAGACGGACTTCTAGAGTCTCGACGTCGACGATCGCCACCGTCTCTGCGATCGCGATCGTCCCAGTCTCTCCGTCGTCGATCGTCGTACGGTCTCTGACGACGATGAAACTCGCCGCGGTCGCCTTCGCGCGCCGCGTGCTTCGCGCGCACGCGCGCGTACGCCTCGTCCGCCCGACGCCTCTCCGCCGCCTTCTCCGCCGCCTCGTCTCGAACGAACGCCGACGGTATACCTCTCACTCCCGGTCCATCCTTTTCGTAATTATCCTGCGCGCTCTTCAACAGCGTCCACAATTCGACGCAAAACGTCTCGGCATCCTTGTCCAAAAACGACGTCAATTGTCCACACATCCGAGCCCCGCTTCGATGCACCGCCTCCTCCTCGAGCAACGCCTCGATCATCCCGATCAACACCTCGTCCTCCACCCCCAACAGCGCCGTCACGCGCGTCGCTATCCACGGTTTCATCGCCTCGACGTCAACCTTGCGCGTCTCGATCTTTTCTCGCAACGCCACCGGAAGCGCCAGTTCGACTCGACGCCGCGCCTTGACCTCCGCGGACGACGTCGACGCCGTCGAGTTCCCTCCCGGTCCTCGTCCCGCGCGACTGAACGGCTGTCGATACGAACTCATCCCGCGTCACCGAGCGATGAAGTGACGCATATGCATCCGCGACGCATCCCATGACACGGTCCTCGGGGTTTCCCATGCATGGTGTGTCTGCACACCGCGACGCCCGTCGCCCCGTCTGTGTCCCATGGGCGCCGAGGACGACATCAAGGGTATCCTGGGCGTCGCCTCGCAGGTGTGCTTTTGCGGTACCGTCGTCGCCGCCGCGCGCGAGGCGTACGGACACTGGCTCCATCGAACCTGTCCGCGGTGCGGTGGGGCGGCGCGGCTTCGATGCGAACACTGCGACGCGTCGGGTAAGTTACAGCGACCGACTAAGAGGGATGATTTCATCAACGTCATGGAGGAGGAGACCGGGACGTTCCCGTGCATGTTTTGTCAAGGGACCGGGAGCGTGACGTGTCGAACGTGTAAGGGCGCGGGGGGCGAGATCGGGCGCGGGCTCAACTGGAGACGCATGGTGGCGGGAGGATCGCGACCGTTTCAAGATTTACTCAGAAATAGAAATTTTGGACTCTCGAGAGACGCGATCGATCGCGCCGTCGTCCGTCGCGCGCACACGGACGCGTTGGAGGATTTCGTCGTCGACGACAGGGACGCCGCCGCCGAGCTGCGGAGACGGCGCGCGCGCGCCGTCGCGCGACGCGCGAGACGCGGCAGGGCCAAGACGGCGAAATCTCGAGACCGCGAGACCGCGTCCTCCGCATCACCCTCCGCATCACCGTAGTCAGTCTTCGTTCGTTCGTTCGTTCCCTTGTACAATCAATCAATCACACCATTCTTTCTCTCTCTCTCTCTCTCTCTCTCTCTCTCTCTCTCTCTCTC
>CEUV01078189.1_pt1 | contig 11710 bp, 9 predicted proteins | sample 356401 | NCBI WGS metagenome assembly CEUV01 (sample SAMEA2622710, study PRJEB7988) | marine metagenome | isolation source: saline water (ENVO:00002010), including
CTAAGTGACTTGATGTGGAATGCTGGGGTTCCGGCCGGTGATGCGAGAGTACTCTTACTTGGTTGGTCTTACAAAGCTGAGGTTGGCGACCCAAGAGAGACACCTGCTGAACCATTAGCAGAGACTTTGCTTTCCAAAGGCGTGAAAGTCGGAACTTGGGACCCACACATTGACTTTGGTGAATATCCGGAAGGTGTTGAGGTGATTTCTGATATTGCAGATGCAAAGGGTTACGATATAGCCGTTTTAGTTACTGCTCACAAAGCCTGTTTGAATCTCGACTGGGAGAAATTGCTTGGTCAAATGAGAACTCCACTAATCTACGATGGAAGAAGAGTTCTTGATCTAGAATCGCTCGATAAAGCGGGTTGGCAAACTTACGCTGTTGGCAAACCAGTTTGATTATTGACGACCAGCATCAAACATTTCTCTTAGGCTACCATCTTGTAGCATCTCAAGAGCAATATCAGAGCCGCCAATGAGTTCTCCATGCACGAAAACTTGTGGCATAGTTGGGAAATCCGACCAAGCACATACTGATGGAATAGCTCTTGGGTCAGTCAGAATATTGACCGCAGCAAATGGTTCTCCAAGTTGTTGCAATACCTGTGCGGCTCGGTTAGAAAATCCACACTGTGCATTATTTGGCGTTCCTTTCATGAACAATACCAAGGCATGTTCGTCGACTATTGCTTGCAATTCTTTTTCTGTCCAATCCATATTTTTCACTCCTTATTTCTCATGATTCGCTTAATGTGAACTCCTTGTCCACCACCGTGAGGGTCAAATGCTGTGTCACCTGCTGTTTCTGCTTGCTTTGGTGTCATACACTTCAAGTCAAGCGCGTGAATTGGATGTGGGATGTGTTGCTTCATTACCGCAAGAACCTGTTTTTGACGTTGTAGTGGCCTTACACCCTCGAAGTCTTCACAGATTACCCTGACGTGGAAATGGTCGCCGGAACCGTGCAAATCAATCACTTCGACCACTGCGTTTGGCACTGCTTTCAAAACTTCAGATTCAATCCAACTAGCCTCAACCATGCTCGCACCTCGTTAAGGGCTTACAAAACCATCATTTGAACATGTGGTATAGAGTATGCTTCAAATGAAGTAGGCTAAGGCAGCATTATGGCCGAACCAGTTGAACAGGAAACTGGTCGCGAATTAAACATGGGTAGAGACTCCGGCTGGTTAATCGGTGCCGATATTATCGCAGTATTCCTTGCTTTGATAGGCCAAATTGTTCTGACTCGGGCTCTTATCACTGAGGATTATGGAATATTCATCATCGCCTTGGATATATTTGCGACAACCTTCCTAATTATCGACTTAGGCCTACCAACAATTCTAACCAGGGATGGCGCAAATTCTGTTGCTAAAATATGGGATGCAATTTGGCGCATATACCGTATCCAGGCAATATGTATGATACCATTTGTTTTGATTTCTCTTGTTGGCGTGACTCTACTGGTAGATGATTGGAGCGCATTCTTACCGGTTGTAATCACCTGTATGTTGGTTGCTCTTGCCCACATTTTTTCCTATGCGCCGCGCTCCGGCCTGCGTGCAGCAGGTTATGCTTGGATGGAAGCTTGGACCAAGGTTATCGAACGATGTTGCGCCATGATTGGCTATCTTATTTTGTATTATCTTGGCAGTAGTTCAGTTGAAAGTTATGCCCTTGCATTCTTGATAGGAGCACTGAGTGGCTTAGTTTCTGCGCTTTGGTTTGCTAGTGTGAGATTGAGGAGGCCGAGCAAACAAAGCAATTGGGAGGATTTGGGTGAATGTTGGACAGACAATAAATCATTAATCCTTCAATCCCTACCATTTGCTATAACCTTGGGAATTCTACCATATGTAATCAGAATTGAAAAGTTCATTGTCGCTGGGATGATTGGCGTTGATGCCGCAGCATTATTTCATGTCGCTCAAATTGCATGGCTAGCAGGATTAGTGGTCCCTCAAGCAATGCGCGCAGCCTTACTCCCTATTCTAGGACAACGCAGAAACGATGATGTCAAATTCTTTGCCTCCATCGAGAAGTCGCTCGATCTGTGTTTCGGTTTATTGCCAGTTGGATTATTTGGTGGAGCGCTACTAATCCATTATTTGCTACCGATAGCATTTCCATCGCAATACACCGACGGAAGTCTTGGTGCTTCAGCCGTTGATTTGTTTATGATTTTACTAATTGGGTGGTGCTTGACTTTACTCGCTACCCCAAGTTATACGGCACTCCAAGCTGGAGAAAATCCGTGGAAATTCACCTTGTTTATTGGCTTAGTAGTAGTTTTTGCAACAGTTACAGGATTCCTATTAATTGGTTCGATGGTAGATTCTGACTCCAACGGTTTGTATGGTGCTGCTATTGCATCAACTATTTCCTCAGCATTTCTATTGCTTGCATCGCTTCATTTAGCAAAACTTTGGGTGATTGTAAGACAGCGAAAAACCGAGTTCACAGCTAGTATTGTTTTAGCCTCAATAACCTGTATCGGTTTCATTACAAATTCACTAATCGCACTCAGTGGTTTGGTGTTATTCATGTTTGTTCCAAGAGGTTGGAAATCAGTGATTGCCACTGATTCTTGACATAAGCAAAAGAGTATTCTTCTGGCAATTCAAATCCCTCTTGCCAGTCATGCTTCAGTACCGATTCAATGGCGTCAGCTAATTTTTTTGGTTCATATTCTGCAACTAAACAAAACTCTGGCAAATAATTCCCCACATCACCTACATCAACAGAAACCACTGGAGTACCACAAATTAATGATTCTCTAGCGACCAATGGTGATGCTTCTCGATTTGAGGTTATCAAAGTGACATTGGCCACTAACATACGGTCCCAGACAATGGTTCGTGGTTGTTGCCGTAGTGTCGTGACACCAACTATCCAACCCCTCGTCTCTAATTCTTCACAAGTTTGTAAGGCAAGATAATGATTCTTTTCTGGTCTTCTTGGATCGGCTGGGAATAGTATATCCAATTTTTCTTTGCGCCAGCGTCCACGCCAATTTTTTGGTTTAGTTTGCCATTCCTCCTCCACAGCAGTATGGCATTTTATCACAGAATGATTAGTAATTCCACAATCTTTTGCTACGTCTGCCAAGCGTTGTGAAACCGTGATGATTTGATCGGCTTGTTTGGCTAATCTTAAGATGTGATTGCTAGTATTTTTGTCTTGCAAACCAACATCGAAGTCATGGCCATGGACTACTGCAACCCAGGGTATCTGCCACTGCTTAGCAAGACGATTAGCCAATTCAGATACCGGCCATATTGTATGACAAACAATCAATTCTGGTCGCCAATCAGACAACCATTTAGTAACGCTTTTGGAGATTTTTCTCATACTTCTGATTGTCAATGATGGATAAGGGTGACCGGGGAGTCCCCAAAACCGCGGAGCAAAGACACTCACCTCGCCGTGCTCAAAGTTTGTTGGTGCTTTGGCCACTCCAGTAAGTGTTGAGCGCCTTGATTCTTGGTACTTCAGCATCCTTGGTAACGGATTTATGACTTTGACCTCATGACCTAATGACGTTAATACGGCGGCGTTATCACTGACAAATGTGCCGCGGGCAACATTTGTCGGTAATGGATACACCAAAGATACAACGAGGATGCGCACATTGTCACCATCGCTGTGTCATACTTCAAGGGCTGTATGTAAAATTTGTAAATTTTCTTTGATGGTTCCTCGGTCATTGAATAATCCGGAGCCAACCACGCAATTTGATACACCCCACTCGCCAACCATGGCGATGTTGTGAGCTTTTATGCCACCATCAATCTGAATTTGCACTGGCCTTCCACCGTTTGCCACTTGATTATCAATCAAAGACTTCAATCGCCTGATTTTCCCTTCTACTGAACTAATGAAGGATTGTCCACCGAAGCCAGGATTTACACTCATAATTAGTACCAAGTCAAGGTCAGGTAGAATTTCAGTAATTGACTCAATTGAAGTTGATGGATTGAGAACGACACCGACAGTCGCACCGGCATCTCTGATAGCGGTAACCAACCTGTGTAAATGAGTTACTGCCTCGACGTGAACAGAAATGTGGTCACAACCAGCATTAACATAATCCATGTAACACTCTTCAGCATTGCTAATCATCAAATGAGCGTCGAAAATGATATCTTTTGACAGACTTTCACGAAGGGATTTAATCACTGGTGGGCCAAACGTCATATTTGGCACGAAATTGCCATCCATGACATCTAAGTGAAGTCTGTCGAGGCCTGCATCTATTGCTTGTTGACAAGATTCAGCCAAATTTGAGAGGTCAGCGGTCAGGATACTCGGCGCGATTATCATGTCAGAACAATCCATTCCAACCAACGGTTTCTCATGAGCATTGTGTAAAAAATTGTATTTTCTGTCGCACAAAGTCTCTTAATGCTCCTGTCGTAGGGGTCTATAGTGAGAACATGGGTGAAGTTAGAGCAGTTAACGATTCAGAGTATGAGAATTCAATCAAGGATAGTGAATGGGTTCTAGTCGATTTTTGGGCTCCTTGGTGCGGACCATGCAAAGCGCTAGCTCCAGTGCTCGAGCAAGTCGCCGGTGAGCGTGAAATTTTAATTGCTAAGGTAGATACAGACTCAAACCCAGCCAATGCGGCCAAACTTGGCGTAAGAGGAATCCCAGCACTATTCCTATATCACAATGGAAACCTCGTCGGCAGGCAAAGCGGCGCAATGCCAAAGCCCGCACTATTGAACTGGATTGACCAGCACATGACTGCTGACGATTTCTGAGTCAACTTACTGGATATCTCTTAGCAAACGCTCGCGCAGTGCCTCATGGAGCCACATTCCGTGGTCAAACTCAATCAACATACCGTACGAAATTAACCCTTTTGGCGGAGAACCTGTCCACCCTGCTTGTCTCGCCAGTTCTTCCCAAGGAACCGGTTTGTCAAAATTAGCCAATACCGTCAACAAGTGCTTTTCATTTTCTGGTAATTTGAATAATATCTCATCGTCAATAAACTGCAACCAATCAACATGGACAGATTGACCGTATAATTCGAACAACTCCAAAGCAAGTGGATGACCGCCTGTTTTCTGATAAACCGCTTCGACATCATCGCTAATTTCTAATTCCTGTAACCAATTCTCCATTTCGGTTTTTGACAACCCTTTGAGAGACATTTCCGACACAAGATCTCGGGTATGTACGTCTCGTCGATCATAGACTGAAGGTCGTTTGCGGGAAATCATTACAATTCTTAGTGGTGAGTTTTGAGAAATCTGTAACATTGCTCCGAGTAATTTTGCCGAGTTTTCCTCAATATGATGAACGTCGTCAAGTACGATTAGCCAATATGGAGGGGGCCCGCCAGGTTGATCTTTGAAACGTTCACGAATGGTTCCAGCATCGGTCAAATAGGCGAGTAATCGTCTTCTCAACATATCTACATTTACCTGGTCTCCTGGGTTTAGAGGCAGTGTCTCAATCAGGTTGTAGGGGTCATGTGATTCATCGATACCAAATCTATGAAGCAAACTAGTTGCAATTCCTAGCGATGAATCCCATGGCTGACATGGGTACCAACAGACCGACAGGTTGGGCGTTTCGGTCATTTTCTCATTTAGCCAATGAGCTACTAAAGTCGATTTTCCGATTCCAGCAATACCATGAACCACCATGCAAGGCTTACGTTGAGAAAACCATTCATCTAGTGCAGTAAACTGTTCGTCTCTGCCATGCACTGTTCGCGTTGTCGGGGGCTGATTATGATAAGTGGCGTGAACTCCAGTAAGGGCTTTCAAGCGGCCGGGTGGATTGGTTGATTCCTGTTCCTTACTTCTCGTAATAGTTCCAAATCGAATATCGCCGTAAGTTAACACTCCTTCATGTTGAGCATGCATTAATACTTGGAGCAAAGAGATGTTGGCGTCTAACCTTTGAGGGACATCCGAAGCCTCAACCTCTAGCAAGTCTCCACCACTATCCCTTATGACAACTAATATGCTGGATAATTTAGACTCAATTGCATGGATTTTTTCTCTCCCCTCTTCGGTTAGTTGCCACGTTTTTTGTCGCCTATCATCACCTTTGATGTTGCGAGTATGTTCTGATACCAAATTTTTCTTGAGTAAATCTCGCATCGTTCTACTAACATTTGGTGGATGTAAAGCACACGATTCAGCAATACCTGGTCTAGTCAATTCGGGGCCAACGAGATATCTATCTGATTGCTCATCATTCTCGAATAAATGAAGCATAACGCGGTCCTGAACAGGAACATTGACCTTAGGGATACCTGCGCTCACAGACTTCCGAGATTTTTCTATAACTAAGCGATTTTGGCTTTTTGCTGATACTTGTAAGAGCAATTTAACCATAATTCCTTTATTATATCATCAATCCGAAGAGCATGGAACCTCGTAGGGGCGTTTTTACAATCATTGCTTTACTGGTTCTCTCGACCATGCCATTGATTGTTTCCGCTGATTCAGATGGTGATGGAGTTGCCGACTCGTCCGATGACTGTGTTTGGGCATCAGGTACCTCAACAGTCGACCGTGCTGGATGTCCCGACCGAGATGGCGACGGGATTTCTGATTTCAATGACGGGTGGAGCGCAAATAATCCAAATTTCCAAGAGGAATTCGGTTTAACATCTAGCCAAAATTACAACGACGTTGACTTTTCCGGCGATGATGAATTCATCGTTACTGGCGACGAAAATGGTTGGGTTAGAATATGGAATGCAACCACTCATCTAAACACAAGATCCGCTCAAGCGATTAACGGTGGCGAAGTCACATCAGTAGCATTTTCATCAGACAATAGTATGGTCGTCGCAGGCCTTGATGATGATTCAATAAACCTGTATTATTCTGCAAGCATGACTTCAATACACGGTAAAATAAGCGTAGATGTCGGCGGTGGTGATTACGTATACGATGTTGAATTTTCACCGGACAACAGCTTAGTCGCAGTATCGATAGGTCGCTCCGGCAATGGAGGGACTAACGGCCAGGTTATTCTAATTCAAACGGCTGATGGCCAACAATTGGGCAGTGGAATAAATCCTAATGGCGAGGATAGATTCTATGCCTCAGCATTCTCACCTGACGGGAGCATGATTGCAGTTGCAGCAAATGGTGACTTCTATGTTGTTGACATAACAACTCGAGCCACAGTTCATTCAATCAGCAGTCCTCCATCCGGAATAAACGATATCGATTGGTCACCAGATGGCAACTATATCTCAATGTGCGGTGCTTGGGAAGGGTCAGGCGCCAGTTTTGACATGTACAAATATGTCAATTCTGCATGGACAAGAATTTGGGAAAGGCCAACAACATCATCATGCTTATCGGCTGATTTTTCAAGTGATTCAAAGCAAATAGCCAACGGACATTCTTACTACCAAGGTGACGGTGGCTCAATCAAGATTCATACTACTGATAGCGGACAAGTCGTTGATTTCTTTGGGGCGCCGGCACCAAATGGCTGTGGCGGCAACAACTGTGGCCAAGTTAATGGCCTCACATGGTCATCAGACGGTACCAAAATTGTCACGACGTATGGCAGAGATGATGAAGGAATTTATTACTGGTTAGCAGATTTAGATGAAGATGGAGACGGATACAATACCTCAGACCAAGGTGATGGTGTCACCGATGCGTTCCCATATGATGGCACTCAGTGGAACGATACAGATGGTGACGGCTATGGCGACAATCCTGCCCCTGCGACAACTCCGGACTCTTGTGTCAACCAATTTGGCACCTCAAACCAAGATCGATATGGCTGTCCTGACAACGATGGTGACGGATGGTCTGACGATAATGACTGGGCTCCTAACGACCCTGAGCAGTGGCAAGACAGTGATGGTGACGGCTATGGCGATGAGTATTATTTTGAACTGGTAAATTCGTTTTTCCATATCAATCAACGTGGTGATGCTTTTCCAAATAATCCAACACAATGGAATGATACTGACAGTGATGGATGGGGAGATAATTACGATAATGAATCATGGGATGATAATAGAGATGGTACTTGGCCAGGCACAATAGTTGCTGGCGCAACTGAAATCGACAAATTCCCCGTTAATCACTACCAATGGGTCGATACAGATGGCGATTGGTGGGGTGATAATCAGGTTGGAGATGATGCTGATGCGTGCCCAACTGTATACGGAAACTCAACAGCAGACAGGTACGGTTGTATCGATACTGATGGAGATACTTACTCTGACCCCACCGCCAATTGGGGACCTGTATCCTCAACAGGCTATTGTCAAGCCGACGGTGCGCCACTTGACCCAACACAATGGTGTGATAAGGATGGTGATGGATTTGGAGAAAACCAAGATGGCAATAATCCGGATGAATGCCCCGACGAAACTGGTTTCTCTACAATAGATAGAATAGGATGCTTAGATACTGACGGCGACGGTTATTCCGACCAGGGTGACCCGTTTCCAAACGATAAAACCCAGTGGGAAAATCGCGATGGCGACTCACTAGAATGCGGTGGCGACAACCAATCTGGTAATAATCCAGACATATTCCCTGATGATCCAACCCAGTGCAAGGATACTGACGGCGATGGTTACGGCGATAATGCTGCAGGAAACAATGGTGACGCATTCAAATTTGACCCAACACAATGGTCCGATTTCGATGGGGACGGATTTGGCGACAATAACGGGACTGGGTCAATTAACGGTGATATTTGTCCAACCCAGGCTGGCAGCTCTGCCAATCCTATTTCACGCGGTTGTCCTGATAGTGACGGAGACGGGTTTGTTGACCCTGAAGACGCCTTTCCACAGAATCCCTTACAATGGGCTGACCGTGATGGTGACGGCTATGGTGATGAAATAAACAAGCCGGGTGGTGATGACTGTCCTGATACATTTGGTACATCAGAAGAAAACAATCGATACGGATGTGTTGACTCCGATGGCGACGGTTGGGCCGATGTTGATGATGAATTCCCCGAAGATGGAGAACAATGGGTCGACACTGATTTGGATGGATATGGTGATAATTATCTGTGGACAATTGACTATGTTCAAGATGAAAACGACGCTAATAGAATAATTGAGATAAGGAATCAAATTGGAGATGCATTTCCGTTACTACCTGACGAATGGAGCGACCAAGATGGAGATGGTTACGGTGATAATAGGACGGATGATTTCCCGCTAGAACCAACCCAATGGAGTGACTTTGATGGCGATGGATATGGTGATAATTTCACCAGTGGAGCATACCAAGGAGATGACTGTACAGAAGACTTTGGCACATCATTTAGGGATGTTTTTGGGTGTTTAGATTCAGATAAAGACGGGACCAGCGATGCATCGGACCCGTGCCCATACGACCCTGAAATCTTTGAGGGCAGAACTGGTTCGGTGGTGTGCAAAATTACTGAACCGCAGCAAAATGGAGAGAGCGATTCTGACGCAACAGCAAGTAGCATTGAACCCACTCTTGTTTATCTTGGAATTGCAATTGTGGTACTATTGTCGGTTATCGTAGTGGCTCAAGTTTCTAAGACTTTAGCGCGCAACAAAGCTCGCCAACAAAAAGCTGAGGAATCAATGATGAATTCGGCCTTTTCCGATGAAGAAGAAGAGAGACGTACGGCTTGGATTGATTATTATGTTGCGAATGGTCAATTGGAAGAAGCACGTGCCTTGGGTTGGGTTGGTCAAGACCCTGCAGAGTTACCGCAATGGAAACAATTTGAAATTCAACAGCAACAAGAACAAGATGCAGCAATTCCAAATATGGTTAACTTAGAGGACATCCTCTGAATTTTGAGCTTCTTGACGACGCGCTTTAGCAGCCATGTTATCATCGAAGGCAAGGAAATCTAAGCTATTCCAGTCTTCATCATTTCCTACGGAATTTAATGCTTCATTGGCAATAACGAAATCACTCAGTTTGAGAACTGTTGGATTTGTCCCATCAGCCAGTGGATACCTGTGGCCTGGTAGTACAACACTCTCACCGTCAAGGATGGAGATAATATCGCTTAAGTACAGTAAGGATTGTCGCTGCTGATCTTTACTGCCACCATACAAATCGGTTCTTCCACATCGACCTAAGAATAAACAATCTCCAGTGATAAGTAAGCCATTACCAGCGATTGTTACATGGCCTGGCGTGTGTCCAGGAGTACAATGTATGGTAAACTCTAAACCGCCAAAATTTTGTTTTACAGCAGTGAATTTGGGGTGGCTCCACCAAGTTATACCATCGAACTCAAATCCACGCTGTTGTTCTAACTCATGGCATCTTATGATTAGTTTTTGGCCTGAAACATTGACTAGTTCTTGTACCCCTTTAACATGGTCCCAGTGGCTATGGGTTAGCCAAATTTCAGTGATGTGAATTCCTTGGCCAGTACAGAAATCATACCAATACTCGCCGTCAAAAGGGTCTACAATGCATGCATGCGAGGTTAATTTGCAGACAACCAAATGATTTAGATTGTCCCACTGGCCCAATTCTTGCTGATAAACTAGCAACTTATCAGTTTCAAGAACTAAGGTCGGCATCTTCAAGATTTCACCCACAAATAGTTCCGATGACCGCTGCCCTTTCAAATGATGAGTCATACTGTGTACCATGGCCGGGGCTCAAAGGTTTGCCATTGCTTTGCTCGCCGGCGTGATAATTTTTTCAGCGATACCTCACTCTAATGCCGAGACAAATGACGGCCATGGCCTGATAATCGAAATCAATGAACAAGATTTTAATGAATATTATTTGATTGGTGAATCACTATCCTTGAGTCCAACTTTATACAATCCATCATCCACTGTAGAAATAAAAAACAATCCATCGTGTGACTACTTTTTTACTGTAACAAATGATAACGATGTGGTAATTTTCTCCTCAATAGATAGATGTAGAAATCAAGTGCAATCCGTAGAAATTAACCAAGGCGAATTAATTGATTTAATGACCCATGAGTGGGATTTTAAAGATAATAATGGAGATGAGATTGCCACAGGCACCTACACTATCAATACTATTCACAGCACAATGGGAATCAGTGATAGCACATATGTACAGTTCTATGGTAACAGTACATTATCTGAAGAAGTTGAGTTGAAATTGAACGTTGTTGAATTACCAAGTGTCAAATCAAATACTTACCTAATTCAAGGATTTTTACACAATCCTACCGCTAGCAGCATAGATTTGGCTGATGAAAACTGTGTGATTGTACTTGAATACCAATCAATAAAACAAATTTTTACCGACTGCTTCAAAGGTACTACAATCCTCCATCCGCAAGAAAATATATACTCGGCAAATCACGTCATAGAAGAGGCATGGTTAGAGAATCTTGGCGATTTATCCATCTACATATTGGGTGATTTCCCAGAGCACAAGATTAACACTCCCGAAATCAAACAATTTGAAAATAATGCCACAATTAATGATGGGAATATTGGATTGAGTAAATTACAATGGCAATTAAATGATCAATCAAGAAATCCAAGCCTCACTATCTCTGCAGAGTATCAAAATCAAGCAGTAATTGGGGACACTGGTTGTGAATTGGAAATATTCATTGTCAGTGATTTTGGTGAAGTATATACGAACGAATTAATTGATGTATGCAATTTAACAGACCGAGTTAAAGAAAATCAAAATGGTAATTTTGTAGTTGACCTGCACGATTGGCAATTAACTAACCAAGAGGGATG
>CEUV01004827.1_pt1 | contig 11702 bp, 12 predicted proteins | sample 356401 | NCBI WGS metagenome assembly CEUV01 (sample SAMEA2622710, study PRJEB7988) | marine metagenome | isolation source: saline water (ENVO:00002010), including
CACTACTGCTTTAGATGTAAGCATTCAATATCAAATTTTAGAATTACTAAAAGATCTAACCAAAAGAAGAAATCTTGGTGTTATTATTATCACACACGATATGGGTGTTATTGCTGAGACAACTAACAAAGTAATTGTTATGAGACATGGTCTAATTGTTGAACAGGGTGATACCAAGGAGCTCCTAACTAATCCAAAATCTAATGAAGCTAAAAGTCTAGTAATTTCTGTTCCTCCAACAAATAAAAAAATTGATAGATTCAAATTAATTAGTCCTGATGGAAAAGAAATTACATCCGATTCAAAAAATTTAACTAAAAATATAATCAAATCATGGGGGATAAGAGAAAACACGAATCAAAAATTATTAAAATTAAGTAATATTACTAAAATATTTGATGATAAATCGCTTGGAAGTAAGATTTCTTTTGGATCAAAAGATAATAAAAATAACAAGGCAGTGAAAGCAGTTGATAACGTATCGTTTGAATTATTCGAAGGAGAAACCCTTGGATTAGTAGGTGAGTCAGGTTCAGGCAAATCAACTATTGCTAAAATTATTACTGGTTTAGTTAAGCCTAATAATGGGGAAATATATTATATTGATCTGCCGTTGTATAATTCAAAGAAAAAATATCAAATAGATAAGAGTAGAGGGCAAATCCAAATGATATTTCAAGACCCTTATTCATCATTAAATCCAAGATTTAAAGTAAGAGATATAATATCTGAACCAATTAAGTTTTTTCAAAAAAATATTAGTAGAGTTCAACTTATTCAAAACGTTTATGATTTGATTGATATTGTAGGTATGACAAGACAATCATTAGATCGATACCCGCACGAATTTTCTGGAGGGCAAAGGCAGAGAATATCAATTGCTAGAGCTTTAGCCACAAGACCACGCTTATTAATTTGTGACGAACCGACATCTGCACTGGATGTCAGTATTCAGGCACAAATTTTAAATTTATTAAAAGATATTCAAGATGAACTTCATCTTACAATGTTATTTATAAGTCACGATCTTCCGGTAATTAGACAGATGTGTAATAGAATTATTGTTCTTAAAAATGGCAGTATGTGTGAAACAAAAGATACTGAGGAATTATTTAATAACCCAGAGCATAATTATACAAAGGAGCTAATTAGACTAATGCCTAAAATTGAGTCAATAATATAATCAGATTATTATAGGTAGTTTTTCTGGTGTCCGAGTACTGAGAAGTTTATACCCATTTTCAGTTATTAATAAGTTTTCCTCTTGAACCAAAATTTTGTTTTTATCTAATTCAATAGAGGGTTCTAAAGTTATAATCATATTTTTCTCTATTACAGTGTGATCATTTCTCATTATGCTTGGTGGCTCAGTTAATTGTAATCCAAGACCATGACCCATTCTTCCAACACTTCCATCATTGCCATCTTTTGCAATTAGATTTTTTGATAATGAAGAATATATTTCTGCACAACTAATTCCCGGTTTAATAATTTCTAATGTTGATTCAATTGACTCCCATAGTTTTGTATATGCATCTAAAGAAATATCATTGATTTTACCAAAGCCAAAATTTCTATCAAAATCACAAAAATAACCATTTAATGTAGATCCAGTATCAATAATTAAAATATCTCCATTATTAAGTTTTTTTTCAGTAGGATTAGTAATTATTTGATCATAGCCACCTTCACCTGAAGCACATGCCATGTACATAATATAATCTGCACCATTGTTAATTAGCTCCTTTTTAAAAATAGAAGTTGCTTTTTTTTCAGTTATATTAGTGTAAATTTTTTCAGGAAATGTATCAAACACGTTACTAGCAATAGAACAAATTTGTGAAATATTTTCGATTTCATTTTCAGATTTAATTTTTCTTAGCCCCCATATAATTTTACTAACATCAACAAATTTATAATCAGATAATTCCTTTTGAATATTAATAAAATCTTGAATACTCATTCTTAAATGACTTTCAAATGCTAACTCAAAACCAATTTTAGAATTTATAGGAAAATTTTTGATAGTTTTTTTAAGTAAAGTTACACCTTCATCATTAGGATTTGGTGATTGCCAAACTTCAATATCTTTTATCAAAGTTTTTTCTAGAGCTGTAATACCGATTGAAGGAATAATTGCTTTTATAGGATTTTTTTTTGAAATGACTAAAAACCATGGTCTGGTAGGACTTTCCCAAAAGTTACTATCTAATCCTGAAAAATATCTAAAATTTGATGGGGAAGTAATAATAATAGCTTCAATATTTTCTCTATCTAAATTTTCTTGAATTTTAGATATTCGATTAGTAAATTCTTCTTTTGGAAAATCGTTCATAAATTGATAGATATCATATCATTAACATTTATTGGAAATAACAAATACTTTGATCTACTTCTCAATTTTTATATTTTGCCTTAGTTTAGGTACATTTTTCCCTTTTACTTCAGAAACATATCTATTTACCCTTCTATTATCAGAAAAATATAATGAATTTCTATTATTATTATTTGCATCTTTAGGTAATATTTTAGGCTCTCTAGTAAGTTGGGTATTTGGTTATTTCATAAATTTTTTCATAAAAAAACCATGGTTTCCAATAAACAAATATTTACTTCAAAAGGCGACAGATATTTTTAAAAAATATGGAAAATGGTCTTTATTATTATCATGGTTTCCTATTATTGGAGATCCAATTGCATTTGCCGCTGGTACATTCAGATACAATATTTTATTTTTTTTAATCTTTGTATCTATTGGGAAAGTTGCTAGATATTTGTTAATATATTTTTATTTTGTATTTAATTGATAATGTTTGAAAATTTGTATTTAGTTTTTATTATAGGATTTTTTGCTGGAGTAGGATTTATCTCATTATTATTTCTTTTTCGAAAAGAAAAAAATGTTGAAGTAAGTGAAGATACAGATTTTATTTTATTAAAAAACCATATGCAGTCTATTCAACAATCTCTGCAGAATTTCAATTTAGCACAACATAGGATTGAAAATACATTAATTAGGGGAGGCGCATTACAGCAGGGTCCATGGGGTGAATTTGTCCTAAAAAATATATTAGATAGTGTTGGTTTAAGAGAAGGAGAAGAATATTCAACTCAAAAATCTTTTAGAGATGAAGAAGGAAAATTACAAAAACCTGATGTAGTAGTTCACATGCCTGGTGGTCGCAATATAATTATAGATTCTAAAGTATCCTTGGAAGCATGGCATGAATATTCAAATACAAGTAATAGTGAGAAAAAAAGTGTTTATTTAAAAAAATTTTTAGATTCTACAAAATCATCTATTCGTAATTTGAGTAAAGATAATTACTCAAAAATTTATGGCATAAATACTATAGACAGTGTTTTAATGTTTGTTCCAATTGAGCCAGCTCTACTTACACTCTATAATGAAGCACACAAAATAATAGAAGAATCTTGGAATAATAAAATTATTGTCGTTGGGCCCTCTACACTGCCTTTTCTTCTCAAGGCTGTAGAAAATATGTGGAGAATCGACAAGCAATCTAAAACAATTAAAGACATTGCTTCAGCTGCATCTGATATTTACGACAAAACTGTAAGTGTTTACGAGTCATTTATTAAAGCTAATCAATCATTAGAATTAGCAAAAACAAAAATGGATGAAGCAAAACAAAGATTACAAGACGGATCTGGAAGTTTAACAAAAAAAGTTGAAAAAATGAAAAAACTAGGAAGATTAAGTACTAAAAAACAGTTGCCAGATATTAATGACGATGTAATAGAATAAACTCATATGCCTAGTTTTGATGTAGTAAGTAGATTAGACCATCAAGAGATTGATAATGCTATAGGTAATGCTTCTAGAGAAATTACAACACGATATGATTTTAAAGGTTCAGATACTACAATTGAAAAAAAGGAAAACTCTATAATTGTTATAACAGACGACGAAATGAAAGCAGGACAAGTAAATGATATGCTCCTAACACATTTCGTAAGAAGAAAGCTTGACCCTCTTTGTTTGAAAAAAAAGGATTTAGAAAAAGCAGGAGGAAACAAAATTAGGCAAACCTACGATTTAATTGAAGGAATTGAACAATCATTGTGTAAAAAAATAACAGCTGATGTGAAAAGCTCTAAGTTAAAAGTTCAAGTTAAAATTAATGGAAATGAACTTCGTGTTGATGGAAAGAAAAAAGATGATCTACAAAGTGTTATGAAACTTATAGAGGATTCTAATATTGGTATACCTGTTCAGTTTATAAATTTTAGAGACTAGTATTTGTGATTACTTGGGAGTTAATTATAGCTTTAGCGGTCTATAATTTTATAATGTATGTAACTCCAGGACCTAATAATAGTATATTAACTGCCTCGGGTATAAAATTTGGTTTTGCCAAATCAATCCCTAATGTTCTTGGTATACCTACTGGTCATGGTCTTCAACTAGCTTTAGTTTGTTTAGGTTTAGGCACTTTATTTATTACATATCCTATTCTTTACGATATCTTAAGATATGTAGGGTCAGCATATATACTTTACTTAGCATACAAAATGTTTGGATCTCTAAATATAGCAAAAACAGAAGACAGATCTAGACCTTTAAAATATTATGAAGCAATTCTATTTCAATTTGTAAATCCAAAAGCGTGGGTAATATGCTCCACTGCAGTTACATTATATTATCCTAAGGGAGAAAATATTTTAATTGGAACTCTATTTATGGTTGTTATGTCTACAGTAGTGAATATTCCCTCAATTAGTATTTGGGCATATGGTGGCAGCGTAATTAGAAATTATTTAAATAATGAAAAACTAAAAAAAATAGTTGAATGGATTTTAGCAATTATGCTTATTGCGACTGCTGCATCTGTTTTCTTATATAATACTTAAGGTTTTGGAATATCAAAAAAATCACCAACAACATTGTAACCTTTTACAACTGCAGGCCTCTTAGATATTTGTAAATACCAACGTCGAACATTTGGGTAATTATTTAAATCAACTTGATGTCTTTCAAATCGTGCAATCCATGGCCAAATTGCAATATCTGCGATTGAGTATTTATTTGAAAAATATTCTTGTTCTGAAAGTTTTTTGTTTAAAATTTCATATATGTGTTTTGCATAGCCTTTAGTTTTTTCTTCTGCAAATTTACTTTTACCTGGATTATAAAATAAGTATTGATGTGCCTGACCAAGCATTGGACCAACATAGGCCATTTGAAAGAAGACCCATTGGACTATTTCCCAATAATTGTCATCATCTAGAAATTTGTTATATTTTTTTGCAAGATAAAGAAGAATAGCACCAGATTCGAAAATTGTTTGATTATTATTTTTATCCACAATCACAGGAATTTTATTACTTGGAGAAATTTTTGAAAATTCTTCTGAGAATTGCTCTTTTTGTTCTAAATTTATAAAAATTGGATTGTATTCCACACCCAATTCTTCAAGCATAATACTAATTTTTCGACCATTTGGAGTAGGTGATGAATATAAATCAATCATTTTTTAGAATTTAAATATTTAAGAACTATATTGATAATATGCAGGATAATATAGACAATATTATTAAATTAGCCTGGTGTGATAAAACATCCTTTGAAAAAATAAAAAGAATTCACGGAGTTACCGAATCAGAGGTTATAAAAATAATGAGAAAAAACCTACGTCCTAGATCTTTTAAATTATGGAGAGCTAGAGTTAATGGGAGAACAAGAAAACATGAAAAAAAAAGAAGCTTATCAGAGAGACCACTTAAGCTTGAAAGCTATGTATAAAATTTTAAGTATTGTTGTATTTTTATTTGTCTCATCAACAATTGTCTCAGCTGATCAAAATGATCCAAGACTAAATAATTTATTCAAAAAATTAAACGAAACAGAAAACCAGCAAGAAATTAGTGATTTAATCAAAAATATATGGGATATCTGGTATGAAGTAGATGACCCCAAGGTAATTGAATATTTTGAAAAAGGTATCCAAGCTATAAGAATAAGAAACTACCCACTTGCTATAAGATTTTTTAATAATTTAATCGAAGAAGATCCTAATTTTGCAGAAGCTTGGAATAAAAGAGCTACGGTATATTTTATGATGGGTGAATTTGACAAATCAATGTTAGATATTGTTAAAACACTGGAATTAGAACCTAGACATTTTGGAGCACTCGATGGAATGAGTTTAATCTTTATTCATCAAGGACAATACCAGGAAGCTTTAAGAGTATATGATAAAATGCTAGAAATTTTTCCATACAGTATAAAAACTCAGGAAAAAAAAGAAAATATTTTATCAATAATTTCTCAGTCTACGTAATATTAAAAAAAAGTAACAAAGCAGAGATAGTAAAAAAACTTGTTGCGGTACTCAAAACTACATTTGAAGAAATTATTCCTTTTAGAGAATCGTAACGATAAGCAAAATAATATGACTGAGATCCACTTGGTAAAGCAGCGGCAATAGTTACAATTATAACAAGCAAATCATCTAAGTTTAATAAAAAATATGAAATAATAAATGCAATAGATGGATGTAAAAAATTTTTTAGAAAAGTTAAAATAAAAGCTAATTTAATATTATCTCTAATTTTAAAGTTACCCAATGCGATTCCAAGGGAGATTAAAATTAATGGTAGAGCAAGAGTTACAAATATTTGTATTTTTCCTTCCAAAAAAATAGGGACATCTATTTTTGAGTAATTTAATGTAATTCCAATAATCATTCCAAATAAAACTATGTTTTTTAATAAACCTAAAATAGTTTGGCCTATTATTTGAATAATGTTACTTGTTCTATTTCTATATATTTCAATAATAACTGTAGTGTATGTAAAGTGAATAAAACCATGAAAAAAGACAAGTATCATATATGGTATTGTATTTATGGGACCAAGAATTGAATACATTAGAGGTATACCCATAGCCACAGAATTTCCAAAACAAGAAGCTAGACCAAATAATGAACTGTCATCAGGTTTGTAATTAAATAAAAATCTACTTGTAAAAAAACCAGTAAAAAAAATTATAATTCCAGATCCAAAAAAAGATAACATTAAGCCAAATGAATTTATTGATGGAAAGGTAACCTGCCAAAAATAACATATAAGAGCAAGGGGAAGTAATATATTAAAACATAGTAAATCAAAATATTCGGTTAATTTTTTTGGAAAGATATTAATTTTATTTATAATATAACCAATTGTAATATAACCAAAAACACCCGCTATAATTTTTAATAACTCAATCATTTATTCCCAAGAAACTATTCAAAAATTGCATTACATTTTCTTCTAAAAGATTGTTATTTTGATTGATATTTTTTAAAAATTTAGAATCTTTATCTATCTTTATTTTAGGTGAATTAATTTTTCCAAATATTTCAGCACTAATATATATTACACCATCTTGTTCCAGATCAAGATCTAATTTTATTTCACTATCTAGAAAATTATAAATTCCAGACACTAATATTTTGTTATCCTCATTTTGAATCAATAAATCATTACTAAAAAAAATATTTTTTTCTTTTGTAATTGAGCCTTTCAAAATAGATTTATTTTCATTTAGAACTTTTAACAAAGTGGACAAAGCAAAATTATCATTTCTATTATTTTCTATTTTTTCAAAAAATAGCTTTAAGAAAGATATTAAAAACTTTTCTTCATTTGTTGTTTTAAGTGATAAGTTACTAGTAATTATGTATGTTCCATTTAAAATATTATCTAAATTATCAATATCATTAAGATAATTACTGATGTAATTAACTTTCCCATAAACATTAATATTGTCAAAAACTAAATTGTTTATAAACATTTCGTCAATTTTAAGATCAAGATTTCCAAATGTAATCAAATGTGGTTGAGATAATATTAGAGAAATATTATTTGCTATAACATTCTCATTATTTATGCGAGTTACATCAGTACTAATCTCTACAACAGGAAAAATCTTAGTATTTATTTTTTCTACAACTATATTTAAATCTTTTTCTATGTAAGAGAGTATATCATCATTATTAATATATTTAAGTAATGCATAAACTATTATAAAATATATTATTACTAAAATTGAGATAAATGAAAAAAATAATTTAATTTTTCTCATAAATTAATTTTAGTTTACCTATATTTTTGTAAAAGTATTTTCTGGATCATGTAATGGTTGTGATACTATTGAAATTTCATATTTGTTTTTGGCTACTTCTACTTCTAATTTTCCACCATTTAAATTATTAGTATCTATTTCAGCATTTATATAGCCAAAAACCATATTTTTATCATAGCAAAAAGAATAATTACTTGAAGTAGTTTCCCCAACTATTTTATTATTGTAATATATTGGCTCATCATGAAGTAAAAGTGGAATACCAGGTTTAGAATTATTTAAAACAAAACTGGTTAATTTTTTGCTAATCTTCTGATTTGTTGAGATAAGAAATTTTTTTCCAATAAAATCTTCATTTTTGTTAATCTTAACTGCATAGTCTAAACCAGCTTCATATGGGTTTTCTGCTGGAGATATATCATGCCCCCAATGCAAATAACCTTTTTCCATTCTCATAATGTCCAACGCATGAGCACCTGCGTGTACTAAATTGTATTTTTTTTCTACACTTGTAATTAACTCATAAATTTTTTTTGATTTTTTAACGGGTATATAAATTTCCCAACCAAGTTCACCAATATATGATAATCTTTGAAACCATAGGCTTAATTCTTTAAATTTTATTTCCTTTGCTGTTCCAAACAAGAATTCTTTTGCTAAAAAATGATTACCAAATACTTCAGTTAACAAATCTCTGCTTTTTGGACCGAATACACCAAAACAAACTAGTTCGTCAGTAACATCTTTAATAATTGTATCTGTACTTAGGTGTCTTGATATATGTTTTTTATCATGTTCTCTCACAGCTGATCCAGTAACAACTCTAAATAAATTCAAATTGATGCACGTAACAGTGAGATCAGCTTCTATACCTCCTTTGGTATTAAGCATCTGTGTGTATGTAGTTTTTCCAGGAATATTTTTTATGTTATTTGAGCATAATAGTTGAAGGTCTGAAAATGCATTTGATCCTTCAATTTCAAATTTTGCAAAAGCACTTAAATCAAAGAGCCCCACATGTTTTCTTGTATTAATAGTTTCATGTTCAACAAATTGATACCAGTTTTGATAACCATAACTATAATTATATTCAGGTTTCGAACCATTTAGAGCAAACCACATTGGTCTTTCATATCCAGCAACTTGTCCAAAGCAAGCACCTTTATTTTTTAAGTTTTCATGGAAAGGGAGCTTTTTTTGATTTCGTGATGTTTTGTGCTGTTTGTATGGCCAATGCATTGCATAAAGATCACCTAGGGTTTCAGTTACTCTTTCAGTGATAAATTTTGTTTCCGAGTGAAATTTTTCAAATCTTGTGATGTCTAATGAAAAAATATCTTCACTTACTTCACCATTCATCATCCATTCTGCCGTAACTTTACCTGCGCCACCAGCACTTTGAATACCAATACTGTTAAAACCACAACAAACGTAAAAATTTTTTATTTCTGCAGTTTCTCCCAATAAATAATTAGTGTCAGGTGTAAATGCCTCAGGACCATTAAAAAATTTTCTTATGCCTACATTTTCCAGTTTAGGTATTCTCCTCATTGCACTGTTCAAATGTGGCTCAAAATGATCAAAATCTTCAGGTAGTTCACCAAATGAAAAGTCTTCAGGTACCTTAAATGTATTTGTAAAAGCTGGTTTTGCATTAGGCTCAAATATGCCAACTAGTATTTTACCCGCATCTTCTTTTAAATATAAACAATTATTGTAATCTCTCAGGACTGGAAGAGATTTTGAAATCTCTGCAATAGGTTCACTTAAAATATAAAAATGTTCATTTGGATATAAAGGTACACTTACTCCAATGTCAGCTGCAATCTGTCTAGACCACATTCCTGATGCTAATACAATATATTCACAATCAATTTTTCCATAAGTTGTATCCACTCCTACAATCTTTTTATTTTTTACTAATATTTTTTTAACAGGACATTTCTCAAAAATTTTTGCACCATTATTTTTAGCGGCTTTCGCTAATACATTTGTTATACCGACTGGATCTGCCTGTCCATCATTAGGAATAAAAATTCCTCCGACAACATCATCTGCATTAATTAAAGGATAGTGATTTTTAATTTCATCAACACCAACCTGATTTACTTCAATGTTAAATCTCTGAGCAAAAGTTGCTTGTCTTTTTAGTTCTTCTAGTCGATCTTCAGTAGTTGCAATAGTTAAAGATCCATTTTGTTTTAAGCCTGTTGCAACACCAGTCTCTTTTTCTAGTTCTTTATATAAGTTGAGAGAATAATTTCTTAATTTTGTAATAGTTGCTGATGCACCTACTTGACCAATTAATCCTGCTGCATGCCAGGTTGTACCAGATGTTAGTTGGTCCCTTTCTAACAAAACTATATCTTTCCAACCAAATTTTGCTAAGTGATATGCAACAGAGCAACCTGCTATACCACCGCCAATAACAACGACTTTTGCTGAACTAGGAACTTTTTTATCCATTATTAATTTTATAGATAAAGCTTTTCTGTGTGAGTTTCAAAATATTTATCAAGATCATCAACATTTATCTCATCTATGTTGGGAGGATCCCATTTTGGATTATGATCTTTTGAAACTAGGACTGAATTAACTCCATTATCAAAGTCATCTCTATATACGATTTTTTGACTTAACTGAAATTCAATTTCAAGACATTCCTTTAATGATTTTCCATTTGCATTTTCAATTAGTTTAGTTGTTATAGCAAGACTCATCGGGCATTTTTTTGATAATTTTTCTAAAATTTTTTTTGAAAAATCTGAGTCATTATTTTTTAGATTCTCAATGATATCGTGGATATTTCCACTAAAAATATTACTTATTAAATTAATATTTTTTATAATATAAGAGTCATTAGATACTTCATATTTTTTATTTAAAATCTCTCCATTATTAATAAATCTATCTTTAATATTTTCTACCTCATTATGTTCATAATAATGTGTTGCCAGTCCAAAGAAAAGTAATTCATTTATAGTCAAAATTTCACTTGTGAGAGCTATATATTTCCCAAAATTACCTGGCAGATTTGATAAAAAATAACTTCCTCCAACATCTGGAAAAAAGCCAATTGCTGTTTCAGGCATAGCAAATTTAGTATTACTGGTAGCTAGCCTGTGGTCACCATACAAAGATAAACCAACTCCACCACCCATAACCACACCATTCCAAATTGACAAAAATTCCTTACTAAATTGGCTTATCAAATAATTTAAGCGGTATTCTGTTTTGAAAAAGTCATATTTTAATCTGTGTGTTTTACCAGATAAAAAAAGAGATTTTACATCTCCACCTGCACAGAAATGATTACCTTCACCTATTAACAAAACCCTTAATATATTATCATTGTCTTCCCATTGGTTTAATTTATCATACAATCTTTTTGCCATATCTAAATTGAGAGCGTTTAGGGCTTTAGGGCGATTAAGAGTAATAATTCCAGTATGGTTTAGTTCTGAGAAAATAATATCCATTAATTTTTTTTAAACTCTAATACTTTACTTGATAAACCAACTTCTTTTGCTTTTAATCTATTTATCTCATCTCTTAATCTTGCGGCATCTTCAAATTCTAATTTTGAAGCATATTCATTCATTTTTTTCTC
>CEUV01146668.1_pt1 | contig 11696 bp, 7 predicted proteins | sample 356401 | NCBI WGS metagenome assembly CEUV01 (sample SAMEA2622710, study PRJEB7988) | marine metagenome | isolation source: saline water (ENVO:00002010), including
ACGCTGGGGAACAGTCCAGACTCCACACGGCGCTTGATACCTTCGCGAATATCAATGGTCATTTGTTCGGTGTAGAACGATGCCATGTTGGCTAACATCCGCCGCATCATCCGGCCTGCGGGTGTGTCTTCAGTCGGTTGCGTGATATAGATGACCGGCACACCATGATCAATTTCCAGTCGTTCAAGTTCGACATAGTCAAAGAGGTTTCGGGCTGCACGATCCACTTTGTAAAACAGTAGTGCGTCAATTTTCTTTGTATTGGCTTTGACGTAGGTCAACAATTCTTTGAATGTTTTCCGCTCGGACTTTTTGCTGGCCGTTTCCGCGATACGAAAAAGTTTAACGATATCACCATCACGTTGATCCACCCATCGCTCGAACGCTTCGACCTGCACATCCAGTGAAAAGCCTTCACGCTCTTGCTCGCGACTGGAAACACGGGCCAATGCCACAAAGCGTTTTGCTGTGTGTGACCCATCATGTGTTACCATCGTGAACCTCCATCCAGTCGATCAACCGTCCCATCGTTTGGAGGATTTCGATAGCATCGTTTTCTGTCAAATCTTGCGAATAATACGGCTGCCATGTTTTGCATGTTTCCTCGATCAATGCCCCAGTGATCCAATGAGGCAGACCTGCTCGAACAGGCGCAGGCGGCAACAGTGAGTCTGGGCTGGCATTGGTGTTTGGACGCAGCACAATCGTATCCCGGCCAGTCGTGCTGGCCAAGGCCCTTTCGAAAAACGGTTGGATTCAACTGGTGGGGTTCCATGTCAATAGTGCTGCAAATGCCTGTCATTTTGCATGGCATGTCGAGATGAGTCGCACATAAGACTCCCCGCCATGCATTAAGAAATAACACGAGATCATGACCTGCGTCATGTGTTGTCACCGTCAAAGTGTTGTTGCTGGCTATCTGCATCGTGTCACATCCTGCTTCATCAAAAAGCCAAGACTGGCCTTTCAGCCAGCCTCGACAGTACAATCAGGTTTCAGGCCTTGGTTGCCTGCTTACCTTTAACATTTTTACTTTGTGCCTGGCTCGTCTGCTTTGCAGCGGGCTGGGCCTTTTTACCGTCTTTGACGCTCTTGGATGCGTCATGGGGATGATTTCCGTTACTCACGATTTATCTCCATCCTGCCCAAGCAGGTTAATTGAACGCCTGAAATACAATGTCAAATTGCTTCGGGCTGTAATCCAGAAAACGACTCCAATTGGAATCAGTAAAAATTCGATACCATCGTTAAACATAAAACCATTGGCCCAGCGGCGGGCCACGTACACGATCACAAGGGAAACCAGCATGTTTCCATGAAATTGATAGTAGCGGTAGTGCTGATCGACAATGAGGCGAAAAGCGTCGAAGTTTGCCTGAAGCTTTGAGTCGTCCCAATGCGGACGAGGCATTCCTGTAAGATCGTTGATTCTGTCCAAAACAACAAACCGAATGGCACTTGTTGTCATGCCCAAACCAACAGAGGTTAAGGTCACATACATGAACCCGGCAATACTGGGCATGTCCTCGCCGGAAATGCCGCTCAACCAAAGATCGAACGTCGGAAGAACAGCACTTAATCCTGCCAATGCAACAAATCCCGGCAAAATGTAAGCGATCAAATACCCGAAATTCCGATCCGTCACCTGCTGCATACACCCTCCGATTGTGCGAGTTCACATCTCGCGCAACCGTGCCACACTTCGCAATTGCAAGCAGCAAGTTTCTTGCATCAGGTTGTGGACAGATAGCAGGCATCTCCAACATCATACCCGACGACTAGTCGCTAGACGAGTAGTCTATAGACGAATCGTCAATATTTTTTGAAAATTATTGGCGTGTCAAAGACCCCGTACATCATGGATTTTGGAAACAGAATCAGGCAACTGCGACAAAAACGTGGCCTGACCCAAGAAGCTCTTGCCGATTTGGCAGGAATGCACTTTTCTGCCATCGGGCATATCGAACGGGCCAGCCGTTCATCCACGCTTGAAACCATTGAAAAGCTCGCCAGAGCCTTTCAGGTGCAACCCCGCGAACTGATGCCAGATATCGTCTTTAAGCCCAAACGCCGCCTCTGATATATTTCAGTGAGAGATTTTCAACAACGGACAGTAGGCCATGCGGTAGGCTTATACCTAAAGTGCATACTGGTGAGAAGATGCGCAGGATTGTTATTAATTTCTATTTCTGATATAGAATTGGTATTGCAGTTTATTAAAATCATTCAAATTTGCTTTGCGACAAGGGGGCAAACAAATGTTTCTGGAAGCTAGGGATTTGGTAGATTCATTGACGCGGGGTGGTGGCGGCCCAGCCGAAAGGTTTGTTCACGATTTAATTCTACTAGATGCCCAAAAAGAAGGCCTAGCATTACATGATATCTACTTTGATCAACGGACTAATGTTGGAGATGGAGGCAGGGATGTTGTTGTCAATTGCGTTTCCAAAAATGGTACTGGGCTTATTCCTAAAAATAAAAGTATTTGGTCAGTAAAATCAGGAAATGATGCCAAGAAACCTAGTTTACTTGAGAGTGAAGTAGAAGAACACGTTAAAATCAAAGCTCTGTTAAATGATGGTGGAGTCTATTGCTACGTTGTTATAGCTGACCTAACTACAGATCAAAAAGAAGCGTTGAATGTTAAGGCCCATGAGATATGTGAAAGAAATGGCTGGAAATCAACAAACATAATATTTTACTTCAATAATATTCTTACCCAATACGCAAGACAGTATGCTTCAATAATTCCACATCATTTTCCTGATCGGTCTTTTATTTTAGGGAGTGGTGCAACTACTGCTAAAACTTGGATTGATCAATGTCGAAGAGTTTCAGATGCTTGGCTTGAAATAGAAAATAGGAAATCAACAGCTTCCTTAATTAAAGAAATATTGTCTGGAGAATGTGAACAGCGTCACTTGCACGTAACAGGATGGTCAGGCGTTGGTAAATCCCGATTGGTTGCAGAGTCTTTAGATAAGATGGACAAACAAAGCCATATCATTGTATATCAAAGCTGGATAGACTTTAATCAATCTTTCTTCTCGGCAATCAAATCAAATCAAATAACTTCTGCGACTGTGATTATTGATGAGGTTGATTTGCAAAGCCTCGCTGAGATTGAACAGCAAGTTAATTTTTCTAAAGGTCTCAGAGTAATAACTATTGGTGCATCAGAGCGAAAGGGATATTTATCTCGACACAGCACATTTCTGGACAGACCCTGCGAATCAGATATTCAAAAAATTATTTCAAGAAAAACAAACCAACAGCTTGACGAGCGTATTACTCTTAGACTTGCGGAATTGTCTGGTGGCGATATTCGCTTTGCTGAAATGTTTTGTGAATTTATTAAAGATCAAGTTGCTGTGTCAGAAGAGTCGATTCTTGAACAATTGTACACGGTTTCAACAATTGTAGATGCTCACTTAAAAAAACACTGCAGCCAATCTGAGATTGAAAATATTCGGCAATCTCTTTCCGTGATTTCATTATTGGCAGATGTTGGTATCAAAAATGACAAATCATCTGAAGTGGAAATATTGTCAACTTTTACATCTATTTCAAGAACTCAAATTGATACCGATATTGAAAAAGGGAACAATATTGGTATATGTCGTTATTTAGGTGATTTGGTGGAATGCTTTCCACGTCCCTTTGCCGTTTATTTTTTTGAAGAGTTCGGCTGGCCAAAAATCAAGCATAGACTAAATGAATTTTACAATGAGCTTCCAACAGAAAGAGCTAGGCGTTCCTTTTTGCGTAGAATCGAGTATTGTTCCGAAGTGAAGAGGAAGGAGGTCATGCAGTTAATTGCAGGCCCCTTTCTGACAGAAGGCTTTGAAATTACTATTAACAAGTTGAACAATAGAGATGTAGCAAAAACATTTAGGACATTTGTTGAAAATTTTCCATCCGAGGGCCTATCTTGGTTGAGAAAGATAATTGAAAAAGCCACTGTAGGTGAATTACTTGAATTAAAGGGAATGAAAGGGTTTATGGGCCCTTCTTATGGCAGAAGAGAAATTGTATGGCTGTGCGCTCATTTGCGATGCTTTCAAGACTGCTTTTCTAATGCAGAAGCAATCCTCTATCGTCTGGCCTTAGCTGAGAATGAAGATATTGGGAACAATTCAACATCAGAATGGAAGCAATGTTTCTGGTGGACCTTGTCCGGAACTGAAGTCCCATTAGAACAAAGAATTAATATTCTTGTTGACAAGATTAATAGTGCAAATGAACAAAATGTAAATCTGATTATGGCAGGTGCAATTGCATCTTTACAAACACCAATGTCTGCTATGGTACCTCCCGAATTTATTGGAGGTAGGATCACTCCTCCTGAATGGAAACCTAAAACATGGGGTCAGATATATAAAGAATGGGACCGTGTTATTGACGCTGTTTTTGATTTAGCAACAAATGGCAATATGAATATAAAGAACATTGTTGTTTGGAACATAATTGACAATATTAGTTTTTTTATACGTGGCAGCATATCCGATAAATTAAAAAACAACATCCTTAAAATGGAAGCTCTTCGAGAGGAAGATGTTGTGTTGTTGAGAAAAAAAATACAACATTTAATCGAATTTTCAGAAGACATGCCAGAAGACGTTAAAAACGAAGTTCTTAAATGGTACCAAGATATTCAACCGGAACAATTAGAAGATAAAGTAAAAAACATTGTAAGCAGAAGCAGTTGGGATAATGTTGATAGAAAAAGCCAGGATTACTCATGTCAAAAAGTATACGATGACCTAGCTACGGAATTGCTCGGAAACATGCCTGTGTTTATTAATCTTTTACCATGGCTTCTTTCTCCTAAAGCCACCAGTTCGTATGAACTAGGGTTATCTTTAGCAAAAGCCGTCAGTCCAGACTCTGAAATGACAAAGTTAATCGAGAAAACTGTGTTGGAAGGCAGCACAGACTCATTTGTTGTTGGGTATTTGACTGGTGTTTTGCGTCAATTAAGCAGCAATGGTCCAGTATGGTTGTCCACGACATTAAATCGACTTCTTGAAATTCATCCGAAAAATGCACTACTGCTTACAGTTCTTGCAGATGCTACTAATACTGGATGGGATAGATTGAAGAGAATATTTGAATTGAACTTGCCTGATACTGCTGTTCTATGCTCTCGACTTTTTGGCGACCATTGGAATAGTGTTTTAAAATCTAATGATTATCTTACCATATTAGACTACCTGCTTAATTGTTCAAATCGGGGGGATGACAAAGCAATAGCTGTGGCACTCGATTTAATTCGAATGTGGCAGTTTCCCAATAATAATATACTTGATAATACAATGGTGAATTCAGTTGGTCATATTCTTTTCAAATCTGTTGAAAATAGCAAGGGAGTAGATCTGCACTCGTGGGAAGTATGCACTAAGTGGTGGATGAAGCAAGTTCCTAATATTGCTGCTTCTTTTCTTTTGGAAACCTTGCTCAATTTTGATTCGATAAAACAAAAGTTTGCCGAAACTACAGAAAATATTCTTCGATTATTCGTAGCGAGCTATCCCGATCTAATCAGAAACAAAATTGCCGTTATGCTTCATGACAAAGAAGTCAGGATAGCTTTGTCATTGTTTGTCTATAGGAATATATTTGAAAAACTCGGAAAAAAACGCTTAGAGGAAATATTTGAAGAATCTGGAGTAGATGGGGTGAAAGCACTGGCAAGGCATTTGCCTGATCCGGACAATTCTGAAGATACAGATGAGGTTGCAATTTGGTTTTTAGAGAACCACGCTAATGATACAGAAATTTTTCATTCGTACTTGTTAGGCAGACACAGCTTTAAGGTTTATTCGGGATATGCCTTCGATAGAGCTCAAGAAGTCTACAAAAGGACGGAGCCGTTTATAAATAGTGCAATTCCAAGAATTCGCGAATGGGCTCAATGGGAAAGAGATGAAATCGACAGAAATTCTTTGAGAGATAAAAAATCTGTTGAAGAAGAAGGCAGAGATTAACTATGATTATTTTCTATTCATTTTCGTGAAAATACACCTTGGTGTATGTTAGGCTGCAACTGAAAAGATTGAATGTTTGTCAAGTTTAACAAACACAGACGTTAACGGGAAAGATTGAACTGGCCGGAATCGGGTTTTGAAGAAATCCATCCCTTCTGTCTCAGAACCTCCAAGATTCAAGTATTCAATGCCTTGTTTCTGAAGCATTTTTGATGCTTCAACCACCTGTGCAAAGCCAAGATTGTCGATTTCACGGTCAAAAACAAACCACAAGGCATTGGCTGTATTATCGATTACGTCCCAAACAACCATGCCTACAGTCTGCCCCTGATATTTCAGCACAACGCTGTTCATGATCTCCTTATTCTTAAGGGCCACACTTAGCATATCTTCGTGGGATTTGAGAATCTCATTCGGTGTCAATACGAATTCTGGATAAAGTGATTTGAACACACGAGCATATTTCTGCCCGATCGATTGCATATCTGGCACATGCTTTGCCGCGAACTCTTCGAATGCAAAGCCACTTTTGTCAAAAGATCGGTACTTTCTTCTGGCATAATAAAACTTGTTGCCTGACAGACTGGAAGCTTCTTTTGTTGATAGAACATGCGCAGGGAAAAGCCAGTCAAGGACTGGTTCGTCAGTGCATCTTATCTGTCCAATGCAGTCATTGTCTTGCAAAGCAGCTTCAAGATTCGATGCAGTCACATCAGATATTCTGGCAATTTGTACCTTACCCGGTGGATTGGGCATAAGGTCAAACAATGAAACAATCGCTTCACCTGCATTGCATCCAGCGGGATAGACAAGCAAATCTCCATTTCTGTTTGGATGCCAGCAGACAATGACAGGTACATTATTGTGCCAGTAAACCCACGCTCCATTCCTACCTGTAAAGATGTAGTAAGGGAGTGAATAGGCAAAGCTGTCTACTCGCATGGATGCATTTTTGATCAGGATTTCTTGCAGATGATTTTGTGCAGACTCTTCACGCAGAGATTTAACTCCGGGAACCTTCAAAAATCGATCCTGCCATAAAACAATCTGAGCATCAGAATACCTCATACCTTAAGCCCTATCTGCATCTGTTGCTGTTGAAGGAATTAAGGCTGTGCTCCACATCATATTGAAGTTTCTACGTCTTTCGTCAGAGAACATTTCATTATCAACAACAATGATTTCTGTGGGGTCAGTCCAAAGAAGTGTCGCAACCTTTGTTCCATATACGTATGTTGGTGTGGAAACAAAATATTCCTTTTTAACCCAACGGTAAGTCAGCGACGACCCGACAAAGTTAGTGTCGCCTTCAGCCAAAAGTACACGCTGTTTGACACCAAAATGCCTTCGCTGCTCAACAGTCTCACTTAATTTTTCAATGGGACATATCTTCATGAATCTGACTTCATCAAGTCCAAAGATCATCAATTCAGGATTTTCTACATCTTTTAAGGTTGAAATGATGTCATCCAGCAGTCTTCCAACAGCTTGTGGGCCTTCCCAGACCTGAACTTTATCGCGTCGCCTGCGCACTCCCTCATCTATGAATTCAATTCCTCCACGCTCAAATGCTTTTTTAAACTTATTCAGCGTATCTTCACGGGGAATGTTTAAGCCAGCCTCTATCTTTGCGATAGCTGACTTCGAAATGCCTGACTCTTCGGCCAATCGATCCTGTGACCAACCTATTAAAGCTTTGGCGGCTTTGATTTGAGATGAATCTATCATGTACAGACAATGCATGAAAAACACACACATAACAATAAATTACTTTAATTGTTCATATTAAATAACTTACAGATTCATTTTCTTGTTGACACTCATATCCAATACGTGTACGTTTTTCTTATAGCAATAAACGTGAGGATTTAAATATGTTTGATTTCAATGAGTTGCGAGATGAGATGCTTTTTGACTTTGTCTCCACAAAAAATACACCCAGTGTGTACTCAAAAACACACATTGATGAATACACATTGGAACTCCAGTTTCGTCACTCAATCTTGGTTGAATATCGCAGGGCGGCTTTACGATCCATTCGCCGTTACAAGCAGTGGCTGGATGCTGCTGTGGAGCAGAATGAACCCATCAGTTCCCATGAACACGCATGGATGAAGTCCGTGGCCACCGATGCGGTGTACCTGTATCAGCTGGCAAAGATTGATTTTTTAGAATTGTTACAGAACGACGACGAAAACGCCTGTTACGCTATGCAGTTTGCTGCGTAGTCAAACAGACCAAAGAAGCGTTCAATGATAACGACCATCCCAGGCAGAAATATTTAAAACCATAAAAACGAAAAATAACTGGGAGTCAGGGAAATGAGAGATTTTCCTAACGGTATCCGCGCGTGCCGAAAACGTGCAAATCTTAGCATGACCGAGCTGGCAGAACGTGTTGGCACGTCACGCAATCAAATCTATAAACTAGAAGTGGGTGAACGTCAGCTGACCCTGGAGTGGATTCGACGCCTAGCACCTGCCATTGGTTGTCGTGAAGAAGAATTATTATCTTTGCCTCGGCAAGACAAAATGCCACAATTACCTGAAAACGCTTACCGCATAGAAAAGCATGGGCATTACCTTGTTCTAAGACTTAATGAACCAACCGAGATTTACCTTTCATTGCATCCGCTGTTTGCTCCAATAGATCCTTCTGAGTAGATCGCCTTTGCTCCTCCTTTCCATCTATTGAGTACTTTGTGTGTTCAATATTTTTCTGGAGTAACAAAACTTTTTTGCTGTAACCGCAATCTGCTGTTTTGGCATCAGGATTGGGTCTCACAATTTACGGCCTGATCATGATGCCAAGACAGCAGTCAATAATCGTCCTGTCACCGTTTCTTATTGTTTGCACCCTTAAAAATATCCGAACACCTGCCGATGGTTTGCGGCGTTGACCTCAAGCATTGCTTAGGGGTGACGTCTGCTCATTTTTTTGGATGGTTACATTTGTAGCGTGAATCGTGCAAAGCGGGCCATGTTGGTGTCACTTAATAGATGGAGTGATGCCTTATGTTGCGATGGTCAAAAGCTGCGGTGAACCCGGCGCAGGTTGAAGCGTATTTCGTCAAACGTCTGCGACATGGCGTGGCAGACTACTATCTGCTGGCGGAAGAACAAGGCATTGGCTATTGGGGCGGACGGGCTGCCCAGAGTTTGGGCTTGAAGGGAGAGCTGAAACACAAAGATTTTCGAGCAATGGTTCGCAATCGTCACCCCCGCAGTCTGAACCAAAAACTGACCGAGCGGGACAAGGTCGGAAGACGGATCGGTTGGGACATCAGCTTTTCTCCGCCAAAAAGTTTGTCGCTGCTGTGGACGGTCACGCAAGATCAACGGCTCGTTGAAGCCATGCAGCAGGCGGCCAATGAGACCATGCGGATGATGGAAGAGTACGCATGCGTGCGGGTTCGCAAACGTGGGGCTGACCATGATCGCAATACGGGCAATGCGGCATGGGCCATGTTCACGCATTACACCAGTCGTCCCGTGGAAGATGGGGTTATTCCCGATCCGCAGCTTCATTGCCATGCGTTCCTGTTTAATGCCGCGTATGACAAGGAGGAGCAAACATGGAAGGCCCTGCAAAACGGCGGCATGCGAAAACGTGCCCGATACTTTGAAGCGGTTTTTCATGCCAAGTTGAGCCAAGCGGTGAAGGAGTTGGGCTATGGTGTGGATCGTCGCGGGGATGCCCGTTGGGAAATCGCAGGCGTATCGCGTGATTTGATTGAGCGGTTTTCCTCCCGCGCCAAGCAGATTCATGCCAAGGCCAAAGCATTGGGGTTGCGTGATCCAACCAAGATTGCCGCCCTTGGCGAAAAGACCCGCAGTCGCAAAGCACAAGACATTACGCTGGATCAGCTGCACAAACTCTGGGGCACAAAGCTAAGCAAGTCCGAATGGTATGCGTTGGTTGAGGCTGACACGTTACCGTCTTCGCCCACGCTGTCAGCCGATGATGCCTTGGATCACGCCGTTGCACACTGTTTTGAACGCCATGCTGTGGTGGCTGATTACCTGATTAAAGAGGAAGCCCTGCGATACGCGATGGGCAGCGTCACGCCGGAAGATATCGATACCGCCTTTGAAAAACGCGATTGGCTGCGTGCGACTGATGCCAATGGTGTGACTTCCGTTTCCACCCTTAAAATCCTTGCGGAAGAAAAATGGCTTTGCGATGTTGTCCGCCGTGGCCGCGGGCAATATGCATCGCTGGGTGATCCTGACCGTGTCATTGGCCCCAAACACATGGGCTCGGAAATCATCCATCTCAACGCCGATCAGCAAGCGGCATGCCGTCATATCTGGGGTTGTCACGATCTTGTCATGTCGATTCGTGGCAAGGCGGGCACGGGCAAAACAACGCTGATTATGGAAGCAGTGCGCGGTATTGAAGCCCATGGCAAACACGTCATTGCATTGGCTCCATCTGCGGAAGCTTCGCGTGGTGTCCTGCGGGATGCAGGCCTCAAAGACGCGGATACCATCGAAATGTTTTTAACCAATCCAGCGATGCGTCAACGAGCCAAGGATCAAGTCATTCTGGTGGATGAAGCGTCCTTGGTGGGCGTGCGAACGATGGTGCGTTTGATGAAGGAAGCGGAAAAGCTCAACGCTCGTGTGATTCTGATGGGTGATGCCGCTCAACATAAATCGGTGGATCGCGGCGATGTACTCAAACTATTGCACAAGTTCGCAGGTGTTAAACCCGTCAGTATTGCAACGATTCTGCGGCAAAAAGGCGACTACAAAAAAGCGGTCATCGATTTAAGCAACGGCAAAACCAAGCGGGGTTTTAAACAACTGGATCAAATGGGCTGCATTCAGGAAATAGAAGACGATGACAAACGCTATGCCGCCCTGGCCAAGGGGTATGCCGATGCGATGGAGCAAGGTAAATCCGTGCTGGCCGTCAGTCCCACCCATGCTGAAGGCCACGTTGTCACCCAAGCTATCCGTGATGAACTTAAAAAACGTGGGCTGATTGACACAACAAAAATCCAAGCCTGCACGTCCATGAAAAACCAACAATGGACGGATGCCCGGCGAAAAGAAGCCAGCCGATACGAAGCAGGCATGGCCGTCTTCTTCAACAAGCCCGCCCCCGGATTTCAAGCTGGGAGTTGGGCCAGCATTCATTGCGTCCGTGGTAATCAAGTCATTGTGCAGGACAAACAAGGCAAACTAAAACCGTTGCCCCTGAAATTGGCAGAGCGGTTTCAGGTTTACCGTCCCCAGCAAATGGAATTAGCCAAGGGCGACATCATCCTCTTCACACAAAACACCCACGGGATGCTCGCTGGCACCAAACGCAAAGTCAGCAATGGCACGCTTTGGCGCATCAACGGTTTTAGCCCCAAAACAAACAACCCGATCATTACACCGATTGAAAACGGAACTGCCTTTGAAGTCAGCATCAACAACGGCCACTTCACCCACGGCTTTTGCTCAACCTCGCATGCCTCCCAAGGTAAAACCGTTGACCACATCTTCATTGCCCAGGCATCCGACTCCTTCCCCGCCAGCAATCGGGAGCAGTTCTACGTTTCCGTTTCCCGTGGCAAGCAGCAAGCCCACATCTTCACCGATAACAAAACCGATCTGCTGCAAGCGGTGGATCAGTCCGATCCCAGAACATCCGCCATCGAACTGCAACGCAAAGCCAAACGTGAAATCTACCTCAACCACGCCGCCCGACAAACCT
>CEUV01023525.1_pt1 | contig 11657 bp, 10 predicted proteins | sample 356401 | NCBI WGS metagenome assembly CEUV01 (sample SAMEA2622710, study PRJEB7988) | marine metagenome | isolation source: saline water (ENVO:00002010), including
CCTTTCATCTAATTCATCTTCGATATCCTCAATCGCTTGCAGAAATCTTTCTTCACTCGTCATGTAGAATTCCTTTGGGTGAATCCACGCTTCTTCAAAATCGTCAAGCGGCTCCCATGATACAGCTTCGCAGACTGTGATTTTTTCTATTCCATCCCAGCCGAATCGAATTCTAATTGGGTCATCTCGGCTGGGCATCCAGACATCGAGGACTTCGCCTCGAAGTCTGACATCTCCTCTAGCAATATCTCCTGTTGTTCTTCGATATTGCATCTCAACCAAGGCGCGCATGACATCCTGTGGTTCTCTCGCCTCTCCAACCTGTAAATGCAAATAGGATTCTTGGAATGCTTCTGGAGGATTCAAACCATAAATTGCGCTAACTGTTCCAACAGTTATCACATCAGGACGAGTAACAAGGCTTGCAACAGTGGAGAATCGTTCTTGTTCGATTCTCTCATTCATCTGCAATTCTTTATCGATGTATAAGTCTCGATTAGGTAGGTAAGCCTCTGGTTGGTAGTAATCGTAGTAACTAACAAAGTACTCTACAGCATTCTCTGGAAACAGCTCGCTCATCTCTTGCCATAACTGTCGAGCGAGAGTTTTGTTATGAGACAAAATCAACGTAGGCAATCCTAGTCTCTGGATGATATTAGCCATAGCGAAGGTCTTGCCAGAACCGGTAACTCCCATTAAGACACAGCGCTCTTGACCGTCTTCGATTTGTTCCATCAGTCTATCAATCGCAGCCTCTTGGTCACCTGCAGTGCCATATTCCGAATGAAGGTGGAACATGCTTACATCTGACATTGGCATCACCTTAGGGATATCGTGCTTATCTTGGGAGTTATTGAACTCTGATGTTGAACCTAACCTCTTATTGCGTTCCAACAGCGCTTGGGTCATGCATGATTATGGCCGCTAGTAAGACCCAACCGGTCAGCATTGAAACTCGAAACAGAGTCGTTTGGAAATCTGCAAGTCTTTCTCTTGCAATGATAACAGCGATATTTGCAATCGCCATAATTCCAGCGGCTGCAAGGAAATAGATTTCATCCATTGGGTCGGCGATTGCGAAGCAAGCAAACCAAAGTAAAGTCAGTTGTACCGATGTTCGTGTAGTTGCCTGTTCGGAAAATCTCGCGGGGAATGAATGAATTCCTTGTTTGCGATCGCTTTCAACATCCATGCGAGCATAATTGATATCAAAGGCAGTAATCCACAAGGCTACTCCTAAACTGATGAAGAAGATGGTAGGATACCAATGCGAATCTAGTATTGCATCCCATTGATGGACATCAGCCGAAAGCGCCAACCAAGCGCCTGCAGGAGCCAAACCAAGGCAGAGCCCTAACCAAAGGTGACAACCCCAAGTGTAACGCTTGGTGTAAGGGTAGATTACGAATGCCAAGACGGGTAACCAAGCCATCATCAAAGCGACTTGATTTAGTTGCCAGGCACTGAATAAAAGCATAATCAAGAATGCTAGGCCTAAATTCCAAGCGGTTCGCATGGACATCGATCCACTTACTAGATGTCGGCTTTCAGTACGTGGGTTTTCAGCATCAATATCACGATCGATGATACGATTCAGAGTCATTGCAAGACCCCTTGCCCCGACAGCTGCAATTAGAATCCATACAATGTCGATAGAAATCCAACTCGAGTCGCCTGGTAGCTCATCGATGAATTGGTTGTGAGCGTGAATGTAACCTATTAGAACGAATGGTAATGAGAAGAGAGTATGCTCGACTTTGACGAATTCGAGAATTTCTTTGAGTCCCATAATTCAACCTCATAGATTGTTTTCTTTCATCCAAGCCTCAACTTTGGCTTCTACTTCAGGGTCATGGAGGGTAACTCCTGGCCAGCGCCTAACTGGAAGGGGTCCAGTCTCACTTGGAATCGGTGCAGTTGCATCCCAAGCAAGTCGAGAACGATTTTCATCGAAATGTAAGTCTCTTGCCACATCGAATCTACAGAAAAATTGCCAGAGAAGTTTCCTTCGCCATCCATCTGCGTGTAAGTCTGCATCATCATCGGTTATGAATAGCCAGCGCAGATTTTCTGAGCCATTTAGCGACCATATAGCATCTCGGAGATTTGTGATATGTTCTCTCTGCGCAGCAGCACCTTCCTCATCGACGGTTTCAACCGATTCTTCTGGCCTTGGTCCACCTTCGATATGTGTGGTTACAACCATCATCGAAGGACGTAGCATTCTGACTTGAGAAACTCCTTCAATTTGGCTTACCGAATCAATCAATGATTCACCGGGTCCATCTGGAATTGTCAGCCCAAACATCGGATCATCATTAGTTGGGCTTGAGGCATCAATCATCACCTTGTCATGGACATTTAGGTGAGGTGAGGCATGTGCAAGTGAGTCAGCAACTTGACCTTTCAGAACTTGTACATCGCTCGAGATGTCTACCTTTGAGTCCAGAACGTCAAGAAGAGCATCTAAGTCTTTCACAGGATGTTCTGGGTCGCAAGCAACAATCGATTTCAGGAACATCAATTGACCAGCGCCAAGTAACCCCAATGCAGTCTTGCGAGCCTGTCGGGGGTAGCGTTGTTTGCTAGCCACAATCGCTAGATTATGGAATCCTGTTTCCAATGGTAAGAAGAGATCAACAACATCTCTGTGTTGAAATTTTAGAACCGGACGGAAGGCATCTCCGACCGATTCCCCAAGATATCCATCTTCCATTGGTGGAACTCCAACTATGGTTGCTGGTAGAACTGCATTCTTTCTGTGAGTGATTGCGGTTACGTGCATGAAAGGATATTGCTCAGCCAATGAGTAGTAGCCGAAGTGATCACCAAATGGGCCTTCGAGTTTAGTCTCTCCAGGAATGGTATAGCCTTCAATCACGAAGTCGGCTTCTGCCGGAACATACAGATCGTTAGTCAAACATTTTGTCAGTCGTAGTCGGCTACCTCCGAGTAAGCCTGCAAATTCGTATTCAGACAAATTGTCTGGAAGTGGCGCTATGGCTGAGAAAATCAATTCCGGCGGCCCGCCAATACAGATTGCAACTGGCATTCTGTTATCGCCGGAATCGGCAGCGTGGTCAGCTCCATGCTTGTGACGCTGCCAATGCAATCCAACCTCTTTAGGTCCGAAGATTTGACCTCGATACATACCCATGTTGTGAACTCCTGTATTCGGGTCAGCGGTTACTACCAATGGTAGTGTGATGAATGGCCCACCATCTTCTGGCCAAGTGGTTGGAATCGGTAGTTTTGTCACATCAGGGTCAGCCATACGAACTTGCTGGCATGCTCCCTTTCTGATCTTCTTGGGCGCCATCGACATTCCCTGCAACGCAAGCGGAATTCCAGTCCACGGCGCTCGAAGTATTCCACCAATATCCGGTTTCATCAAGCCGACCATTCTATTGCCAATTTCTGATGGTTCTTCGACACCTAAAGCGCGATTGGTTCTCTCATATGTTCCGAAGAGATTCATTGCCAATGGGAATTCACTAATCGAACCATCAGCCAATCTGGGCTGTTCAAACAAAACCGCAGGCCCTTGGGACTTGACCAACTTGTCAGCAATGGTCCCCGCTTCGAGGTGACAATCAATTGGTTGGCTTACTCGACGCAACTCTCCAGCAGCGTCCAGTGCGTCGATGTAACGCGATAGCCTACGCCAAGTCATAACCTCGCGTGGCGATTCACCGTTGAATATGTTCGTCATGACATTTTGCACAATTTAGCCGACGGATTCATGGCCTACCGCACCTCGCCAACTACCGTGGCGGAAGACATCACGACCTGCGATGTGCTGGTCATCGGAGCCGGACCGGGTGGCGGTAACGCCGCTCTTCACAGTGCTAGAAATGGCCTCAAGACGATTCTAATCGAGGACCATCGGGAGATTGGAACTCCTGTTCACTGCGGTGAATGTATCTCTGATATTGCCTGTGATAATCTCAAACTCGACCTGCCCGCTCATGTAATCAGTAAGCGAGTGCATGGTATTCGTGTTATATTCCCTGATGGAACTGCCAAGAAACTCACCGAGGAAGGCTACGTTTTGGAAAAGCATCTTTTCGAGCGCTGGATTGCGGAAGAAGCAGTTTCAGAAGGAGCACAATTACACTTGTCTCACAAATTGCGCACTATGGAGAAACAACACGATGAGTCAGGTAAGTTCACAGGTTGGCTCTGTGATGGAAATGGTGAGCAATTTCCAATTCAAGCAAAGGTCGTAATCGATGCTTCAGGAGTAGCCGGAGTTGCCTCTAAAATCCTCGATCTAAATCCTCGAGGACAGGTAATTGCCGGAATGCAATACGAGATGCTGGAAGTTCCAACAGATGATTATCTCGACTTCTACATTTGGCCGGAGTACGCCGAAAAGGGTTACCTTTGGATGATTCCAAAGTGCGATGGTAGGGCTAATGTAGGTTTGGTCACAGAGGATAAGCCACGAACAAAGAAGGCCCTGGATGAATTCATTGAAGCAACCCACTTCAAAGAGCTAGAACAAGTTCCACCTCCATGGAAGGAAAAGGGCAATCCAGCCTTCGGTGGTACGATTCCAATATCAGGGCCATTCGAATTTACCTATGATGATGGCCTAATGCTTGTAGGCGATGCAGCCGGCTTCACCTCACCATTGTTCGAAGGTGGCTCACATCTTGCTCTGAAGTCAGCCACCTTCGCAGCCGAAGTTGCTGCCGAGCAAATAGCAGCCGATGACCTCTCGGCGAGTAAAATGTCTCGTTATCAGAAACTCTGGAGCGATGAATTCCCTCCTTACGGCAAAATTTTGCGAGGAAAGTCGGCCTTATTCGACCTCAGCGATGAGGATATGTCAATCATGGCTCAGTGTTTCCCAGATGAAATGAGCAACATGGGTCCTCATGGAAAGTTAGCGGTCTGTCTGCGACTATTGATGCGAAGACCAAGCCTCTACGGAAAGCGGATTATACCTGCAATGCTTTCATTCGGTTATTCAAGGGCGAAGTTTTACGGCTGGTGATTCAATACTCTCCACTGTTGGAAATCTCCTGATGTTGCTGGCGGTAGTGTCCAGCCTAATTTGGTGCTTCTCACGATTACCAGCAGGAGAACCTCTAGCAAGACATACCACTTTAGCGGCTCAAGTCGCACCTTGGATATTCTTGACGACAGCATTCATATTCGATTTCCAAGATTTAGATTTGGTTTCAAGATATGGTGGAGAAGAATTACCACTGCTCTATCGAATCTCTGCTGTTTGGGGAGGTAGAGCCGGACCACTTCTGCTTTGGGCTGCAATAATGGGTACTGTCACTTGGTTCATGTCGGGGCGCAGTGTCTCGAATTCAGTTGAAATTAGACTAATGCACGGTTGTACCGCTGCGATAATTGTAATTTCTTGGATACTCTCCCCTTTTGCAGAGTCAACCGGTTGGAAGGGAACTCTTAATCCTCTCCTCCAAACCGACCTAATGGTAATTCATCCACCGCTTATTTTCGCATATTACTCACTTTGTCTAGCAGTTGCAAGTATAGCACTGGCCGGACTCATCAAGGGCACTAATGCAAGGCAGGTTCACGAGGCTCAGCTACACTGGGCACGAGCAGGATTCCTAATCGGAACCATAGGAATTGGATTAGGCGGATTGTGGGCATATACAGTTCTCGACTGGGGCGGATATTGGGCTTGGGATCCAGTCGAGACAGGCTCTATTCTACCCTGGTTTGCGCTGTTGATGATTGTTCATGCTCGTGCGCGAACCGATTCTGAAAAAGAATCTGCAATAATCGCATCACCAGCCCTTGGTATGCTCGCTGGCGCACTTGCAATCCATGCAACTTTAGTCACACGGGCAAATGGAGTATGGGCTTCAGTACACTCTTTTGTTGGCAATGAAGAAGCAAGAGAATACAATGACCCGTACATACGGATCGTACAATTATTCGATGACGGTGCTGCCGGTCTAGAAGTAACAGCATATTTCCTAATCATGATTTCACTTTGTTTTGCGGCATTCTTGTGGTTAGTAAAACAACAGGACAAATTGCTTGATTCATCTTCAAAGAGTTCGATGCTAATTGAAAATCGCCAACTCTCTATTGTTCTGCTAATTGCAACCATTGCCTTGGGTATTTGGATGGGTTCAACGGCAGTAACTTTTGTCGGTGGAGCACTGATGTTTTTGCTAATCAAAGGAGATTCTGAGAAGCCTCCCGTGGCTTGGGTCTTTGGAGGAGTATTCCTGATGTTGTTCGCAAGTTGGTCTTGGGCTGCAACTCTACAACAATCGATTATTGGGATGTTATTATTCCTTGGACCATGGTTGATGTCAGCGGAAGAAGAGGAATCTCCTCTAACGAAATTGTTCAACGATACTTCAGTCCGAATGAAAGTCGCAAGAGCAATTCCTTGGTATTCGGCTGCTGCCTTCTTGACATTGACTTGGTTATTGCTCACCGCTGAGATAGATGGAACCAGTTTAGCCGCTCACGAATTCTATGGTTCTTCGATAATAGTCTTGGCGATTCTAGCGATTACAATCTACTCTCTCGGCAAGAGCATCGATGCAAAGCGTGGAAACGCATTCGTGGCTACTACACTAATCGCCTCGTTACTATTCGCCTATTTTGCAGATGAGTTTTCTATTCCAGGCGACCCTCAACTTATGCTCACGGATAATATCTCACGAGGCGCTCTTGCCATGTTCATGCTAACTTGGCTTTTTGTGGCTCTTCCACCTACCGCAAGGGTGGTATTCACAACTGGTCGTAAGGTATTGCCTAAGTTGCGCTCAGAAGGAATAACCGCGAAATCTAATTCGGCACGTTTGAGGCTACTTGGTTCCCATCTTGCACATTTAGGACTAATTCTCCTTCTATTGGGTCATGTACTTACTACCACATTGGTAGATCGTGCAGATCCAAGTCATTTGGTAACTCTGGAAAAAGACACTCCTGTTGAATTCAAAGAATACGAACTAACCTTCCGAGATACTGTATTGTGGAGTGAGGAAGACCCTGAATACGATTACAAAATAGGAGAAGGATTCGCTGGATTTGTAATTGAGGTGACAAAAGATGGGGAAAAAGTCGACGAAGTCACTCCTGGAATTCTTCGTTTTAATTTTGCAACGACCCGCTCGGAAGTCGATAGGATGGTTCGCCCGAGCGGAGATATGATATTCATTCTCGACCAACAACAAGCGGAAATCAGTCTATCCTCAATGATGCGAGGTGAGATAGATCAAGTGGAAGAAATCCGAGTCACAGTACACGATTTACGCGGTTCTCACCTCGTCTGGGCTGGTTGGGCGCTAATCATGCTAGGCGGCCTTGCGGCCTTACTCAGCAGTAGCCCAGTAGCCTCTGAAGAAGAGGAATAATCTGGAATATTCTCCCTAAGGGAGAACCGTTTGAATCAAAAAGGGGAGATAGGTCGGCGGGTCGCCCTCAGGAGGCTTATCCATGGACAACGGTGCAATCGTTCACATCGAATACGACCTATACAACGCTGAATCTGGCGATCTTATCGAGACTACCAGAGAAGAGATTGCCAAGGAACACGAGGTCTTCGATGAGGCTCGAACTTACGAGCCAATGATTACCGTAGTCGGCGAAGGTCGTCTAATCGCTGGATTTGAGGCCCACCTCGCGGAAGCAGAGGCTGACAATGAATACACATTCGACATCGAGCCTACCGATGCTTACGGGGAGCGTGACGCATCTCTGGTTGAGACTATTTCACAGAATGTACTACTTCGCAGTGTTCGTGACCCAAACATGCTCGCAATCGGCGCTCCTGTTGAAATCGGCGGCCGTAATGGTGTCTTGCAGATGCTGCGTGCCGGACGTGCTCGCGTCGATTACAACCACCCTCTAGCAGGTACTACGCTACGATACACCTACACCATCGTCAAGGTTGTAGAGGACCGTGCTGAGCGTGTTGCTACACTGCTACAGATGAATACTGGTCGCTCCGACTTCGAGGTTGATTTCGATGGCGATGATGTCACCATCACACTACCAGATTCAATCGCATACGACCAGAACTGGGCATACGCCAAGTTCTCTTTGGTACGCGCACTGCGCGAGCACCTTGAGGTTGGAACCGTGATTTTCCGAGAAGTTCACGAGCCACGTGTCGCAGCTGATGAAGAAGAGTGATTGTGCCTCTCGGTACTCACAGGGCACGTCAACGCCTTACGGCTCAGTTGACCCTCTTGTCGTCATTGAGGCGACTTTGCGAGATACCCATTGGTCATCAATGTAGCAGTTAATTCAAATCAAATAAGAAATATCGAGAAAATGTAGGAGCCCCCAGAATGATCGATGAGGATTTGGAAGGGAGAGAAGAAATCCACGAAGGTAGTGACAACAGTCCGACTCTAACAGGAGATGTAGCCTACCTCCAAGAGCAGCCGGAAATAAGTCAAAATCCTCCCGAATTGGAAAAGCGAATGATGAACAAATATCTTCAATTCTTCCTAGGAGTGTTGGCTTATCCTATTTTGTTGATCATTGCAGGTAATTTGTTTTTTGAAATAGGCGGGACAATTGTCAATTATGACACTGGAGTTTTCATCCAGTGGACTGTAATAGTGGGGGGATATGTAGTTGGAATTGTTCTTGGATTTACTTCAGGCCATAGATCATTTGCTTGGGGAATAATTGCTTCAATCGTAATCATCCCATTCTTGATTTTCATCCTATTTTTATTATTGATTTTGTTATTTCTATTCAGTGATCCTATTCCAGGTATGTGAATTCGATCGTCTGGTGAGTGTGCAAAAACAGAGAACAAATTCACTCTAGTCTCCGTTCGGTTGAAGACTGAGAGGCGCCCCAGAATGATACATGCGCACGCGGCTGACAGTGTTCAGTTTGCTTCTGATGCTGTTTTTCTCCACCATTAGTGCTGGTTGCATGGGTTTGGTTATGCAACGTGAAATCATGGAAGATATGCGTGAAGAACCATTTCTTATCAATAAAGACGAGTCATTCTTTTGGGAGGTTATCTTCACCTCAGACTCCCTTGACCTTGAATCCGTTCAATACACTAATGAGACGCCAATAGTATTTGACGAGACGGTATCCAAAATGTCGATTACATTCCGTGCTGAATTCCCATATTCTACCCTTCTTGATCTAAACGAAAGCAATGAACTGCGATATATCGAAGTGAGAGTTTGGGAGCCAGGTGTAAAGGAATCCGGCGGCAATCCATATTGGGAGGTCAGGGCTACTCAGGATTATCCATTGGAGAGATTCGATTTCTCTGATTTGGCAAATGGTAAGTGGACTGTGGAAATTGACGCTCGAGGATATGGTGCCGACCTCCCGTTAGAGCAACTCTCTTTCCATGATTATTTCGAAATGACGCTAACAATTACCAAACCATGTGTACAGTTCGCGGAAATCCACCAAAATGACGACTGTACTGATTTGTCAGTCCTCGAAAGCCAGTGATTTTGGCTTCTACGCCCCTTTGGGGCGATGCGTAGCGCTTATGAGGGAAGGTCAGGTCGCCGCGCCACTGAGGATACACCATGAGTGAAAATGAGTCACCCCTAGTACCGTACGATGTCTATGAGACACACGCGGTTCACATCGGAACAAATCAGAAGTCCTCAGATATGCAACGCTTCATCGATACCGATCGAGCGGATGGTAGCGGGCTTCACTTGATTGACATCAATCAAACCGATGCACGGATCAAGACAGTCGCGAAATTCCTCTCGAAATACGACCCAGAAAGAATTCTTGTCGTCAGCGCTCGCCAATATGGACAGAGGCCTGCTCGAAAATTCGCTCAGTCAATCGGTGCTAACCGAATCGTTGGCCGATTCATACCAGGAACGCTTACCAATCCTAAGCTACGAACTTATACCGAACCTGAGGTATTGTTCGTAACCGACCCAGCTGCCGATTCACAGGCTCTTTCAGAGGCTGTGTCCTCTGGTCTCCCGATTGTCGGAATCGTCGATGCAAACAACACTCTTCGAAACGTAGACCTAGCATTACCTGCGAATAACAAAGGTCGTCGCTCACTCGCTCTGATTTACTGGCTACTTGCTAGAGAGATGCTAACTGCACGAGGAGCTACAAATTACGCAGATTGGGAACGCGCTCAAGATGTAGAAGAGTGGGAATCAACCTTCTAAGTCCAACTAATCAAAACGTTGGATTGATGATGAGTAGGCTCCCGCCACACTTCATGGTAGAGCCAGTGCCGCTATTCCTCGCGCCGATGGCGGGGGTCACCGATTTGGCATACCGTCTGTTAGCTCTTGAGACTGGGGCAGACTTGACATTCACCGAATTTACAGCAGCTTCGGGACTTTCTCGCCATGCAAAACACTCGTGGCTGAAGGTCGAATCTGACCCTCGTGAATCACCATTCATCCCGCAAATCTTTGGCGGTGACATTGACGAGATGGTTCAAACAGTAAAACTGCTACAAGATCGAGCAGACATAATTGACCTCAATTTCGGTTGTCCGGCTCCAAAAGTCTGCCGAAACGATGCCGGTGCGGCTCTACTGCGTAATCCCGACAAAGTTGTCGAGATGGTTCGAGCATGCATAGAAGCGGCAGATATCCCAATTACTGTCAAGATGCGATTAGGAACTGGCAGCGGTCCGAACACGGCTTTGGAAATTTGCCAAAGAATCGAGGCTGAAGGCGTTAAGCGAATCTGTGTACATGGACGAACCCTTCGTCAGCGATATTCTGGTGAGTCGGATTGGTCTCAGATTAGGGATATTGTCGAGGCTGTCGATATACCGGTAATCGCCAATGGCGATGTAGTCGACGCTAAATCAGCCGCGGCTTGTATCGAAGCTACCGGAGCGGCAGGATTGATGATAGGAAGAGGAGCGATTGGGCGTCCAACAATTTTCCATGAAATTAAGCGAGATTTAGGATGGTTAAACCAGAATCCACCATGGGGTGAAGATAACCCCGCAGTAGCACGCTATTGGTGCTGGGAAAGATATCTAAAATTGAGCTCAGAAGTTTACGAAGAGGGTTATTGTAAGAATTTGAAACGTCACGCAGTATCCTTCACCAAGGGACTTCCTGGCGCATCGAATATGAGAGTAGAATTACATTCGATACAAAACCAACAACAATTAGGGATGCGAGTTTCCAGATACCTGAAGGAACTTACTTCAACTGAGGTGGTAGCATAATGCACGATTCAATCAACGTCAAAGGAACCGAATTACAAGAGTGCTCATCAGATCCATTAACTGGATGGTTTCGAGATGGGTGTTGCAATACAGACGGTCGAGATAGAGGTTCACATACCGTCTGTGCAATCGTTACAGACGACTTTCTGCAATTTGCTCTATCACAGGGCAATGACCTGATTACTCCTGCTCCTCAATTTGGCTTTCCCGGATTGAAGGCCGGTGATAGATGGTGTGTTTGTGCTGGAACCTGGCAGGATGCAGCGGAGGCAGGAGTTGCCTGCCCAGTCGTCTTGGAGGCAACTCATGAAGAATCACTTGCAGTATGTGACCTTGAGATGCTGGAAAGCCATGCGGCTTAGTCATCCATTGACAAGGAATTGTCTAATCTTTGAGCCACCGTTCTGAGGCGACGAAGGGTTCTATCAATATTTGTCATAACTCGCTCGGCAACATCCTCCCCATTTCTTCCAGCTATTCGATATCC
>CEUV01020957.1_pt1 | contig 11648 bp, 14 predicted proteins | sample 356401 | NCBI WGS metagenome assembly CEUV01 (sample SAMEA2622710, study PRJEB7988) | marine metagenome | isolation source: saline water (ENVO:00002010), including
GTTCCTACAATATACGAAGGTCGATTTTCATGGGCGATTACATCTACGCAATCTCCCATGCTGGCGTTACAGTAACACATCTTGATTCACTGGAAGAAGTAGACAGCGTTCAGTTGGTCACAGTCGAGCCAACTGAGCCAAAAACTGTAAGCGAAGAAGTTGAAGCAGAGGATTCCTCTGAAGAGTGAAATTAGGGGTTTTTCTCATGCTCAAGGTCGCTCTGCTCGGATGTGGCCGCTGGGGAAAGAATCATCTCAAAGTTCTTGTAAATCTAAGAGACAAAGGGCTTGTGGACCACATTACCGTGGTTGATATTTCAAAGCAAGCTAGAGATTTAGCGACATTAGCCGATGAAACAAGATCATCAATGGATGGCGTAGAAGCAGACTTTGTTGTGGTTGCAACCCCATCAGATTTACACTCGGAACAATCTCAAAAATTGATTTCAAACGGTTACCACGTTCTTGTTGAAAAGCCGTTAGGTTGTTGCGAATCTGAGGCTGCGCAAGTAATTGCATCTGCTCGTGAAAATGGGAGAATTCTCGGTGTCGGATTACTGCTACGCTTCCATCCAGCGGTGGCTCTAGCAAACCAGATGATCAATAATGGAGAATTAGGCAGGTTACAGTCCTTGAGATTCGTGAGAAGGACAGAGCGTTCCGCTCCAGAAAATGGGAACGTGATTGAATCACTTGGAGTTCATGCAATTGATTTGATGTGTCACTTGATGAGCGAATCCGAGCCTAGCGCCGTAAACACAGAGGGCGATGAAATTGAAGCGAGAGTAGCATTGGAATTCCCACATGGGATTGAAGCACTAATTGACGTAGCCTGGAATGCGAGCAAGGAGCGCCGGTCGGTTACAATTGTAGGCTCGAGTGCTACATTGAGATTTGATTTGGATATACACGACAAGGCTGTGGTCATTTCCGACGGGATTGAAACAGAGGTAGATTGTGCAACAAACATCTCACCACTAGAAGCAGAATTATTGCACATGATTTCCAATATTGACAATTTTAATTCAGGTAAAACATGGACGCCAGTACCCGATTATGGATCTGCACTAAGAGGGGTAAGGTGGACTGAAAGAGCGATGCAGAAATTATCAATTTCACGGCCACATTGAAGAATCCAATCCGTCTCGCCCACATCATGGCCGGCGCAGCATCACCCGAAGATTCCGAACCGCTATTCGTTCTAGAGCCTCTGCCAGAGCTTTCGGGCGTTATCGATTCTTTTGCATCTTCGAACCCTCTTTTCTTGATTGTAGGCTTTGCTTCAGCGTTGTTCTTGCTGACAAGATTTGATGACCCAATCAAAAAATTATGGACCACATCAATTGGTGGGGTTCTGTTCAATTACTACGTCACAGATTCTATGTTCTACGCTATGATTTTCACAAGCGTGTACATCCTAGGTTTCGTGCTAGTTTGGTCAGCAATTCGATGGGATGAACTGAAGTTAACTCTTGGTATGGATAGAGCAAGAATTCTGTCCATCGTATCCTTCATTGTCTGTACTTGGATTCTGGTTGTCTTAGGAACAGCCATCGGTATGCCTGTCGGACCCGGAATCGTCATTTGCGCACTAACCACTGGATACTTGTGGTGGACTTACTATTCCCTAGAGCCCGCTAGAGTTTGATAGCGAAGGGTCAAGGACTTCGCACGCACACCTGTGCGCATGGCGACCTTCTCTAGTCATCCAGATCTTCCCGAGATTCTTGAGAACTTGTTAGAAGATGACGTTCACACTTTGTTCTTGAAGGCAGACTGCCCTCCCAGAACAAAGGCTGGAGGAATAGGCAATCTCAGACTTGCAGATGTGGAAGGGGCTGACGATGGCGGTTGGGACACATTGCGCCTGGAATCCCTCCAAGAAGAGATTCTAACACTGGTTGATGAAAATCGTGATCGTTCAGATTGTTTTCTTGAAATCGACCGCAAGGGATGCCAGGTCGTTCAACTGGGTGATTTGAGAATTTCTTGTGCATGGCCTCCCTTTGCAGATGCAAGAGAGATAACGATTGTACGCCCCGTGGCAAAACTATCCTTAGGCGATTATGAGATAGATCCAAAGTTAATTTCAAGATTATCTGACCATCACAGAGGAGTCTTCATTTGCGGCCGCCCGGGTTCAGGAAAAACAACGCTTGCCCAAGCAATTGCCGAGTATCTGGATGAAGACGTTGGCGCTATGGTCAAAACCATGGAGGCGCCAAGAGATTTGCAACTTGCAAACAGAATCACTCAGTATGCTCCATTGGAAGGAGATTTGGAGAAAACTGCGGAGATAATCTTCCTAGTCCGCCCCGACTTCGTGATTTTTGATGAGGTTAGAAGGGCTAGGGATTTCGAAATATTCGCGGACGTTAGGCTTGCTGGAGTCGGCCTACTCGGAGTGACGCACGCAAATTCTGCACTGGAGGCAATTCAGAGACTAATCGGTAAGGTGGAATTGGGTCTAGTTAGCCAGGTATTAGACACAATTCTCCACGTAGAGGCTGGGCAAATCCAGCAAGTTTTGGAACTCAGGATGACGGTAAAGCCGCCTAGTGGCATGCAGGAAGAACTTGCCCGGCCGGTTATCGAAGTGGTCGAATTCCCTAGTGGGAAAATCACACACGAAATGTTCGCATTTGGTTCTGAAATAGCCGTCGTTCCAGTAGATGGAACAAGGTCTGGAAATGGAATTTCCCCAATGGCAGCCCTTGCCAGAGACCAACTAATCAAGAAGATTAGAGATTGGGTTGGCGTTTCTTGCGGTGTCAAGATAACCGGTTCTAATTCTGCTGAAATTTACGCCCCGAAAGGTGTAGTTGCAACCCTTATTGGGAAGGGAGGGGAAAACATCCGAGACTTACAAGATGAATTAGGCGGAATGAAACTTTCAGTATCCTCCTTTGCAGAAATGCCTGACGACGTCCACGTTCCTGTTGAAGACCACTACGAGACACTTGAGCGTAGAGCACGTGAATCCAAAGCTTGGGAGTACTCAAAGCGAGGAAGGAAATCTAAGAAACGCCGACGATGAAAGTTCTCTTTCCGGCAATCTCTTGAATACACGACCCCTTTGACCGGGCATGCCCGCATCACTATTGCTGACCTTTTCAGCCAGCGTGATGACTATTTTTGCTGACTGGGCGGGTTGGCACTTTGTCTGGAGGCATGAGAATACTTCAACCGACCAAGAGCCTAACAAACACAGCGCAGTTAGCATCTTTTTCTCATACTATCTTCCAATTATGCCGGCATTGGCAGTACTACTAGGGCCAGCAAAACTTGACGTTTACAATCAAGGATTCGCAACCGTGTCTACAACTATTCTCTTTGCAGTTATGGCAATAGTGACAGGCGGAGTTGCAGCAAGCGCTTGGTCAGTAGGCCAAAGAGAGGCATCAGAAAAGGAATCACGAAAATTAATTGACGCAGAAAACTCACTCCCAGCGCATGCATTAGCACATCTAAAATGGACAACGCTAATGCTTGGTTTGTGCTCTGCCTTCTGGATTTTTTTGTTGATTAGGTAAAAGATGGATTGATGAAGGCGCAACATTCCCGCCTAATCATGGCACAGGCACCAGATGGCTCTGGAACCGCTCCGGTCAGGATTACTAATTCCTCGACCTCGGTTACTAGCGGCATTGGTGTTACGCAGAAACTAGTAGGCGCAGCCATCGCATTTGGTAACGTTCTGCGAGGAACATTTGGTCCAAATGGCTTGGACAAAATGTTGTACAAGACTAACGGTGAAGCGGCCGTAACAAATGATGGAGCCAAAATCGTAGCAGAATTATTGGTTAAACACCCTGCTGCAAAGGCGTTTGTGAGTCTAGCCGAAAGCCAAGAGAACGCTTGTGGCGATGGTGTGACCGGCTGCATTCTGCTCGCAAGTGAACTGATGAGTGAAGCTGGCAGACTGCTAGAAAGAGGATTGCATCCACTAATTCTCGTCAAGGGATTCGAACTCGCCCTAAAGGCAACTCTTGAGGAAATAGATTCCAGGGCTGAATCTGTTGGAGACAGATTAGAACAGGTTGCTAGAACATCTCTGGTTGGGCGCTCAACCGAAGGCGCTCTCGACCATCTGTCAAAACTGATTTCTGAGTCGGTAAGGATGATTCCAGACAGCGATTATGAGCGAGTTCGAATGGCGAAAGCAGGCGAAGGAACACCTGCAACTTCTGTTTTGATCCCCGGATTGATTATCGAAAAGAGACTGCCTCTAGAAAGGATGCCAAAGAGCCTCGGGGCATCGAAAGTTGCAGTATTGTCCTGTCCTTTAGAAATTGAAGATTCTGTAGTTGCAGCAGAAATCGAAATTAGTACTCCTGAGCAATACGAAAAATTCATTGACGCCGAGCAAAACAAAATTGAGCAGATTATCGATAAAGTAAAATCGAGCGGTGCCGAAGTGGTTTTCTGTGCAGAAGGCATCGATTCTAGAGTATTACATTCTCTAGCCGATTCAGGAATTTTTGCTATGCCGTCTATGGAAAAACCGATGGCAGAAGACATCGCAGAAGCATGTGGAGCCCAACTGTGTGACCATATCGACGACATGTCGTCTTGCATGGGACAAATCGCTGGACTGGAACACCAAAGACTGGAAGGCGCAGAGGGTATAAAAGAGCGGCTAACGATCAATGTGGGCGAAAACCCGGGAATTGTAACAATACAGGTCGGTGGAACCGACGGAGTCGCTGCAGAAGAGACGATTAGAGGCCTCTTTGATTCATTACGCTCTACTTGTATGGCGAAGGAGGACGATTCAATTATTCTTGGAGGAGGCAGCCTGCACATGGCTGCGTCTCTCAAAGTCCGAGAGGCTGCTGAGAGAAACCCCGGTCGAGAAAGGTTAGCAATGGAAGCTTTTGCTCGCGCCCTAGAAGGAATCCCATCAGCCCTTGCATCTAACGCTGGTGAAGACAAAATAGACTCCTTGCTGGAGTTACGTTCCCTTCACAGGTCCGGAAAAATCAACAGTGGAATCACACAGTCTGGCAAACCCGGAGAAATTGAATCTGCATGGCTGCCGACATACACTATCGAACACTCGATATCCGCTGCTTGCGAGTCTGCCTGTGGTTTATTGAGGGTCGACCAGGTAATTTCTGCTAGAGGCGACTGAGTCGGCACCTTCATGAGACTGACCCGGATACATTCCCTAACGGGTACCACACATGGAGCCGTCATCTCGTCCACGCGCACTACTTTCTGTGTACGACAAAACTGGAATAATTGAGTTTGCAAAAGGCTTGGACAGCCTCGGATACGAACTCGTTTCAACCGGCGGAACAGCTCGTAAATTGCGCGAAGCAGGATTGGATGTAATCGGAGTATCAGATGTAACTGGACACCGAGAAATTTTCGATGGAAGAGTGAAATCTCTTCATCCCGCAATTCACGGCCCTCTTCTCTGTAGGTTGGAGAAGGAAGAAGACGCGCAAGGGCTCAAAGACCTGGGTTATCCAATGATTGAGATAGTTGCCTGTAACCTGTATCCATTTAGCGATGCTGCAGCGATTGAGCCACCACTAGATGACTTGGACTTGCTCGAGATGGTTGACATAGGCGGACCTACCATGGTTCGTGCTTCTGCTAAGAACCATCTCAACGTAGTAATTGCATGCAATCCCGGAGATTACTCTTCAATTATTGATGAGTTAAAGTCAGGTAGCGTTTCTCTGGAAACTCGAAGAAATCTTGCACTAAAAGCCTATGAGCACACTGCTACCTATGATTCAGCAATCTCAAACGAGTTAGCTGGCAGATGGAATGGCCTTCCCGAAGAAAGTGATGATACCGAAGAGCAATCCCGTCGCCTTCCAGCCACAATGACTGTTGCAGCACACAGAAAGTTGCATCTTCGCTATGGGGAGAATTCACATCAAGCAGCAGCACTGTACGTTGACCCCGGGGCCGTTGAGGGTGAAACCTTAGTCACCGCTAAAGTAGAAGGAAACAAGGCGATGAGTTACAACAATTACTCAGACGCGGATGCAACTCTAAGATTATGCCGCTCTTTGTCCACTGATGAATGGCCAGAAACGCCACACGCTTGTGTGATTGTTAAACACAACAATCCATGTGGAGCAGCACTTGGAAAGACACAGTTAGAGGCTTATGAGGCTGCGTTGGCTAGCGATCCAGAAAGTGCATTTGGCTCCATAATTTGTGTTAATGAACCGGTAACTGTTGAATTTGCAGAGGCCCTTGGATCATTATTCGTCGAGGTATTGATGGCTCCAGCATATGAAGAAGGAGCAAAGGAAATTTTGATGGAGAAGAGAAATCGTAGAGTTCTCACAATTAATTCGCCAAACAATCGACTAGCTCCACTTCCAAGAAAGACGGTACGCAAGCCTATTGAGGGCGGATGGTTAATCCAAACCGAGGAAGCACCAGTAATCGACTGGAGCAAGGCCAAGGTGGTAACAGATGTTGCACCAACCGAAGAGCAAATCGCGTCAATGAAGTTCGCAGTAAGAGTCTGTGAACAGGTGAAATCAAACGCTATCGTGATGGTTCAAGGCTTAGCAACCGTAGGCATAGGACCTGGACAGACCAGTCGTGTTGAAGCGGTTAGAATTGCTGCTAGAAGGGCAGGAGAAAGAGGCAAGGGTTGCGTTTTAGCAAGTGACGCCTTCTTCCCATTCAAGGATGGAATTGAGCAAGCAGCAGAGGCTGGGGCTGCCGCAATTGTTCATCCCGGGGGCTCGATTAGAGACCAGGAAGTAATCGATGAGGCTAATGCAAGAGGTATCTCTATGCTATTTACAGGCCACAGGTTGTTTAGACACTGATTTTGTCTCTGGATTTGACCATTGTTAGAACATACACTATACCCATTAATCCGACTGCAATAATCGTAAGTGAACCGAATGCGTATTGGTCAGCACCATTCCATGAAGACGTGTCGAATAGCGTACCATCGCCCTTAGTTGACACGTACCACACGAAATATGCTGATAGCGTTGTCATTAAACCAATCATACAGGCAATTATGACTTTGACATGCTTTGGCAGAGTTTTTCCAGTTGCATAGTATTCGAACAATGACGGGCCGAAGAATTTGTTTGTTAGAGTCCATCTAAACAGTCTCTCATTCGATAAAGAGAATAGGAACGCAGCAGGAACAGCCCAAGACACGGTAGGCCAACCAGGGATCCATATCCCAATAACTGCGAAGATAACGAAAATTGAACCAAATCCAACGTAAATTTTACTCTTAACGGGATTGCTTACGACAGCATACTTTGCGACTATCTCGTCGACAGTCTTGAGCCTCTCTGCCATGATTATTCGTCTAACCTCGCGAATATGAAAGGTGGTGTAGTATTTGCATAGCCGAAGGAATATTGACGAATACACACTCGCATCGAATATGCCAGAGGCGTGGAACCTTCCAAGAAAGGGGACGGCCGAGGACCCCTTACGCCTTGCAGTCCTAATTTCAGGCTCAGGCTCGGGAATGGAAGCGCTACTCCGCCATCAGCAGAACAGGGATTGTTCACACGTCACAAATGTGGTAATTAGTGACCGAATCGATGCCGGTGGTTTAGCCAAAGCCGAAGCTCTTGGAGTTACCGCAGTTGCAGTTCCACTACCGGATATTGAAGACAGGGAACAAAGACGCATCGCTCACGAAAAAGAGGTTGGTGAGGTACTTGCAGACCATGGGGTCGAGGTTGTAATTCTGTCAGGATATATGCGATTATTGACCCCGTCCTTTGTAGCACCATGGGCAGGAAGGATTCTGAATATCCATCCCTCTCTGCTACCAGATTTCCCCGGAGCACACGCACATAGAGACGTTATTGCAGCAGGTGTCAGTAAATCGGGATGCACTGTTCACTTTGTTGATAGTGGAATGGACACCGGCCCGATTATCGACCAGGCTGAAGTCGAAGTAAGTCCTGATGATGATGAAGATTCTCTTGCTGAGAAAGTCAAACGATTGGAACACGTTCTCTATCCATCAGTAATCGACAAACTCAGCGAAGGAAGGATTGAATCTCCTTGAATTCTTCAGGCGTGTTGATATTTCTTGCTCTGATTCCACCTTCACAAGATGGGATTTTTTCAAACATCTGTGAGATCTTTTGTGATTGAATCAACTCATCTTTACTGTCAAATTTGGCTAATAATGGCTGCCTATTCCCCTCGTCGTCTATGGGCACACCTAGGGTTTTTTTGAATAACTCTTCATCAGCCAAATAAGCATCACACGGTGCCAATTGTATCGTACCCGGTAATGTAGAAATCAAATCGAATAGCGACTCTGCTAGCGTTTCCTTTGTATCGATATGGCATTCTCCAGGAAACAAATCAGCGCGGTCTTCACTACCGCACATGATGATTATACGTTCACAACCCGACGCTTCCAATTCTCTAGACAATCTTTCCACATTGGAATTCAGAAGAGACTTATCTTCGCCCATTCTGCTGGACTTACCCCCTGCAAGTATAATTCCAGTTAGCAGAAAAACACCTCAGTGCATTGAATCTAGACCATTCAAAGACAACTCAACTTCCCCTAGTAATTCGTGAACTCTTGCTAGAAGCGCACGTCTTTCCTTCGAAGAACGTGCGAGTGGAAGCCACTCTAACAGGCGCCTGATATCTTGAGCATCCCTCGCTACTGTCCAATTGAGAACCTCTTCCAAGACGGGGTCGTCTGCTGGAAGAAATCGGTCTGCCATGTTAGCCCCTCAATCATGGAGGGACAAAAACTCACTCGTTCAGAGAGCGCATTCTGATGCGTTCATACAACTCTCCACCCTTCGGCGCATTACGAACAAGTTCAATGTGTTCATCTCTCATATCAAGAGATGCGATTAACATCGAGTTTTGCATCTGTATCTTACTCTTGTTCCAAGAAAGCAAAAACTCCGCGCTAGGTATCGCCCTTCCTGAACGTTTGATTTCCTCTGCCATCTCGAGTAGCAAATCAAGAGGGATCCCTTTGTTCACAATACTGAGCATTTTTGCCCAAGCATCACCTTCGGTATTGGCGATAAGTAAACCGATAAGTTTCACATCTTCTCGACCACATCTTTTCCACAACCTCTTGATTAAATCATCAATTCTGTCTTCATGGTGGGTCAAAATCCATGAGGCAATTCTCCTCATTGTAGGGTCATCTGTTCCGATGTGAAACGCTAAACCACTTTTCTGAATCACCTTGTCAGTTATCGAGCGATTCACAAGGCCTTGAGAGCCACAATCATATGCAGTTTTGAGAAAGGAGAGGACCTTTCTTCCTTTGGGCAGGCCCCCATCGAATAAGGAATCGAGGTCGTCAGACAAAGGCTCACCTCAAGCACTCTTTGTGCGAACACTGTCGAATAGGCTTCCAACAAGGGAGACACTATCTTTGAGAGTTCCAAGTAATTTTTCAACCACGTTTTCATCTTCGGTTTTTTGGCGAATCATGTCCCTAAGGTCGGCTTCGATCCTTGAGTGGTCATCATCATTGATGTTGAATTGGTCTCTTAGGTGGGCGAGTACGGCGAACTCATCCTTTGACAGAGATGCGTTAACAATTGCAACTTCGAAAACTCTGGTGTATACCAAGCGCTGCTCGTTTGGAGAAACATCCCTTCCGGAATCAGAATCGCGGTTTTCTCTTATTGCCGAATATATCTCGGCAGGCTCTTCTGGAGATAGACCTAAAGCGTTAGCGAGTTTGATGATGAGGCGCTTCTCCTCTCTAGTCAAAACTCCGTCCCGAAGCATTACTTCGGTGGTTGTTCTGAACACAGAAAGTGCCCCTACGCTCTCGCCGCTCACAGATTAGCGAACAACTCTTACCACTTGAACCTCATTGATGATTTGAGAAATGAACGAAAAGCGGGGCTTACAGTGATAGTATTCAATAAGGAGGGGCTTGTCGAGGGAATTGTCCAAATCCGATTCACGACCAAATTTGCTTCCAAAAAAGCATAACCGGTCACCCTGGAAATGTGCCGATAGGCCAAATGAAAGACAGTGTCTTGGTTAGGACAAGGAGAGATTCCAATGGGAAAAAGAAACAACAGTGGAGGAGGTAAAGGCGGAGGCAAAGCCAAGGCTATGAAATACCTCATCAAAGCAGACCTAAAGGTCAACGGAAACGTCCAGCGCAAGGATATCATCGGCGCAATCATGGGTCAAACAGAAGGCCTGCTCGGTGAAGAATTGGAGCTTAGAAAACTTCAGCGTACAGCCAGAATTGGCCACGTCGATGTTGAAGTAAAGAGCAGCGGCGGGAAAGTCAACGGAGAAATCCTAATTCCAAGCAGCATGGATAACGTCGAGACTGCAATCATTGCATCAAGCCTAGAAACAATTGACAGAATTGGACCATGTGCGGCAAAGATTGTCGTCACAGAAATCCAAGACGTCCGCTCTACAAAGGTAAACGCAGTAATCGACCGTGCGAAGGACTTGCTTCTTGACATGGTCAACTCTGGCGATGCAGCAACAAAGACAGTTATCGAAGAAGTACGCAGCGTTCTAACCGTTGGTACAGCAAAGAACTACCACGGCCTAACATGCGGTCCAAACGTCGAATCCAGTGAATCACTGATTATCGTCGAAGGAAGAAATGATGTACGCAATTTACTAAATTTCGGTGTAAAGAATGCGATTTCATGCGATGGAGCGGGCTCGATCAAGCAAGAGCTAATCGACCTTGCAAACTCCAAGACCAACGTAATTCTAGCAATCGACGGAGACCGTGGAGGAGAGATGCTATTCAGGCAACTTCATGAAACTATGAAGATTGATTTCGTTGCACAAGCACCAGTTGGTCAAGAGTGGGAATTACTACCGCAGAAGACCGTAACAAAGTGCTTATCTCAGAAGATTGATGCAGGTAAGTTCGCTGCACAATTGCCTGAGGATGAACCAACTGAAGATGCAGATGCATGGCTAGAAGACATGGACGAAGGTGCTGAAGCACCTGCCGAAGTTCACGAGTACTTCGATCACATTGCAGACCTGAAGAAGAACAATGCAGTATTCGTAAACGTTGACGGTACCGTATCCGATGCGGTAAGTCCTGCTAAGTTAGCTGCAGCAGCAGAAGAGGCAGACGGCGCAGTCGCTATTGTCTTCAACGGCCCAGTAAGCGACAGAATTCTCGACATTGCTTCTGAAGCAGCAATCGAGACTGTTGTAGGAACAAAAGAAGGTAAAGGATTCTCAGCCCGTGACGATGTAAAGGCATGGCTTACAGAAAAGCACGCTTGAACATTCTACATGGTTAAAATTCATCAGTGAATTGTTTCCATCGCCCACACATGGGCGAAGATGAGGCGCCGGTATCAGCGCTAGCACCAGCCGTGACAATTAAGAGAAATTCAGGTTCACAAATCGCTCTAGCGCTAACCGTTTTCGCTTTAGTGATGGCATCTAATTCGATTATCAACGATTCCTGGCTAACCAGTTCCGCAAAATCAGAAGACGGATCATTGGTGATCGATCTCAGTCTAACCGAAATGTCTACAGAAACTTGTATTGATGGGATTTGTAATTCTACTTCTGATAATCTTGGAGACAAGTACGACGAGTGTATGAAGGACATGAAAGAATTTGGAGCTAATGCCTCGCAAAAAGAAGAGGTGTGTGGCGATTTTGCAGATTACCATAACGCTGGAT